>MTKW01007029.1_pt1 | contig 10009 bp, 9 predicted proteins | sample 1042761 | NCBI WGS metagenome assembly MTKW01 (sample SAMN06205366, study PRJNA360243) | anaerobic digester metagenome | biome: Wastewater treatment plant; feature: Anaerobic digester sludge; material: sludge; isolation source: anaerobic digester fed with sludge from wastewater treatment plant ... | reverse complement strand
TTTTGGTTTTTTGCTGCACGGAGTATGATGTCAGGCTTTTCCGGGGTAGGAGGCTGGGATTTTGGCCCTGCCGCGTTCTTTCCCTTTTTTGGGCTTCTGTTCGTGGTTATGGGCGTGGCCAACGCTATCTACAATTTCAGGAATGCCACTGCAAAAAACCGGCACTCAGTTCTTGACATCACAGATGGGGAGGATGAACCTGACCCATTGGATCCGCGCTTTCGTGGCCTGGGAAGCAGGGAAGATCTGCCGGCCGGTACACGGGATGATTCACAGGCAGGTACAAGGGGCGGTTCGCGGAGTGGTTTGCGGCCGGAACCACGCCCGGGTTCACAGGGTGGTTTAGGCGGCAGTGACAGAGGGGAAGCCGAATCCTATTGCCCTTACTGCGGCAGGCCTGTAGACGATGAGTTTGATTTCTGTCCTGGCTGCGGAAGAAAGCTACCAGACTCTGTTTTTCGATGATAGATAAAAGGTGCAGAAAGCGAAACTCCGGCACCTTTATCAAGTCCAAGGAAGAGCAAATAGGGTAGAAGCAATAGGAAAATAAGATAAGGCCAACACGGCGAGGTTAACAGGATGAGGTAACACTTAGGATAAAGCCAATAGGATGAATTCAAAGAGGATGAATCCAACTTAGGATGAAACGAGCAGGACGAGGCCAATAGGCTAATAGGGTGAAACCAACAAGATAGAACCAATATAGAGGATGGTGACATACTATGAGCAGCAAACCCAGTTCGAGCAGCAACGCCGGGTTGAGGCTTCTTTCAACACGCGCCTGGAAACTATGGCAGAAAGAAGCTATTACGAAAGTAGTGGACAACCCGGTATTTCTTGAGCCGGATACAGATGGGCCGCTAGATGAGCTGATTTTTAAGGCAGACTTTGTTTTCGGCTCACCGTCAATTGAGCCTGCTGTTTTGGCCAAATCCAAGACTCTAAAACTGGTCCAGGTAGGTTCCACCGGTGTGGACAGGTATATGGTTCCCGAGTTTCAGCAGTCTGATATCATACTGATAAACAGCAGGGGTGTCCACGGGCCTACTGTGGCTGACCACGCAATGGCTTTGCTCCTGGCCCTGGCCAGGGGTTTCCCTGAGGCCTATGAGAACCGGCTGCGCAAGAAGTGGGAGGCCAAGGGTTCTTCAATAGTAAACTTGAAGGGGAAAACCGTAGGGCTTCTGGGCCTCGGTGCGATTGGCATGGAGGTTGCAGTAAGATGTAAGGCTTTTGGAATGCGCGTTGTAGGAACCCGGCGTAACCCTGTGGAAACTCAGCATGTGGATGAAGTCTTCCCTCCGTCTTGCCTCAACCAAGTGTTGAGCCAATCGGACTTTGTTGTGTGTTCTTTACCTCTGACTTCCGAAACCCACCACTTGTTGACCATACGTGAGTTTTCGGCCATGAAACCGTCTGCGTTTTTCGTAAATGTAGGCCGGGGAGCTGTTGTCCGGGAGGAAGACCTGGTTACGGCGCTTTCCAAGGGCATAGTAAGAGGGGCCGGGCTCGATGTGTTTGAGACAGAGCCTCTTCCTGCTGAAAGTCCTTTGTGGGAAATGGCAAATGTGATTATAACCCCACACTCGGCAGGGTTTGAAGAAGACCATTCAAGGAAGACCTTTGAAATCTTCTTGGAAAACCTGTCTCGTTTTCAACAGGGACGGCCTTTAGTCAACCAAGTTGACAAACAACTGGGCTACTGACCTTTCGCAGAGCCCGGTGAGGCAACTGCCGGGCAGATGGCTGAGGGCATGTTGGCTGCGTCCAATCGTGTAATCTCGGTGTTGCGTCAGACCCAGAACCTCCTTAAGCTGTTTAACTGGGCTTTTGCTAAATGCAGGGAGCCGAAAAGGATTTCAGCGGAGTAGAGTCAGTTACCGTATCAGCAAGCAGTCTTGTCTGTATGTCGAGACGTAGCAGCGGAGAAAAGGTTTGATACGGGCTGAGTGAAGTCGCAGAAAAGCGCCGCGGCAAGCCGTCTGTCAGAGGCCTGCCGCGGTACTGATTTTCTCCAGCGCAACCGGTCTATCCTCACAGCGGGCACCCTTGTTCCCAGAGGTATCAGGTGTGCCGCTAACCCTCATGCTATCAGCAGTTCTTTCTGTGAGGTGCCGTTTTGCCAGTTACAACTCACGTTATCAACAGTTCTTTCTGTGAGATGCCGTGTGTCGGTGACAGCTCACATTGTTAACAGCTGCTTTCTACGAGCCGACAGGTTTGCCAGCGAAGATTCGGTATCTCGCAATTTCTCCTGCAGTGCCCGAAGAGTGCTGTCTACTCTGTTCAGCTGTTCCTTCACTCTTTCTAGGCTGTTGTTGATTTTGGATTGAACGAACCAGTCTATTAGAAGGCCGTCGAAGAAGTAATCTGCAAATGTTTGAAAGGAACCAATGTTGAGCTTGATTCCGATTTCGTTCAAATCAGCCAGCTCATGATTAAACTTGTGCAGTAATTGCTGAAGATCGTGGATTTGCTTTTTGGCATCTTCAATCTTCAGGTGCTTGACGCCGGTTGCAAGAACTCCGCCCCCCAACATGTCCCATATACCCCACGACCTGGCGCTTTCCAGAGACTTGATCACATCCTGAAGTTGTCTGCGCGCATGCCCTCCTGCTGCAATCGCTTCTTGCAGTTCCTGTCTCCAGGCTGTGAGCCGGCCAGTTCCTTCCTGTAGATCTGCCAGTTCCTTTGCCCTGCTGTCGTCAATCGAGAGCAGCAGCTGTTCCTTTGCATGAAGGCCCAGGGCAAGGTCCCTTTGAGGGTCTCCCAGTTTTGTGAGTTCCCTTGCCATAGACTCGACATCAGCCTCCAGAGCATTCACTGTGAATGTGGCTTGGTCGTACTTGAGTTTGGCTGCCAGAAAGTCTTGCTTCTCTTTCTCTATTTTCTCGTCCTTCCGGCCGGCGAGGCTGTATATGATGCTTGCCAGGGTCAGAGACTCGAGTCTCTTAACATCCTTTTCTTCGCGAAGCAGGATTGCCCGGGCATCGGCAAGCCGCTTTCTCTCTGACTGAAGGGATTGCCTGGCCTGCTGCAGCTTTGACTCGGTGTGCTTCCGCCTTTCAATCCTGGCCGACGCAGCGGCTATTGTTTCCTCGATATTCTCAATGCCCTCCAAATTTCCCAACAGTCTTCCACCTCCCTAAATTCGCTAATCAGTTGTCCATGAATCGAAGACTATCTGTTGGCCAATAACTGTCTCATATGACTTCTAGCTGCAAACTAGCTTTCAATGAACTCTCTCATGTAGGGAACTACCCGTTCCAGAGCTGTTTCAACGGCTTTCTTGCCCCAATCTACGCTGGCCTTTGTTGCATCGCCAAGGGCTCCGTTTTCTGTAACTTCATCGAAAAAGTTGGCTTCATGAATTCCCAGTTTCCGTCCAAGGCCGTCCAGAACTTCTTTTCGAATTTTGCCAGGGGTAAGGGCGTCCTGTTTCACTCCGTCAGGCCACAGGTACAGCATGATACTCATTTCCCTTTCGCAAGAGTGGCCTGTCATAGGTGATTGGACAAAGCCCTTAGAAAGATCGCCGATGAGATCCCAGGGAAGTGTTGCCCAGGCTGCTTTGCATCCCATTTCATGTTTAATCCTGTTGGTTGCAATGGTAAGGGCGGGAATGTTTCCGCCGTGGCCGTTAACGAAAAAGAACCTGCTAATGCCGTGCTTTCTGAGGGACGTGGTAATGTCCATTAACACATCTATAAGGGTAGTGGCTCTAAGGGACAAGGTTCCCGGGAAATGTATGTGGTGTTCTGAGATTCCAATTGGCACAGGGGTAGTGACCAGGGCGTTCGGGTACAGTTCCTTGCCCAATCGTATAGAAAACTCCCTTGCCGCGGCATAGTCAGTCTGAAATCTGCCGTGGGGCCCGTGCTGCTCAGTAGAACCTACAGGGATAATGGCCACTTTGACATGGGGCATAGCATCTTTCACCTCAGGCCATGTGAGGTCCGGTAAGTACAGTACCTTTGATTGTTTGCACGAGGACATTAGATCGACTCCTTTTGGTTTGTTTGATTATTGTCTTGATTCTTCTGTGACACTGTGATGATACTGTGAAACGCTAACCCCTTTGCCAGGGTTGCCGTCACTTTTTTGACACTGTGATGACACCGGGAGACTCTGACCTTCTTGCCAGGGCTGCCGTCACCTTTAGTTACGTCGTATAACTTCTCCGGTACCCGATAGGGTTAGTTTTCTTTCTTTCATGGCTGCCGTTCCGTTTACAAACACCCAGCTGAATCCTTCAGGATACTGCCTGGGCTCTTCGTCTGTGCCCTTCTCCGTGACTTGGCCAGGATTGAACACGACGATATCAGCCCTCATGCCTTCTGCAATCTTGCCCCGGTCTGTAAGCCCGAGCCTTGATGCAGGCAGCCCTGTGATCCGGCGAATGCCTTCTTCAAGTCCCAGCAGTTCATTTGCATATACTCTGATAAACCTTGCCATGGCTCCGAAACTGTTGGGGTTAGGGAGGATGTACGGCGGAACCCTGGACTCAGTAGTAGTGTCTACCACGAATGTGTCGACTGCAACCATGGCAAGAGGGTGCTGGAAGAATGTTTCTTTGGTATCGTCCTTGTCGCCTCTGGCCATGCGAGTGGTTGCGTAAGGGTCCCTGGATATTATCTCCATCAGGGTATCCAGGGGGTGCTGCCCCTTTTCCAAGGCGATTTCCGCAAGGTTTTTCCCTATATATTCTTTGTATTCCTGAGCGTTGCAGTTCCCAATCCGCACGGCCCTTGCCCACCTGGGTTGGGTGATCGGATTCAGCATGTACCATTTGCCTGACATGATGAAGTTCTTGATTTCCTCTCGCAGGTCCCTTGCCTGCAGGTTTTCGGCAAACTGCTCGAGGGAGCCTGCTTCCTTGAGCCACGGCCCTAAGGCAGCGGCCAGATGCCTGGTGTAGATGACTCCGCCGGCCAGGTGGTTTGGAATTACGTCGAAAGACAGGTCTACGCCGTCTTTGATTGCTTCATCTATTATGGAAAGAGTCTCTTCGGCTATGCAAACTGCTATTTTGCCTGTGGGAGACGGGTTGGCGAGCCATCCTGCAGCCAGGTGTGCGATTTCAGTCCGGGCTCCGGTTTTTCTTGCAATGTCGATGGCTTCTCTAAGGCCATCTGCAAGGCCGGGATCTCCAAAACCTTCCCTCAATCCGGTCCTTCGCCAGTGGGTCGAGAAAAGGCCACCTCGTTTTGCAGCAGCGCCGATGACCTCGTATGATTCCTCTGGGGCGGCAAAATAGTTGGGTGAGTAATCCATACCGTTTGAGATTCCGGCTGCACCTTGATCCATTGCCTCTTCAACATAACGTTTCATGGACTGGATTTCAGCAGCCGTTGCATGCCTCCTGTAGTCTTGCCCCATGACTGCGGCTCTTATTGTGCCGTGTCCAACAAGAGGAATTATGTTTATTCCGGGCCTTGCTGTTTCGACACTACTCAGCCATTCACCGAACGTCGACCAGTTAACTTCCAGCCCGTCGATTTCTTTGGCGTATTTCTTGAAACGGGTAAGGTCACCGACTACTTCCTGGTAATATTTTCGCGGTTCCACCTTGTCCCAGAAGTTCCACTCCCAGAAGCATGATAGCCAGTGCCTGTTCAAAGGAGCAGGCGAGAACCCGCACTGGCCTGTTACTGTGGTTGTGATTCCCTGGCCTACGAAACTCTGGGCATGTGGATACATGAGTATGGTCTGGTCTGCATGGGAGTGCATGTCTATGAAGCCAGGTGCAACCACTTGCCCTGCAGCATCGACTATTGTTCCGGCTGAAGCACCGGTCAGGTCGCCGATAGCCGCAATTTGGTTTCCTTTGATGCCGACGTCCTTTTGTTCCCGAGGGTTGCCTGTTCCGTCAATGACTTCTCCGCCCTTAATAATTATGTCAAAATGCAAGACCCGTTCCTCCCTGGGTAGATATTTGGCTTTCTGCCTCTTACTCCTTTTGTGCCTTTATGTGTCGGGCAATGTCACACACAACTAGCTGATATTTGGCCGTCTGCCTTTCACTTCTGTGCTATGTCTTGTTCGGGCCTTTGATGCGTTTTCATGCTAGTCATTGAATAACGACTTCGCTTTGGGGGCTGTGGTTTCCTCCATCTGGGGGCCGTTGCTTGGAGGATGTGGGAAGACAAAATGGGGATGTTTGCTCAGCCCATTTGCAGGGAGACAACATTGTAGTCTGGCAACAGCATCGTATCTAGGATATGGCACTTAAGGGTCATAATTGGTATGATGAAGTGTAGTGGTGATTGTTCCAGTATTCGCAGCCGATTTTGCCAAAATCTAGTCCAAACTGGCCGCTCTCTGAGTCTATGGGAAGTCTATCGGCATGGGGTCATCTCCTTCGGTATCCTGTAATTGATGGATTTCCATGCCGAGTGTGGCGTTGTGCAAATCGCTGAGGGCACCTCCTTTGGTGTCCTGTGTTTGATGGATTCCCATTGGGTGCTGTGAAAGGAGTGGCCTTATGTCGACCAGGGATCTAGTTGGCTGTATTATGTACCTGGCGTATTACTTCGGCTTTGTTGCATTCCTGGCAATCCTGGACAAAAGTGTGAAAGTCCCCAAAGAGGTTATGAGAAAGTCGCATCACATTTTGTGCAGCCTTTCGATTTTCATATTGATACGGCTCTTTGATAATTGGTATGCTGCAGCCTTGGCGTCTATGGTGCCGTTTATCCTGGGATACATTGCAGTCTTCCTTTCTCGTAAATTTCCAATTCTTTCGTTTATTCGCTTTGACAGGGCCAAGCAAGAAGGCGAGCTGTCCAGGCAGACAGTCTATGCTATGACCGCCTTTGTACTGCTGGTATCTGTCTGCTGGGGCCTCTTGGGGCAGGAGTGGAAGTATCACGCTGCTGTTGGAGTAATGGGGTGGGGGTTTGGAGATGCCCTTTCTGCTCTGGTAGGTAAGAGATTCGGAAAGCACAAAGTTAATGGAATCGTGTTTGATTCACACAAGACAGTGGAAGGGGCGTCAGCCGGGGCAGTGGCTGCCTTTATAGCCATTTTCGGTACCATAATGTATTTCAGCGACTTTGCCTGGTACCTCAACCTGGCTATATCTGTCATATTAGCAGTAAGTACAGCGCTTTTGGAGCTGACATGCCGAAAAGGCCTTGATAATCTGATTCTGCCTGTTGTGATTGGATTCCTGTCAGCAGCCATGAAGGCTCTTTTCTTGCTCTTGCCGGTATGAAGGACAGAGACAAGCGTCGAAGTGTAAATATGCAGGATGCCGGCACCGGTGTTAGCAGGGACGATGATGCTAGCGGGGCTGATGGTGTCGGCAGGGACGTAGATGTCAGCAATGACCGTGACCTTGACAAGGGTCTTGGTGCTGGCAAGGATCTTCGTGCACGCCAGAGTTTTGGTGCTGGCGAGGGTCTTCGTGCAAGCCAGAATTTTGGTGCTCGCATGGATTTTCGTGCTAGCCAGGACCTTGGTGCCAGCCAGAATTCTAGTGTTGGCAAGGACTTTGGTGGCAGCGAGGGCTTTGATGTTCAGGTTCAGAAGGAACGGACGTTACTGGCTTCATGGTTGATAAGCCTCTGGGCTCCCCTCGGTTCCGGAGCAGCCTTTTTTATCGGCAGATCAAGTGTTCAAATGGCTGACTTGCTGCGCAGAACCAGTGAGCTTGTGGCGTTGTTCCTGGCATGGGCAGTCCACAGGAAAGTCAGCCGGACAAGAGGCGGTCCGGAGGCGGATAGGCTCGAAAGGTTCAGCAGTCTGGTTGTGGGAATCATAATGATTGTATCTGTGCTGGTGATATCCTGGAGTGCGATTAGCCGCATGATTACCCCTGTTAAACTTGGAGTTGTTTGGCCCGGCCTTCTTGTAGCCTCAGGCGGTGCCCTGGTAAACGGCTACTTCTGGCTCAAGTTCTTACGGCTCAATGCCAGCGAACCAAGTCCGATTTTCGAGACACAGTGGCGGCTTTACCGCGCCAAAACGGTAATGGACCTTACATTGATTGTAACCTTGGCTGCCAGTCATCTCCTGGCCGGAAACGCATGGGCTGTTTTTCTTGATCCTGCCGGCTCCCTCGTGGTGGCCGGTTTCATGCTGGCGTCGGCGGTTCGGATAATTAGGGATTCAGTGGCTCGATTAGGAGGAGTTGCGGTTTAGTTTGCGCCTGCATCTACACCCACGGCTGCACCACCTATTTTGTCTCGCATTTCTGCGGGAACATCTCATCCATGGTCATAAAGGAATACCCTTGCTGTTTGAGGATATCGATTACATCGGATAGGGCAAGGACTGAGCCGGACAGGTCTTCTCCGGGCCCCCCGGCCGAATGCTGCAGGATGACCCGGCCTGGCCCCACTTGAGTCATTATGTTTTTGACCACTTCTTCTTTTGAAAGCCCTCTCCAGTCCAGGGAATCTACTGACCAGAGAGCCAGGCGGTATCCGAAGTTAGCTACTTCGAGGGCCGCAGGCGCCGAAAGGGCTCCGTACGGAGGGCGGAACAGGTAAGACGGAGCGACGTTAAACTTGGCCAGAGTGGCCTCCATTTGCTCAATTTCCTTTCGAAGTTGCTCGCCCATGGGCCTTCCTGTGTTAGGGTGGGAGTATGTGTGGTTTCCTATTAAGTGGCCTTCGTCAATGATTCGCTTTGCAATATCCGGGTACTCTTCTACCCGGTTGCCGATTAGGAAAAACGTTGCCCGGACCTGCTTGGCTTTGAGTACATCAAGAACTGCCGGAGTAAAAGTGTTGTCGGGCCCATCATCGAAGGTAAGGGCGACTATTTTCTCGACGCCCTTTCTCTGCCTCAGGACGATATTGGGATACAGCCGCTCAAGATCAGCTTCCCCCAAGAACCGGTTGTCGTGTTCTGCACCGCCTGCCAGCGGTGGGGGTGACATGCGCCGAATTTTGCGGTAAAGAGGGCTGGCGAAGAATGTAAGAAGTACGACGGACGCGGCAAGAATGAAATATGCCAAGGCGGCAAATGAAGGGGTTTTCTTCTTCTTCACGATATCCACCTCGCGTTACGCTCAGCAGCCTGCTGGATGTTCTTACGGGTTCTCTTCTCTTTCACTGTATCCACCTCGTAAATCTGCTCGTTTTTGCTCCACGGTCCTGAGAGTTCTTTGGCCATGGCTTAGCTCTGTGACCTAGGATTATGGTGTGAAACATGGCTGAAATCTATGAGCTTAGAATGGGAAACTGGCTTAGTACTAATGGACAATGGACAGAAGGTTTGTTCCTGGCCCGTTACCTTTGTTTTCGCTGATGTCGCAAGAGTCCTGAACTACCCCGGTCTGTTACCTGGATGTTGCCAGGGTGTTGCCTGGATGTTACCTGGATGTTGCCAAGGTGTTGCCTGGTGTGTTGCCAAGGGGCCCTTAGATCGATCTGAGAAAGTTGCGTTTGAAGTTACTGGCAAAATGAGCCCGGCAATGTCGTGGAATCGGTGAAATAACGCGACCTTATGGGAATCTGGGAATCCGGGAATCTGGGATTACCCTTCGCGGCGGAGTGCGCTGCCGGTTGAACGGTCTTGGCTGAACTGCAAGTCCAGCTTGTGGATCCCGGTGAGAATGTGCTGCCAGTTGAACGGCCTTGGCTGAACTGCAAGTCCGGCTTGTGGTTCCCGGTGAGAACGTGCTGCTGGTTGAACGGTCTTGGCTGAACTGCAAGTCCAGCTTGTGGATCCCGGGGCGAATGTGCTACTGGTTGAACGGTTTTGGCTGAATAGCAAGTCTAGCTTGCGGTTCCCGGTGAGAACGTGCTGCTGGTTGAACGGTCTTGGCTGAACTGCAAGTCCAGCTTGCGGATCCCGGTGAGAACGTGCTGCTGGTTGAACGGTCTTGGCTGAACTGCAAGTCCAACTTGTGGTTCCCGGTGAGAATGTGCTGCCGGTTGAACGGTCTTGGCTGAACTGCAAGTCCAGCTTGCGGATCCCGGTGAGAACGTGCTGCTGGTTGAACGGTCTTGGCTGAACTGCAAGCCCAGCTTGCGGATCCCGGTGAGAACGTGCTGCC
>MTKW01024427.1_pt1 | contig 10016 bp, 11 predicted proteins | sample 1042761 | NCBI WGS metagenome assembly MTKW01 (sample SAMN06205366, study PRJNA360243) | anaerobic digester metagenome | biome: Wastewater treatment plant; feature: Anaerobic digester sludge; material: sludge; isolation source: anaerobic digester fed with sludge from wastewater treatment plant ... | reverse complement strand
CCCCGTGAGTTGAAACATGCTGTCAATGGTGACATTCACGATGAAATCTGCCCCGGCCATCCTGGCAGCTTCAAGCGCATCTTCGTGGCATGGGTTCCCCTCAAGCGACAAGTCTCGCGCTCTGGGCGAAGAGAGGAACTCAGGCCCGTGAAATACAAATGTGCTCTTCTCTCCAGCCAGCCCGGGGCAGACTGCCTTCCGCCCCCCTGAAGCTCCAGCCATGAAATGGCTTTCCACAAGGCCCGTAAGGATCTTCACATCCGCCTCAAGGTACAACCGGTTTACAAACAAATCAGTACCCCGTGAGGTCGTGCCAACGAACTTGAGATTGGATTCATCGCGACAATCGTGGCAGATTATGTTTATGGACCGTTCAAACACTGACCGATCAAACATCTTGCGGAGTTCCGCTTCTGAAAGACTGCGATGCGTGCCAGTCGCGACGATTATCGTGATGTTCTCTGCACGAACACCGCATTCGAGCAGAAGGTCAATCGTGGGAGAAAGAATCCCCGCATCACCTGTGTAGGGAACCGGTCGGGTGTTATCAGACACCACTATGGCCACTTTCAGGCATGATGCGCCCACTGACTTCGTCTTGACTATCTCTTCAAGCCTTGGAGATCCTATGGGATTGCCAAGAGCATCAAGAATCGCCTGCCTTGGATTGGCGATGGCTTCAGGTTTGCGCGTAGAAAGGCATTCTGTCCCCTCGGGCAGCTCTATCTCAACAGATTCTTCCCCAAATACTATATTATAGCGGGGCACGTGTCTGCACCACCTATTACGTCAAAGTTGATCCTGCATGTACCCGATAACCAACAAGGATTCGCGTGACTGCAAGCAAACGCCTCTGATAGAGCCTGACGGGTTTCAGGTGCACGCGATCAGCCTAGTCCAGAAGGAGCTTGCCGGGCGGGGTGGCTCGGGCATCGGCCTAATCAATACCTTCAGTATGGAACTTGAGGCCAGCCCTCAGACTGGCCGCATTCGTAGATATTCAGGTATGCAGCCTGGCAGGGACCATCAAGCGCAGGGAAGAGCTAGGTTTGCAGAATGCTCCGGCAAACGTGTGCTCCTAAGCACAGTGAGAGCCCCCCGACCCGGCTGACCATACTCTGTCTCCAGTCACAACAGTGCAGGTTTGCTATTTCTCCATCGGCCTCTTATGCCGCGTTAACCCATGTTCTTTATCAAGCCGAAATCCCCGGTCGCTGCAGCTTCAAGAATGGGCCGCATGTATTCCTCAACAAGTGCCGCCGTAAGAGGAACAGGCATGTTCTGCAGCTTCATCTCCAGCTGTGGATCTTGCGCAGCGGTCAACGCCCGCTCGATGTGCTGGTCCGTGAAACCCGGCAGCTCTGAGAGAGTAGTGGGAAATCCGACTCTCTTGCTGAGACCGACCAGACCCCGGGCCACGGCGATACCCAGCTCTCGCCCGCCTAGNNGGTGCAAAGAAGACTGTGTAATAGGGGTTCATTATGGCGCAACTCCGACCGTGGCTTGCTATGTCTACAAGAGAGAAGCTCGTAAGGTGTGCGCCGTTCGTCCCGCCGACCATGATGGCATATCCCCCCAGGTCGGTTGCAAGGCCCAGAGCCTCTCGCGCCTTCAGGTCCGAGGGATCAGCCGCCACCTTCTCAATGTTCTCTACCGCCAGGCCAATGCCCACCTCGGCTATCTCTCTGGCGATGTCATACTTGTCAGAAGGTATCCCGAAGAATACTTCGAGGCAATGCGCTATGCCATCGAAAGCGCCATCCAAAGTCAGATCTCCAGGCATGGTCCGTGTTGCCGCGTAGTCGAACACCGCTCTGGTCGGCACGATAGCGTCATCCACAATCAACTTCTTCTGTCCTCGAACAGGGTCTGTTATGTTCGAGTACTTCGTGAGGTGCGCTCCGGAACTGGCGGCGCTCTGCACCGCTATCATGGGGATCAATGACTTGCCAGTCTTCTTCAGGGCAGCCGTAACAAGCCCTGTACCGAAGTAAGAATCGATCTCCAGTTCGTCTTCGCCAAGGCTGGCCAGAACATTCGCTGCCTTGACCGCATCGATCGTGCTTCCGCCGCCTACGGCAATCAAGCAGTCTGGCTCGAATTGGAGAATGTAGTTAGAAATCCGATATACATCTTCCCTTGGCGCGTTCGGCGCGGCATCAGGAACAATCCTCTCTCCGGCTAACGAAATACCTCGCTTCTTCAGCGACTCAAGGACAGGATCAAGGACGTGTTCGAACCAATCGCCGCTATTGGCCACTACCAAGGCTTTCCGTCCGTATTTTGCCGCAAACTCACCAACGTCATCAATGACTTGAAGGCCAAAGGCGTAGCTGTCACTCTTGAACTCTTCAAGAAGTCTACGCGCTCTCGCTTTCAAGTCTCTATCTTGAGTCATCAGTCTTCCTCCCTAAGTAGCGCTTCGAGTGGTTCTTCAGCAGTGCGGGCGCATTCGGCTGATTTCGCCCGGCTGTGCATCGGTCGGCACAGGCAACATCATTTCTTACATGGAGGCTCAATCGTGACTCCGGCCAAGCCCTCGAAGAATGTCGCGATTGCGCTATGATCCAGGTCGCCCTTCCCGTCTACTTTCAAAGCCTCGAGGATCTGCTGCATAAGCGAAGTCAATGGCAGTGGAACCTGCAGATCACGTCCGGCTGAAAGGGCATTTGCCAGATCCTTCGAATGCAGGGATATCCTAAATCCTGGCTTGAAGTTTCGTTTGGTTATGAGGGGAACCTTCGCATCCATCACGCTGCTCCCAGCTAACCCCCCTCTTATTGCGTCGAAGACCACTTCAGGATCGAGTCCGGCTTTTGAGATCAGCGTAAAGGCTTCCCCTACTGCCGCGATATTGGCGGCAACTATGATCTGGTTGCACAGCTTGGTCGTATTGCCGGCCCCTATATCTCCCACCCGGACTACCGACTTGCCCATGACCTTGAGCATGTCCAAACACTCATCGAAGTCTGACTTGCTGCCGCCAACCATGATCGACAGAGCCCCAGATATGGCTCCCGGTTCTCCTCCACTGACTGGAGCATCGAGCATTCGAACTCCTTTCGCCTTTGCGGCCTCTGCAACTTCTTTCGAAACCGTAGGCGAAATTGAACTCATGTCAATGAGAATGCTCCCCGGCCTTGCACCTTCGAGCAAGCCCTTAGGTCCGAGCACTACATCCTTCACATCTGGACCGTCGGGAAGAACGGTAATCATCACGTCAACCTTACCCGCAACGTCGCTGGCCGAAGTACCAACTTCTGCACCGTCTTTGGCAATGGCTTTCGTGATTTCATCCCTGATGTCATATGCAACAACTGGGTACCCAGCCTTCAAGAGATTGCGGCACATGGGCAATCCCATAACTCCAAGTCCAATAAATCCTATCTTCTTCTTCATTCTCTACTGCCTCCCCAAGCATGCTTATTGCAAACCATCCCGATGTCCCCGGCGAGCGCTGCCCGAAACACTCGTTCAGCATCCTCGCTCGACACAGGATGGGGATTGTTTTTCATAAGTCTCGTCACAGCAAGGGCATCCTTAACCAAAAATGGCACATCGTCCTCTCCTATGCCCAGTTCCGTAAGGTTCTTCGGCAAACCCACCGACTCGGCAAGTTCAGCCATGGCCCTCACCGCCGTCCCTGCAGCCTCTGCCTGCCCCATACCATCAATATCCTTGCCTGCAGCTCGAGCTATCTCCGCAAGCCTGGCAGGTGATGACTGCATGTTGAGCTCCATAACATAGGGTAGGAGCACTCCGTTAGCTACCCCGTGCGGTATGCGATACCTGCTTCCAAGGGGATAAGCCAGCGCATGCCCTGCTGCTGTGCCTGCATGAGCAATGGAAATGCCTGCGAATAGAGAAGCAAACGCCATTCCCTCTCTGGCCGCTCGATCCGCTCCATTGGAGACAGCGCACTCAAGGTTCTCGAAAACCAGTTTCGCGGCTTCAAGTGCATATATCGAGGTGTGGAGAGTCGCTCTCACAGATATGTAGGACTCTACCGCATGGGCCAAGGCATCCATCCCGGCGGACGCAGTTACATGCGGCGGTGCAGTCGCTGCCATTTCAGGGTCTACTATGGCCACCAGGGGAATGAGCGAAGGGCTTACCAACGCCACTTTCTCCTGAGTCTCAGGATCCAGGAAAATGGCGTTAGGCGTAACTTCAGAACCGGTTCCCGAAGTAGTGGGCACCAGAACAAGAGGAAGAAGCTGCCCGCCATCGCCCAAGTCCTCCGACAAACTGGCGACACTCTTTCTACCTTTGGCATCGAGGTCTATATGGGCAAGTGCTGCAGCAGCTTTGGCAACATCCAAAGCACTGCCGCCACCCACGCCCACAATCGCATCGAACTTCCCAGATCGCACAAAGCGGATACACTCCAGGAGGTCCATCAAAGACGGCTCGTGTTCTATGCGATTCCATTCAACGAAATTCACTGCCGGCGCTGCATCACGCACTGCGCGTGCAAGCCCTGCATTGCTGACTCCCATATCAGCAATGAGTGCAGCATTGGCAACTCCCAACGTTTTCAGCTCTATGTCCAGTCGAGCCAGGGTACCGGCTCCGACGTACAATCTGTTCGGCAGCCTGAACGGCGCAGGATCATACATGTGTCAGCATCCCTTCAATCTACGCTCCCTAAGCCAAGATCCAATCGCAGTTCCAGGCTTCGTCGCGCATGTCGCAGGTCTCTTCTTTCGCCGGACAAGTGGCCTTAGGCCGCCGGCACCTTCCGGCGGCGGTCGGCCACCTGTCTACTGCGGATTGGGGTCACACGGTGGAGAGTCTATCGTCCTCTGAAAGCGGACCTATACCTCAAAGCCCATTCCCTGCAGAACATCGCGAAGTTCGGCGCGCTTGTCATCGCTCATTGGGCCAACAGGTTTTCGGCAAGGGCCAGCCTCTATCCCTATCAAGGTGAGGGCTTCCTTAACGACTACGGGGAATGTGCCTAATCCGAAAGCGATGCGGAGAGGAGCCAACTTCTTCTGGCACTCAAGGGAGCGCTCGAAGTCGCCTTCAACAAAAGCGTCGTATATCTCAGACACTAATCTGGGCGCCACATTTGCAGTCGCCGTTATAGATCCTTTCCCTCCCATGCAGAGTGCCGCATAGATCAGGGTATCCCGTCCGACAAGAACTGAGAATGTATCTGGCGTGCGACGCAGGTACTCTCCTGTAAGCGTCAGATCCCCACTGGAATCCTTTATGCCTTTCACGTTGTCGATCTTCGCAAGCCTTTCCACCAGATCAGCGCTGATGTTGACCCCTGTTCTACCCACGCTGTTGTACAGCAACACCGGAATCTCAACAGCGTTGGCGATCGCAGCAAAGTGTTCATACAGTTCCTGCTCGTTGGGGGATATGAAGTACGGAGTGATGACTGAAACTGCATCTGCTCCAACTTCCTCTGCCATCTTCGTAGCTGCTACTGCATCAGCAGTTGTCAGAGCCCCGGTACCTGCATACACGGGAACACGGCCACGAGTCTCCTCAACGACTATCTCGAGGACACGGCTCTTTTCTTCAAGGGTGAGCGCGAAGAACTCTCCTTGGCTTCCGATTGGGAAGAGGCCATGAACGCCGCCATCAATTAGGTGATTTACAAGCTGTCTGAGCACTTCTTCGTTTACCTCGCCATTCTTGTGGAACGGCGTGACCATAGCTGGAATGATTCCTTTAATTGCTAAAGACATATTAGCTGGCACCTCCAGTTTTTGATTACTCGTGCGTCTATTCCTCACCTAGATATACCTTTCGAACTTGCTCGTCTTGTAGTAAGTCTTCGGCAGCTCCGGCCAGAGCAATCTCGCCCGTCTGCAGAACGTATCCTCTGTCAGCGATGCTCAGCGCCATCCTGGCATTCTGTTCTACCAGTAGAATCGTAGTTCCATCTGCACTGATGTCCCTGATAATCTCGAACACCTCTTCAACTAGAATGGGCGCCAGCCCCATGGAAGGCTCATCGAGCAACAGCAGCCTTGGCCGAGCCATGAGAGCCCTACCAACGGCCAGCATCTGCTGCTCACCCCCGCTCAATGTAGCGGCAAGCTGGGTTTCTCGTTCTTTAAGCCTCGGAAAACGGTCGAATATCCTACCCAGATCTTCGCCTATTTGCGCGCGATCCTTGCGGGAGTACGCCCCCATCTCCAGGTTCTCCCTTACCGACATTTCAGGAAACACGCGTCTGCCCTCGGGTATTTGAACTATTCCACATCCGACAACCTTGTGAGGCGGCATGCCTGCAATGGGCTCGCCCTCGAACTCGATTGTCCCAGACTCCACTGCCACTATACCACTTATGGCCTTAATGGTCGTGCTCTTGCCCGCGCCATTGGACCCTATCAATGTGACTATTTCGCCTTCCTCAACGTTAAGCGACAGTCCTTTGAGCGCGTGCACAGCCCCGTAGTATACATTTACGTCCTTAAGGTCTAACACTCAAGGCCCCCCCATGCATCAACGCTATACTGCACGTTGCCTTCCGAGATAAGCCTCAATCACCCGGGGGTTGGTTCTCACTTCATCGGGTGTACCACGGGCTATTAGCTCCCCATGGTTCAAGACTTCTATCCGCTCGGAAATACCCATTACGACTTTCATGTCATGCTCTATCAGAATAGTCGTTACGCCTCTCTGTTTGACGGCGAGCACAAGCTCACAGGCCAATGCCTTTTCGGTGGGATTCAGGCCCGCCATAGGTTCGTCCAGCAGCAACAACTGGGGATCGGAAGCCAACCCCCTGGCGATCTCCAGCCTCTTCTGCTTCCCATACGGAAGATTCTTGGCTATCTCGTTCATGTCATCTCCCAGCCCGACAAACTCCACCAGTTCCTCCGCCTTGCGACGAGTTACGTCACCTTCTTCTTTGAATCTGGCGCTTCGCACAATCGCATCCCAGAGTCCGGCCTTAGTCGTAGAATGCTGCCCGACGATGACATTCTCGAGCACTGTCATTGAATCAAACAGGTTTATGTTNNGTGATGACATTGAACAGCGTCGTTTTTCCTGATCCGTTCGGGCCTATAACTGCAAGCAGGTCGCCTTTATAGACATCGAACGTGACATCTTTCAGCGCAACAAGGCCCCCAAACTTCATGGTAATGCCTTGTACACTCAGAATTGGTTCCACGCACGTCCCCTCCTCACTTCTGCAACACCGATCCTGGTTCTCTCTCTTTTCGCCCCTGGCTCGCCAACTTCTTGGCTAGCCCGCCAATGCCATCGGGCATGAACAGAAGGCTCAAGATGAGGACCACAGCGTAAATAATCAAACGGAACTCTGAAAAAGCCCTGAGATACTCCATTGCCACAACAAGCGCTATTCCTGATACCGCAATCCCGGGAAGACTTCGCATGCCGCCCACTGCGATGATGGTCAACGCCATGATCGATTCAGCCTGCGTGAAGGCATCCGGATGCACGTAGGCAATGTAGTGCGCATAAAGGCTGCCAGCAAAGCCGGCATATGCTGCACTCAGCACGAAAGCCAGGGTTTTGAAGCGCGTGGGTTTGATTCCCACAACCTGAGCAGCAATCTCCTTGTCGGCTACAGCCACAAACGCCCGTCCAACACGCGATCTAACAATGCGGGAAGCAATGAAGAAAGAGATGATCACTGCCGCTAGAACCAGGTAATAGTATCTTGTCGGCGTGTCGAAAGCAAAGCTGCCTATCATGGGCGGCGGAATCTCCCTGACGCCCATCGCCCCCATGGTAACCGGAGTCCAGTTCAGCAACACCATCCTTACTATCTCTCCAAAGCCAACGGTAGCCACCGTAAGGTAGACCCCTGATAGTCTGAGAGTAGGCAATCCAAGGGCAACTCCAAAGACAGCCGAAACCGCTATGGCACATAGTGACCCAATCCAAAAAGGCACCGAGCACTTCACCGCAAGCAAAGCAGACGTATATGCTCCTATCGCATAAAAAGCTGCTTGCCCCAATGAGAGCTGACCCGCAAACCCGCTTACAAGGCTAAGCCCCACTGCCATGATGAGATATATCCCGGCAAGAATCATGATGTGTATTCCGTAGTCACCGAGACCTGCCGGAAGCAACGCAATGACAGCAAGTCCAACTGCGTACGCTATCAACAACCTTCGCTGCTTGTTCATCCTGGGATCACCTACACCTTCTCAACAGTTTGCTTACCTAGTAGACCGGAGGGCTTGATCAGCAACACCAGGATCAGAACCAGGAAAGCGATGACGTTTTTGTATGTGGGGTCGATGAATCCCGCTCCTACATTCTCCAGTACCCCAAGGATTAGCCCCCCGACAATCGCCCCGGGAATTGTACCCAACCCTCCGAGAACCGCCGAGGTAAAGCCTTTCATCCCGAAAATGGGACCATAGTCAAATGAGACGTACAGCAAGGGCGCTACCAGCGTCCCAGCCAAAGCCCCGAGAACATACGTGACGCTCAGGGTGATGTATATGCCCTGCCTTACGTTTACTCCCATGAGGGCTGCCGTCTCCCTGTCCTGCGCAATGGAGCGCATAGCCTGTCCCATTCTTGTGCGAAAGAGCACAAGCTGGAGGATAATGACAAGGACAACCGCCAACCCGATAATTCTTACATAGTGTTCGGGTATTGCTATGTCGCCCAACAAGAAGACCCGAGTTCCAAAGATCCTGGGGAAAAATACTGGCTCAGAGGTCCAGATGAGCCTGGCGGCATTCTCCAGGACTATTCCCACAGCCATGGTTGATACAAGCATGTTGACTTTGAATCGCTCCACTGGCGTCCGCCTCTGAAGTGGCGCGAACACAAACGTTTGCACAAAGACTGCGAGGGCTATGGCAAGTCCGGCCACGAACACCATGAGGCCGGCTATCACAGGCAAGCTGCCCGTCGTCGGGCTCCCCATCAGTCGCAAAGCCGTCAGCCCGAAGAACCCTCCCAGCATGAAGACTTGGCCCTGAGAGAAGTTGAGCACTCCCATAGCCTTCCATATCATCGCGTAGCCCACTGCTATTAGCGCATATATGCTTCCAATGGCCAGTCCACTGACAGTGCATTGGAACAGCACTTCCAATCCCACGCGTGTCACCCCATTCCTACCTTTTCAAGGCGTCTAAGCCCCTCCCGGCCCAACCATACGGGGGCCGGGAGGGGAATCGATCATCTATCGCTCAATCCACTACTGGCCAACGAAGGGAACCCATGTTTCGTCGCGAACCTCGATGAACTGCGAAGGCATTACTACCTGCCCGTTCTCATCAAAGTGTTTCTCGACTCCCATGACAGTCCACTTCCAGGATCGAAGCGCCTGCCGCATGTCTTCCTTGTCGCTGCCAACTTCATCCACAATGGGCTTCATTATGAACTTCGCGGCCTCATAGGTATTCCAAGCATGGTGCGTCGGAACAGTGTTGTATCTCTTCTGAACATTCGCCACGAACGTGCGTCCAATTGAATCATCTGTGAATGGGCTGAAGGTGGTTATGCCTACCGCTCCTTCGGAGGTGCCAGGTGCAAGCTCAATGTACTTGGGGACAACGAATCCTCCTGTGGTGCATATCAGGGCGTCCATGCCGAGCTGCCTCATCTGGTTCGTTATGATCGCACCCTCTGCTATCTGCCCGAAGATCGCAATCGTGTCTGGATTCTTCTGGCGTATGCGGATCAGCTGCGACATGAAGTCTTTGTCCCCCGGGTTGAAGCCAAGAATCATTGCCGGCTTGATCTTAAGCTCTTCAAGTCGCGCAATGAAGGCATCCTTGCATCCAACGCCATAGTCGCCCGTGTCATGCATGACTGCAATGGTTTTCTTCCCCAGCCTGGATACGAGGAAATCGGCCAGGTGCACTGACTGGATATCGTCATTCTGGTGCAGTCGCACGGTCCACTTGTTTTCCGGCCTCGTTATTTGCGCGTTTGACGCGGTAGTGCAGATGTAGGGCACTCCGGCCTTCTCAATCACCTGCATGTGCGCCAGAACCCCCTTGATCCCTTAAGTGTGGAGAGAATTGGGGCACATTCTTATCAGTCGCATCCTGGCA
>MTKW01022133.1_pt1 | contig 10016 bp, 15 predicted proteins | sample 1042761 | NCBI WGS metagenome assembly MTKW01 (sample SAMN06205366, study PRJNA360243) | anaerobic digester metagenome | biome: Wastewater treatment plant; feature: Anaerobic digester sludge; material: sludge; isolation source: anaerobic digester fed with sludge from wastewater treatment plant ... | reverse complement strand
TGGTTGGCAATTCATCTCCCACTTGTAGAAGATGGGAGACTTCTTGCCAAGTTTAGTTAAAATTAATATGAGGGGGATTATACTTTGGTATATTTATGGGGGGATATAGTATGACAGATGATTTAGAATATAATGGCATTGCAGTGGTTGAAGTTAAATGTGATAATATAGAAAAATTGGTTGATGATATATTCGAAAATGGCACAAAATATTGTGGCAAACATGAATTTATTAGTGAATATTTGGTATTTGATGTTGTCGACACACCAATATGGTTTGAGTTAATTGATTCATATGTAATATTAGTGCCAATATTAATAAAAACAAATATGGATTCCATTCGAAGTCAATACGATTTAATCACATCCCAATTAAAAGAAGCAAATATATTTGAAACAGATGTCAAATATGAAATTTTAAGTGTAGATCTCTCATTCTAATGTATACGATATATCTATTACCAATATTCGCATTTTTCCCATTTATTTGAAAAATGACCTCGCCGTAAGAGCCGCTATAAGCGATTATATCAATTATCCTAATATATTTTCATATGGGTTATATATGTAATAGAAATATGGGCAAATCACACGTAGCTATCAAATATCGATTAAATAAGGATTACCGTCAATTGGAAGTTTTTGAATGTATTTTTTTGGTATATCATATATAATAGTAATATCATGGGGAGATATGGGGGTGTAGCTCAACGGGAGAGCGTGGGACTCTAAATCCCAAAGGTGTGAGTTCAAATCTCATCACCTCCACCAAAAAAANNACACAGCTATATCGAGGGCATTTGTGGAATCCGTCTTATTTCGTTGCTACAGTAGGTGAAGTTAATGAAGAACTTATAAGAAATTATATCACTTCACAAACAAAAAGGTGACTAGATGGAGAAGTCATTTAAATTCCGCATATATCCAACTAAAGAACAGGAGATACTGTTAGCTAAAACATTTGGCAGCTGTAGGTTTGTCTATAATTATTATCTTAACAAGAGAATTGAAGTATATCAAACAAGCAAGAAATCTATGAACTATTACGCTTGCGCAGCAGATTTAACAAATCTTAAGCAACAGCTGCCTTGGTTGAAAGAAGTTGATAAATTTGCACTACAGAATGCCCTAAAGGACTTGGATAGAGCATACAGTAACTTCTTTAGAGAAATTAAGAAAGGCAATAAGAATCAAGGATTTCCTAAGTTTAAAAAAGAAGCATGACCGTAAACAATCATACCGAACTAATATCACAGGTAAAAATATACAGGTTATAGGAGATAAAATCAAGCTACCAAAACTCGGCTGGATTAAGATGGCAAAATCCAGAGATGTCAGCGGTAGAATACTAAATTGTACTATAACTAAAACTAAGACCAATAAATACTTCGTATCAATATGTTGCACCGATGTAGTAATAGAGAAATACAAGCCAACTAATAAAGCTATAGGTATAGATCTTGGAATAAAGAGATTTGCAACTACATCAAATGGCGAGATAATAGAAAATCCAAAACATCTAGCTAAACTTGAGAGACGATTAGTTAGAGAACATAAGAAACTAAGTAAGAAAAAGAAAGGTAGTAAAAATAGAGAAAAACAACGTATAAGGCTCGCCCGAGTATACGAAAAGATATCCAATATGAGGACTGACTTCCTTCAGAAACTGTCAACAAGGCTGATAAGAGAAAACCAAATTATCTGCCTTGAGGACTTAGACATAGCAAGAATAATAAAAGGTAGTTATGCAGCAAAAAGCATATCAGATGTATCATGGGGCGAGTTTGTAAGGATGCTGCAATACAAAGCATATTGGCACGGTAGAACTATACAGAAAGTTAATAGATTCTATGCTAGTAGCCAAACCTGTAGTGTGTGCGGGTATAAAAATACAGAAGTCAGTAACTTATCAATACGAGAGTGGGAATGCCCACAATGTCATACAAGGCACGACAGAGATTTGAACGCTGCTATTAATATTCTAAACGAAGGACTAAAATTAATAACAAGTACGGCAGGAACTGTCGGAATTCAAGCCCGTGGAGACAGAGGTTACGAAGTCTACGAAGCAGGAAATTCCAACTGTGAGGTTGGAAGCACGTGACTTTAGTCATGTGAAGTTCACGGCGAGGATGTTTTTGTACATTTTTCAGAGATCGTTATGGATGGGTTTAAGAAGCTAGAAGAAGGACAGAGGGTAAGTTTTGATGTTGAACAAGAAGAAAAGGGTAAAATAGCAAAAAATGTTATAATCCTTAGGTAATTTTCAAAAGTGCGAGAAATTATTAAAACAGGGAGGTAACATATGATAACTACTATTGATGAACGTGTAGAGGAATTTTTGGATAGTGCCAATATTATATTTATTACAGGCGAGATTAACGATGAAATGTATAGGTATGTAGTATCAAAACTTATTTATTATGCTGCTGAGAGTAGAAATCCTATTTATTTAATAATAAATTCTATTGGTGGTAGTGTTTATTCTGCGTACGGGATTATATCTGTTATGAAAAGTATAAAAAACGAGATAGTTGGTATAGCAAATGGTATTGTTTCTAGTGCTGCCTTGGTTTTGTTAGCCAATTGCGATTATAGGTATGCCTTTTCTGGCTCTAGTTTCATGCATCATTTACCTTCAACGTCAGTAGAAGGTACAGATATAGACATAGAACATATGATTGAAGAATTAAATATAATAAAAAATCATGAATTTTTTAAGAATACAGAAAAACTTACACCAAATAGCATTGATTTAACTAGAAATGTTGATCATGCTTTTACTTTAGAACAAGCTAAGGAATCTGGGTTAATACAAAAAGTTATAAAAGATTTTGACGATATTGTCCCGGAAAAATATGCTGAAGATATAAAAGCTTCTATTGTACAAGAAATATCTACTAACATTCTTGCTGTTTTTGAAGAATATGATGATGTTGAGATGTTTAGTGAGGCGCTAGATCTTGTTAAGTATGCTATAGCTGAAGAGAAATGAGCTGCTGCCTATGGGAAGATTTAACGTTTAATCGGGAAGTCAACAACGCTTACAAAAATCTCGTGAAGAAAGCCCTTGCCTTTAGGCTTGTGGTCAACTACCCACCACCTATAGAGGTGGAGGCTTGCAAAAGCCTTAGTTGACTACTCTCAGCCAGGGGAAGTTAATCTTCCTATCGGGCTACGTTAGACAGGTCATGACACCCTTGGATGCTGCTCAAGTTCCAGGCTCTGTCGTGCAGGTCTAAACAGTCCTGATGGGTAGGGATAGTGATCTGCACATAACAAGCCTGTCTAACATTGAGGATGAGCACCTTACTCCTTCAAAGGAGGCTTACCGCATATGGTATATGTTATTTCAAAGGATGGTAAACCATTAATGCCAACAAAAAGGCATGGTAAAGTTAGAAGACTTTTAAAACAAGGTCTTGCTAAAGTTGTTAGAAGAGAACCATTTACAATTCAACTATTGTATGATACTACAACATATACACAACCTGTTGTAGTTGGCGTAGATATTGGTTCAAAAGTAGTTGGTATTTCAGCAGTAACAAACAAACAAGAATTGTTCAGTGCTGAAGTTGAACTTAGACAAGATATCAGAAAGTTGCTACTGAAGAGAAGAGAACACAGAAGGTTTAGAAGATATCGCAAGAGAAGATATAGAAAGCCAAGATTTTTAAACAGACGTAGACCTGAAGGATGGCTTGCTCCAAGTGTTAAATGGAAAGCGGATGCACATATTAGACTTGTAAATTTTGTAGCCAAAATACTACCAGTTACTAAAGTTGTTGTTGAAGTAGCACCATTTGATATACACAAGATAGTCAATCCAACTGTAGAAAGTACTAAATACCAAGAAGGACCACAAAAAGACTTCCGGGATGTTAGAGAATACTGCTTGTGGCGTGCAGGATATAAATCTGAACTGTCGGGTAAAAAAGGTGTATTAGAAGTACATCATATTGTTCCTAAAAGTCAAGGTGGAACAGATAATCCATCTAACTTAATAGTACTAACTGCTGAGGAGCACAAAGCAATACATGAGGGGAAAATTAAGATTCCACGTAGTAAACTTGAAAAAGTTAAAATTCTCAAAGATGCAAGTCATGTATCAACAATAGGATGGTATATAGTAAACAGACTGAAATACCAGTATGAGGTTGAAATGACTTATGGTAGTATTACAAAAGCAAAAAGAGTAGAGATGGGATTAGAGAAGACCCACAGAAATGATGCATTTGTAATTGCAGGTGGTAACAAAAATGTTAACAGAGTACCTGAATGGTATTTTGGTAAGTTTTTCAGAAGGCAAAATCGTTCACTGCATAAAGCAAATCCAATTAAAGGTGGAAAAAGACCAGTAAATACTGTTAAAGAAGTACATGGTTTTAGGAGATTTGATAAGATTGAGTATCAAGGTAGGACATATATCATTTTTGGATTGAGAAGTAGTGGTTATTTTGCAACAAGTACTTTATCAGGAGAAAAGATAAGCGACAGTGTAAAATATACCTGCTTAAGACTTGTGGAGAAGGCGAAAACGTTAATGTTCGAAAGGAGGGAACAGCGCATTCCTCTCCATCTTACAGAAGATGGAGTCTCCTGCACTGGCTTATGATGAAAAGCAACAAATACATTGACGATATCTAGAAATATATGTTTGTTTCAAAAGAAAATGCCGCTAAGATACTATAGCTATTTGAGTATGTATTATTAAAAAATACAAAAGAGTATAAAAAGACAAACATTAAAGTAGTTAATATGAAACTAAAGAAGAAGGATGATAAAATAATAATAAAAATTGACGATAATGAGATAGAGGAGATGTAGAAATATGTATAGGAACATTTTTTAGAAAGATAAAGATTATGATTAGAAAATACTATAGACAATTATCCTTGATAGATATGGCGACAAATAGCTTGATTTTCTTTCTAAGGAGATGTTAGAATACATGAAGTTAAAATTTTATAATAAATATAACAGACAGTTTATTGAAGGTGCCGAAGATGACACCTTCCTCCTTCTTTGTATTTATTTTGCGGATTATTACAAATTTTCAAATTACAGCACATAGTTATTATTAACAAGATTTATTTATGGGGAAAATATTGCCGAAAAAATAATGGATGGAGACCTGCTTATTAAAGATCTTGATAATTACAGTATAATAATAGAGCTTATAAACGATTTTTAGAAGTATAATTCGACGTATATAGAAAATGGGGGTTTTTAGATTGGATAAGATAGATGTCATTGAAGTTGTATATAACATGTTTGGTGGACTATATACAAAGAGTGAGGTCAAAAGCTTATTTGATAAGTTTGGTTTAGCGATGCAAGATTAGTTAATAAAAAACGGTGAAATATATATACCGCATGTTGGGAAAATATATATAAACGATGAAGGATTAAGAACAGTAAGGGATTTCGTGAATGACATAGAGTTTAAGACAAGATTAAAAGTATTAAGGGCTAGACCATGTAGTTAGCTTAAAAAAAGAATGAAAGAAGAGCTAGCAGAACAAGGAGATGATTGATACTATGGACATTGCTAAACTTCGACAGCAGTATCCAGATTATAATTTTGATATATAGCATAAAAGAGATAAAATCTTTATGGGTGTGCCGATACATTTTGATAAAGAAACTGGCGAATATATCGAGCCACCGTTTTGGGAAGAAATAAGGCGAGAATGGAAAGAACTTTCTATGGAAGAGTATGGCTACGAACCGTGTGGTGTTTTTAATAAAGCAAATGGATATGCTTGTTAGAATAAGTAGGAATTGTTAGAAGAAAATGATGGTGTATGTTTTGTACATTCACAATCTAAAAAAATATAGAAAGTCCCGATGGAAGGAACAGATTATTTATATCAGTTAAGCTTATTATCGATACAAACATGTGATTCTTGTGTACTTCCGCAGAAAGAAGAACTTTGCCCTTATTATACTATTAAAAACACTTGTACATATGAGAATGCTGTTTATAATGACGTTGTTAATAAGCTAAAATTTTATTATGGTGAAGATATAGATCCTATTCTTGAAATAAAAATAGCACAATTAGCTATAAACATTGTACTAAACATGAGAGCTAGTCTATTGTTGTCAAGAAACATGTATGTTAGGGATAATAAATCGACGATTGATATACACCCAGCATTTAAAGTTTTTAAAGATACAACATAGAAAATAAACAGCTATATATCATCTATCGAAAAGCTTATGAGTGGCGTTGCGGCAACAAATATGGACGAACATGATAAAATATAGTATTTTACAAACAGGCTTACGCATGAAGAGGAAGAGGAGACAATGGATCCTGAAGAGATAGAGAGGCTTATACAGAGAGATATAATGAAAAGTCAAAAAAATAAGATTTCACACAATGAGATAAAAGATTGGAATAAGATTGAGAATTTTTTTGAAGAAGAATGATTGTAGATATATGGTTAGTTTAGAACTAATAACTAATTTAAATCAGTGAGGAGGGTAAGCACGTGGTTGGGACAAAACGTGAAGGGTTTTTAGAAAGGACATTTAAGCTAAAAGAAAACGGGACAGATGTTAAAACCGAAGTGTTGGCTGGTATTACAGGCAAGGGTAAAGAAGTTCATTGGTTAGTATATACACTTTGCGCATTGTTTATTAAATAATAGTAAAAAAAAGATTTTCGAGGATGGTTGATGCTATAATGAAAAATGATTTTAAAGAAAAATTGTTAGCTTTGCCATTGTCACAGTTTATAGATCCAAGAGAATTTTAGACATTAGCTGACTATTATTAGTTTGTTTATAGATAGACTAATGACCCGGTATTTTTTGTTGATAATGTATTAACACCGATTAATGTATAGGGCGAGCCGATAAAATTAGCTGATTATCAAAAAGAAGCGATGTATATAATGTAGCGGCAACAGTATTCAGCAATGGCTTGGTCTAGACAAATAGGTAAAACTGAAACTGTTAGTATGCTTTTACCTTGGTTATTATTTGCCCAATAGCAACCTTGGATAGTAATAGCAGCACCTTCAAATTCCCAGGCAAAAGATTTATTACATAGATAGGAACAAAGGATAATGGGAAGTAAGTATTTATATGATCCAAGTAGAGTTGATTTACTTGATAGTCTTATAAAAGTAGAAATACAAATCCTAAATAGTTTAACTGGTGAAATGGTTACGAAACAGTTAAAAATAGATAAAGTTGCTGCCGGCGATAAAGCTAATCTTGTTAGAGGTAAAAGTGCTTCTGTATTAGTGATTGAAGAAAGTTAGTTTATATCAGATGACATTATGGCTGAAGTAGTTTTGCCAATGGCAAGTTCTAAAGGGTCTAAAATTGTACAAATATCCACACCGCATGGCAAAAATCATTTTTATGATACTATGTTTAATAAGTCATACTATGAAACTAGGATATATGATTATACTTATGGGCTAAGAGCTGGTATATTAGATCCTAAAATCATAGAAGATGCCAAAAGAAATCCATAGAAGTTTAAGCAAGAATATGAGTGTTCTTTTAATGTTAATGCTATATCTTATATTCCATCATTTTTGTTAGAAGACGCTTAGAAAGACTATGCTTTGGGTACAGAGGAATAGTTAATGGGTATTGGTAAAAATTAGAAGTTTTTTATGGGGGTAGATTGGGGAGGATCTGGTGAAGATAAAACGGTTTAGACTGTTATTGCTTAGTGGTTTGATGATAAAGATTTAAGGTATAAAGTAGTCGATTAGATATGGTTTACTACAGCATAGTTTGGGGAAAAAATGAGTTAGATTTAGGATTTATACCACAAATATGAATGTGTTTATGCTTATTTTGATAGTTATATAGGGGAAAGTTAGGAAGACGTTTTAGCTAAAAATTATAAAATAAGGGCAGATCTTATAACTTTTTCACAATAGCGAAAATATAACTTATATAATAATTACAAAATATAGCTAGAAGATAAGCTACTTGAAATGCCAAAAGATAATTTGTTAGAGGGACCATTTTTTGTGGCTGAGACCGAGAACCTTGAAGAGAAAAAAAGTGCTTCTAGTCCATTTTCGTCTATACAGCCTTAGGGTAAAAGAGACCATGATGACTTCCCTGATTCATTAGCGTTAGCTATTACTTGCGCTAATGAAAAATTCGGGGCTAGGATTCAACAATCCCAAATAAGTAGGATATTAGATAGGGTGAAACATAAAGACAGGAATAAATATAAATATAAAGAAGGTAACATATATTATGTACCTAACTATAATATAAAAGATTTAATGGATGATGACATTTACGATTTATCGTCTTTCATGGATGATAGCTTAGATATAGATAATTTTGATTCATTTTTTTGAGGAGGTAAATGATGGATAAGAAAACAACTATAAAAACTGTAGAATAGGGCATAGACAGCGAAATAAGTCAGTTGCTAGAAGAAAATCTTTAGTCATAGATTAGAAAAATAACTGTAATAGGCAATAGCCGCGTAAGTGGGAATTCTTATGATATAAAAGAAACAGAATATATGGGCACATACAAAGTTATTTTAGAGACTATACCACAGTTAAGATCCGCATTCAGGAAAAAAAGCTCAGCAGCTTGTAGGGCTGGATATGTTGTGAAATGGGATAAGTCTGGAAGTTTAAAACGTTTAAAATAGTTATTAAAAATTATATTGCCAGACAGTAGGCTTAAAAGATAGTTTTCACAATGTTATTCGTTTGGGAATTAGTATTTTGAAGTAATAGGCAGAACTCCATTCAAAAGATATATAAGGGAATTATAGGCAGACCAAGTTTATTATGATTTTGATGAGCGTGTATATGTTTATGAAAATCCAATGGATGGTCAGGTTGAGAAAATAAATCCTAGGCGAGTAGTTCATTTTAGAAACAATTTTGAAAGTGCTGGATAGTTTTTTTACGGCAGATCAGACTTAAGATAGCTAATAGATATACTTAATGGTTATAATGTTTTACAGTCTTATACGCCTGTAGTAATAAAAACTTTTCTTAAGCCTTTAGTTTATGCTAGACTTACAGATAGTACTATGAATGATGAAGAGGTAATAGGCGATGTATATGAAGCTTTAATAAGGCTTAGAAAATCTGGTATTGGTGTAGCTTCGAGTAATGTAGAAATTGAAGTACATGATTTTAAAGATGTTGGTAAGCCTGGAATGGATTATTTAGAGTTTTTGACAAGTATTATAGCTGTGTCCACGGATATACCACCTATGTTTTTAGGAGATCTTACAACTACAGAAGCTAGTGCTAGAATACTACAAGATACATATTATGACGATATAGAAAGCAGCCAAAGTGATATAGAAGAAGTTATAAATAATAAACTTTTGCCGTTATTAGTTTTGCCGGAAGAAAAGATTAACTAGATTCCACTTGATGATTTTAATAATTTTATACTTATAGATTATATAGGAGATTTACCAGAGTTTTCATTTAAAGAGCCGATAAGATTATCTAAAGAAGCTAGAGTAAAGCTTGTTAAAGATTTATATACAGGCGACAATAAAGTATTTACTTACGATGAAGCTAGAGATTTTATAGATTTGCCACAAATTAGCCACGAAAATTTATTAAAACAAGGTGATTTTAAAACAATCAATGCTGTCTAGAATTTATTAGATAAGGGTGGTATTGATTATAAAGAAGCGCAATCTATTCTTGGCTTAAATGAAGTTGGTGGAGTAGTATCACCTAATACAAAATATCAAGTTGATGGACAAGAAAGGATGCAAGAAAGAAGTATAGGATTCCAGAGAGAGAAGTTGAAGAGCGGGCAATGATTTCTACAAGGGAGGTATGTTTTGTGCCAGCATTAAAGCCTTTTATACATTGGCCTGGGGGTAAAAGACAAGTATTATTGAAGTTGCGGCAAAAAGTTCCGCTAACATTTAACAGGTATTTTGAGCCATTTGTTGGCGGTGGTGCTTTGCTGTTTGATTTATAGCCTAAAAGTGCTATAATAAATGATGTAAACAAACAGCTCATTAATGTTTATGTAC
>MTKW01009331.1_pt1 | contig 10029 bp, 9 predicted proteins | sample 1042761 | NCBI WGS metagenome assembly MTKW01 (sample SAMN06205366, study PRJNA360243) | anaerobic digester metagenome | biome: Wastewater treatment plant; feature: Anaerobic digester sludge; material: sludge; isolation source: anaerobic digester fed with sludge from wastewater treatment plant ... | reverse complement strand
ATGTTAATGAGCTTAACGGTCATGACCGGCACCTCTCCCTACTTGGCCAATTTACTAAGCAATGCTTCTCTTTGCCTAGCCCCTAATCCCTGCACCCTCCTGGATTCATGGATACCAATCTCTTCCATAATCTTACGGCTTCTTACTTTCCCGATTCTGGGCAAGGATTCCAGCAGATAAGATACACGCATTCTGGATATTACTGCATCATCAGCACTATCCAAGACTTCCTCCAAGGTGAGCCGGCCTTGTTTGAGATCCTCACGAACTCTGGCTCTCTTCGAGCGCATCTCCTGGGCTTTCTTCAGGGCTGCTCTCTTGGCTTCCGGACTTAGCTCTGGTAACGTCATTCTCTCACCTCCTCATTGCAAAACTCTACTGCGCTGTGGCGGGGTCACTCTATGTTTTGGATCTGCTCCCTGATTTTCTCAAGTTCGCTCTTAATATCTATAACCCTATGGGAAATCTCTGAATCCTGAGCCTTTGAGCCTATTGTGTTAACCTCTCGCTGCATCTCTTGGACTAGAAACTCAAGGCGACGTCCTATGGGTTCATCTTGTTTTACCACTTCGTAGATCTGAACAGAGTGGCTCGAAAGTCTTACCAGTTCCTCAGTAATGTCACCCCTATCAGCATACACTGCGGTCTCCATTACAATACGACTCTCATCAACCGGAGTGTCACCAAGCAGCTCCGCAAGGCGCGCCTCTAATCTCGTCCTGTAATCCTCCAAAACTTGAGGAGCACGTTCTTTGATCCGTTCTATGAGTTCTTCAATCAATTGCGTCCTATCTACAATATCTTGGGTTAGGAATGCGCCCTCTTTCGCCCTCATCTCTTTTAGCCCCATCATTGCCTGAAGAGCCGACCGTTCCACCAGTCTCCACATTTCTTCGGAATCAACCTCTCTATGGGCTAACTCCATGACACCAGGCAACGAAATGAGACCGGTAATACCTAAATCCCATGACAATCCCAAATCGTCGGCAAGTTGTCGAGTGATGGACATATATGAGTCTACAAGGCTACGGTTAGTTTTGACAGCAGTAAGGCTTTCTCCTGCTTCTTCCAAGATTACTGAAATATCTATACGACCTCTATCGAAATGCTCCGCCACAAGACGCCTAAGTTTCTCTTCAAACTCCAGGAGCTCTCGCGGGACACGAACGAATACGTCGCGATAACGGTGATTGACTGAGCGCATCTCGACTATGCAACTAATTCCCTGCCCCAAACTTTCGCCTCGGCCATAACCTGTCATACTATAAGCCATTACCTACATTCCTCCTGCTCCCTATTCTACTACACAGCATTTGGTNNTCTACAAGGGTTTTTGCCATGAATTACCGCTTTATCCGTGGGAAATAGGATATTTATGCCCCGAAAGACAGGGAAGTCCGAAATATCCAAGCACCAAAGCCTTCTTCGGACAATACCATAAGGCAACAGACACATTTTCAATTATGGCCAGGAGGGAGAATATGCAATCTCAAAGTCAAGGCAGACTGAAGAAAGTCTTCCCCGGCGCAAATACGCCTGAAGGCTTTTTCTCATTTTACGACTCTCTGATCGACCCTTGCGCGAATATGATCATTATTATCAAGGGTGGACCGGGTATTGGAAAGTCTACACTGATAAAGCGAATAGGGTCAGCCCTCCTTGATATGGGTTACGATACGGAATATGCCTGCTGCGCACATGACCCTGCCTCATACGACGGGGTAGTTGTCGCGAAATTGGGCCTTGCACTCTTCGACGGAACTCCCCCGCATGTATTAGAACCTCGATTCCCCGGCATAGTCGAGCGCATAATTAACCTGGGAGATTTCCTTAACAGAAAGAACCTTGTCCCACACAAACAAGAGGTCGTTGAAACCTTAAGGGAGGTCTCAGTACTTTTTGAGAGAGCGTTCCGGTATCTTAAGGAGGCTCGAATCATCCATGATGATTGGGAAGCATACAATATTCAAGCCCTTGATTTTGGATGCTTGAACTGCATTGCGGAAGAGCTTTCATCTGACTCGTTACTAAGTACGGAGATTTCGCCCAACCCAGGCAAACCAAGGCATCTCTTTGCCTGCGCCATAACTGCATCAGGGCCGATTCACCACCTCCAGACTGTGGTCGGGCATGCATCAAGAAGGTACATCTTAAGAGGTGAACCTGGCACCGGGAAATCCACTATCGTCAAAAAGGTAGCGGATAAGGCCCTCTGTCACGGCTTCGACGTTGAATTCTACCATTGCCCTCTTGATCCGCAGAAAGTAGAACACACAGTAATACCTGAACTCGGGGTGGCCCTGGTAAGCTCTTCGTGGCCACATATTGTTGACCCTATGAATGATATCGACAGAGTCATAGAAACAGGCCAGGCTGTGTCAACGAGAGCCATCAGTAAGTACGAGTCCGTCATTTGCGACGCGAGACAACGTTTTGGCCAGGCATTCCAAAGGGCCGTCCAGTGCCTGCATGAGGCGAAACAGGAATATGATAAAGTCCAGGCGATCTACTCGGAAAGCATGGATTTTTCGGCGGTTGAACGCTTAGGCGATCGGATCCTCGGGGAAGTCCTTGAACTGGAACGCAAAATCAGGGAAGCTACTGCATGATACCAGAGACAGGGAGATTGGGAGATGCCATTACCGTCCGCTGATGATCATACGTTACCATACCCGGCCTTGCACCTCTAGGTTTCTTCACATGCTTCCTCAAGGTATAATCCACTGCCACTTTGGAATCAGTTCTGCCTTTACTGAAGTAAGCAGCAATCCCTGCAGCAACAAGAAGCGCTCCTTCAGAAACCTCATCCTTCGTTTGGCCTGTCCTCAGCACTACATGTGCACCGGGAATCCCGCGAGCGTGCATCCAAATATCATCCGGGCGCGATATCTTCATGGTAATCAAATCGTTTTCTTTGTTGTTCCTGCCGACAATAACCGTATAGTCATGAACAGTAAAGGACAGCAGGGCAACCTCGCCTTTTGCCTTTGGCCTCTTTCTCTTCGCCGTTTTTTCCGCAACCGCTTGAAGGTACCCCTGCTCTGTAAGTTCAACACGGATGGCTCCTAACTCTCTTTGCGTATCCGCGTGCTGGATGGTTATGGATACCTGCTCCAGGTACTCCAGTTCAGCCTGGGTCATGGTCACCTGCAGGGCAGCGGTTTCCAATACTCGTTTGGCCCTGGCGTATCTTTTGAAGTAACGCTGGGCATTCTCCGACGCGGACAGCGTGGGATCAAGCGGAACCTCGATATCCTTACCTTGAGGGTCAAAGTAATCAGTCAACGTCGCCGAACTCATCCCCGTACCTATGCGCGGGGCATTAGCGAGTATCAGCTCACCTAGTTTCCGGGACTCCAGATCCTGATTTGCTTGGGATATTTCATCATCCTGCGCTTTCCATTTCCGCTTGCATCTTGCAATATTGGAATCTACTGCGTCAAGAAGCTCTGCCTTTTGCCTGGAAAGCGCATATTCCTCGTTTTTAAGTGAGTACGCGGAATCCAGGAGCTCGCTGGGACATGGCAGAAAACTCCCATTGCGAATGGAATCAGCGAGACGCATTAGGACATCCCAGAGTCTTCCACGGCTGTCCGGGTCAAGTTCTGAGCATGGATTATCGGGCACAAGGCCTGCCTCACGAAGAACCCGATCAGCTGACTCTCGCCCGAAGCCTGCAAGTGACGACACAAGAGACCTGCTAAGCGACATAGAAGGCGTGTTCTCTTGAGATTTGCATAATACGTTATCTAAGTCTTCCTTGGATACGAAGACGATGTTCAACTTGTCCTGAGCCGGAGGCTGCACATATTGAATCCCCGGACCCATCTGGCGGACCCGGCTTACATCAGCGCTGACATGTTTGATGCTGTCCAGGATCATGCTAGATGCGTCGTCAACAAGCGCTATGTTGCTGTGTCTTCCCATTACCTCTACAACCAGGGTCTTGGGGGTGTCTTCTCGAGATCGAAGGAACGTAATCATAAGAATTCTGTCAAGACCCAGTTGCTTAACATGCATAACCCTTGAACCTATAAGGTACTTCCTGAGAAGCATACAAAACGCAGGCGGAACAAGGGGATTCTTACGCTCTGTATGCGTGATATGAACTCGAGCTGCTTCAGGCTGACACGACGCAATAACCGTAATATTCCGCCCGGGTTGCCTCATGGTCATGATAAGCTCAAGCTTGGACGGCTGGTAGATCTTGTCTACCCTTGCCCCAAGCAGATTCTGTCTGAATTCAGTGGCGACCGCAGCCATTACAAGGCCGTCAAACATCAACTCTATCAGCTCCCGTCAAAAGTAGTATATGAAGCTATGGAGCGCCAGTCAATAAGGTATTATCCTTTGGACAAGTGAATATCAATGATTATTGACAGGTCTAAACAGAAGGGGGGCGTAAACTTTGCAGGTCCCTTGTCAACATTTGTGGCATACACTCAGTCCTTCTGCCGTATCTTCCATTCTGAAAACCAGCACGATTTCAGGGCTTACCGGAAGAGAAGCAGAGCGACGCCTCAGTTACTTGGGGAAGAACATGCTTCGGAAGGTCAGACGAATCTCGCCCCTTCAAATTCTCATAAGCCAATTCCGCGATTTTATGGTGGCTGTTCTATGCGCCGCTGCCTTAGCATCTCTTGCCCTCGGAGAAGTCGGAGACTCAGTCACCATAATTACAATAGTAATCCTCAACGCTTTTCTCGGATTCATCCAGGAGTATCGTGCGGAGCGCTCCCTGGAAGCCCTTCAACAGCTTGCCGCTCCTTCCGCAAAGGTCATCAGAGACGGAGTCCCTCTCGAGGTCAAGGCATGTGATATTGCCCCAGGGGATATCCTCGCAATTGACGTGGGGAGCAGAATAGCGGCAGATGCCCGGCTCATTGAGGCTCTGCGACTGGAAGTAGAGGAATCCATTCTGACCGGCGAATCGTTTCCGGTGGCAAAAACGGCACAAGACATTCTCCCTGCAGCTGCCGGTCTGGGGGACAGACGCAACATGGTGTTCATGGGGACTGTGGTTACAAGGGGACATGGAAAAGGCGTCGTTGTGGCAACAGGCATGTCTACCGAAATAGGCAAAATTGCACACATGGTCCAAGAGGATAAAGATGAAACCACCCCGCTACAACATAGGCTGGAACACTTAGGACGCATTCTTGTCGCAGTCAGCATAACTCTGTGCGCTTTTGTGGCAATCGCAGGCTTCTTGCGCGGCGGGGACCTCATAGAAATGATAATGTCCGGTGTAAGTCTGGCTGTGGCAGCAATCCCTGAAGGCCTTCCTGCTGTGGTGACAATTGCCTTGGCTTTAGGCGTTCAACGTATGGGCAGGCGTAACGCCATAGTCAGAAGGCTACCGGCTGTGGAGACTCTCGGGTGTGTTACAGTGATTTGCGCTGACAAAACCGGTACGCTGACCAGAAACGAGATGACTGTAAGAGAGTTTTCTATTGGAGGCAAACAAGTGGAGGTAACCGGAGTAGGGTATGCGCCTTACGGTGAATTCCTCATGTCCGGACAGCGAATCAACCCTGGAGGCAAGACTGACCTTATGCTCGCTCTGAAAATCGGGCTTTACTGTAACAATGCCACCTTAACTCAAAACCGCAAAGCAGTAATTTCAGAACCCCTTGTATCACGGCAAAAGGCAGGGCCTGCCCCCAGATGGGAAATTCTTGGAGACCCTACAGAAGGCGCCCTTATTGTGGCAGGAGTCAAAGCAGGACTATTACCTCGCACTCCAGGCACGCTGACTTCGCCTGTGCATGAGATCCCTTTCGATTCCGAAAGGAAAAGGATGACCATGATCTACCGGGAATCAAAAGGGCTCATCGCATACACCAAAGGCGCGCCTGAAATCGTTGTGAATCTGTGTTCCGGAATACTCGAATCAGGCAAAGTGCAAGATCTTTCTTCTCGGGAGAGGAAAAGGATTCTCAGTGATAACTCGCATATGGCGTCTCGGGGGCTTCGCGTCCTGGCGCTGGCGTACCGTTATTTACCGAAGCCCATTGAAAAAGACCTGGACAGTGTCGAAGCAAATCTCATCTTTGTGGGACTCGTTGGAATGGAAGACCCTCCGCGTGAAGAAGTGAAAAGGTCCGTTGCCTTAGCCAAAGGCGCAGGAATTCGCACAATAATGATTACCGGTGACCACCTGGGTACTGCGGTTTCAGTAGCCCAGGCCTTGGGCCTCTCCGGCAACGACGATCTTGCGATAACCGGCGGTGAACTGGACAATATGAGTGACGACAGGCTCTCCGAATGCGTAGAGCATTCTGCGGTATTCGCAAGGGTAAACCCTGAACACAAACTAAGGATAGTAAAAGCCCTAAAAGCCCGCGGACATATCGTAGCAATGACAGGGGACGGAGTAAATGACGCCCCTGCCATACGAGAAGCTGACATCGGAATCGCCATGGGGCTGTCAGGGACTGACGTAACGAGAGAGGCATCTGCCATGGTCCTGGCAGATGACAACTATGCCACGATCGTAGCTGCGGTAGAAGAAGGAAGAGCTATATATGATAATATTCGTAAGTTCATTCGGTATCTTTTGGCTTGCAACGCAGGGGAAGTCTTGACAATGCTGATAGCGGTCGTTATCGGTCTTCCATTACCACTGGTGCCTATTCAGATTTTGTGGATGAATCTGGTGACAGACGGGCTCCCTGCAATTGCTCTCGGCATAGACCCTTTGGATCCTCAAGCCATGTCGCGGAAACCACGTCATCCTCGGGAAGGAGTATTTTCCGAAGGCTTGGGACTGAAAATCGCGTCTCAAGGAATTATTATCGGAATATGCACTATTGTGGCGTTCATAATATCCCTGGCCCTTCACGCCGAACTCACAAAAGCAAGGACAGTAGCGTTTACATGTCTCGTAATGGCACAACTCATTTACGTGTTTCATTGCCGGTCAGAGTATCGCCGCCTGTCAGAGACAGACCTTTCGACAAACCCGTATCTCATAGGCGCTGTANNCAGCATCTTTACGGTCATTACCCAAAAAATAAGGCGCCTGATTCTCAGGCGCACTTCTATCATACGAGTTTGACACTCCCCATGCCCAAAGGTTGGTGGACGCGAACCTAAGCTTCCTTCGGACTTGTCCTGCCGGAAACAATTTGACGCCGCTTTCGCTCTCTGTCCCACAGTGTCCACTCTACCCAAATTGAAGGGGCTATGCATATTGACGAATACGTCCCCACCAGAAGACCTAAGATAATGGCAAGGCTGAAATCCTTGATACTGGCACCGCCGAAGAAATACAATGCAAGCACTGCCAAAAGAGTAGTAAGGACTGTATTAATGGACCTTGTCATAGTCTGGAGTATACTGTTGTTGGCTATCTCCTCAACAGTCTCCTTCTTCCGGAATTTCAAGTTTTCCCGGATCTTATCGTAAATTACAATAGTATCATTAATGGAGTACCCGATAATTGTGAGGATAGCAGCAATAAACGGGCTATTTACCTGCCTTCCGAGAAGAGCGAATACCCCAAGCACTAATATGGTATCGTGAATTAGGGCGAGTACGGCAGCGACACCGAACTTAAACTCGAACCTCAAAGACACATATGCAACAATGCCCACACAGGAAAGGACTATGGCAAGGATCGCCTTGTTGAGNNGCAGAAAGCTCATCTACTATCCTGTTCACTTGCTCGCTGTTTAAGGGCCTACCCTCAACCTGCGCTCTGATCTGTACATCAAATGTGCCTCGGATCGGCTGTATGACAGCCTTCTTCAGGTTCATGTCAGCCAAGGCGCTGCTTGTCAAGACATGGCTGACTTCGGAGGCTGAAACCGACTTGTCAAACCTCAGCCTAATGAGGGATCCGCCTGTAAAGTCCACTCCTAGATTAAGGCCCCTCACTCCCAGGGTAATTATTCCTATGACCACCAGGATGGCCGAGATGGCAAGGTATGTTCGTCTCTTGCCGATGATATCCAATGCGCCGACCTCCCTAAACTCCGAAGTGCTTTCTATATTTTTCAGGATTCCTGTCCACTATCGCAACAAGGACCAACTTCGTCACGACCACAGCCGTAAACATGCTGGCGAGAATCCCCAATCCAAGCGTTACTGCAAATCCTCTGACAGCGCCTGAACCGAATAAGTAAAGAGCGCCTGCAGTAATCAGCGTCGTTACATTTGAGTCAAGAATACATCCGAAAGCTCGGGAGAACCCGCCTTCAATAGCAGCACGTATACGCTTTCCNNACCTACCGAAAGAATAAGACCTGCTATTCCCGGTAAAGTCAGCACTGCTTTAAGGCCGACCAGGGCAGCCATAACAATCAACGCATATATCACGAGCGCAATATCTGCCACAAACCCAGGAAACTTGTAGATAAACAGCATAAACAGGATTACAAGCCCGGCTCCGATCGCAGCAGCCACCTTGCTCTGGTCTATGGCTTCTTGGCCCAGGGTAGGTTCTAGGACTTCAGCATGAAGGACTTCTAACGGCACAGGAAGCGCTCCTGCCCTGAGCATCATAGAGAGATCCTTCGCCCTGTCCATACTACCTAATCCGGTAATCTGGCCTTTATCTTTAATCACGGTTTGGACTACCGGTGCTGAAAGGAGTTCCTCATCAAGGTATATGGCAATTCTCCGCCCGATGTTATCCAATGTAGCCTTCTCGAATTTCCTTGCGCCTTCCCCGGTGAGCTCAAAGTTCACAGCAGGACGGCTATATTGATCATACCCGGCTACCGCAGTTTTCAGATCATTGCCGGTCATAATTATGTTGCCGCGTTCATCCCTGAATTCCAGTTGAGCAGTACGTCCTATGATTTCCCTAGCTCTATGCGGGTCTTTTACACCCGCCAGTTCCACGATAATACGCCTTGCTCCTTGCCTGTAAATTACAGGCTCAGCGACACCCAACTGGTTCACCCGTCTCTCAATGACTTCCTTTGCGCGGGAAACAGCATCATCATCAGCCTTGATTGTCTCGGTATCTCTGGCTTCGAGGATCATCCGAGTGCCGCCACGCAGATCAAGCCCTAGATTAATCGGGAGCTTCCAGATGGCCAGGGCGCATACGACCACAATTGCAACTACACCGATAAACCTCCAGATGATTCCTGGCCTCATATACTGGGTTCCTCCTTCACCACCCCAAATTTGCACAACCCCATTATATGAGTTAGGTATTGGCTTGTCAATTTACCTATTCGCCCTTGTTCGCTCTTTGGGCCCGTCGATGGCATGCGGAAATATCTCTCGCGGCACTCTTTGGAAATACCGACAGGAATTGCCAGACTCATCTTGTCTGAAACCGGTTCCGGGAATTGTGCGAGTTGTGTTCCGGATGGCCGAAAATGCCTAAGATTGTGACTTCGTACACCTTTATTACATAGACTATAGCGAGGACTGGAAGCTGATACAGTCATACCGGATGCGAGCTCTGATCCATATATGGAAACATGTGCGTGTGCCAGGATGTGACTATACCTGGGGGGAGGGAAATGACGGAATTCCTGGCTATCGGTGACCTTGTAGTTAGGAAGTCTTACGATCAGGATGTAGTCTTCAAAGTAGTGTCTCTCAATGAGGGTATCGCCTTGTTGCGAGGCATATGCGCTCGGGTGATGGCTGACGCCCCCCTAAGTGACCTCGTCAAGGTAAACTCCGACTATGCAGCTATGCAAGAAGAGCACTTCGAGGCGCTAAGAAGGAAGATCATCTAAAGTGAAAGGAAGTGATCCCTATAGAGCGCGGGTATACGAAAGAAGAATTTCTTGAAATGGAAGAACATATCAAGAGTCTGGTTGAAGAGGAGAAAGAGCAGCAAATACTCCAAGCCCCACAACAACTGACTTACGTCGTAGCAAGGGCAAGCTGGTTCAGGCAATCTGCCCCGGAAGGAAGCTCAGTCCTTTGGATCGCATCTACTGACGGGGGGTATGCAACCCGTACAGTAAGTGAAGAATTCGTCCGAACCTGGGGTCCTATAATCATGGAGGCAGACCAATTGTGGCTGGGGATCGATGCAAGATCCGTCATACAGCT
>MTKW01002012.1_pt1 | contig 10031 bp, 9 predicted proteins | sample 1042761 | NCBI WGS metagenome assembly MTKW01 (sample SAMN06205366, study PRJNA360243) | anaerobic digester metagenome | biome: Wastewater treatment plant; feature: Anaerobic digester sludge; material: sludge; isolation source: anaerobic digester fed with sludge from wastewater treatment plant ... | reverse complement strand
CGCAACAGCCCCGCCCCAATGGCAAAAGAAATCCTCTGCACCACGTCCTGCGGACGGCGGGCGTAGGAGGGGGAAAGGGTTCAGGGTTCGGGGTTCAGGGAAGGCACCGAAGGGGAAGGAGGGGCCTGGCAGGGGCGCGAGGGGCGGGGAAGGGGCGGAGGTGGTGTGGGGAACAGCTACACGGACGGACACGGGCAAACACGGACGGGCACGGACGAACACGAACCCGCGAAGCGGAAAACGAACGTTTATTTGTTTTTGCGTTTGCGGGGCGCTTGCGACTTTTGCGTTAAAGGGGGTTGGATTTTTTCCTGAACTCTGAACTCTGAACTCTGACATCTGCTGGCCGGAGGGGCGGGGTCATTGGGGGAGTTGGGGGGGCTGGGCGAGGAGGGTGTCGAGGGCGGCGTGGGCGGTGCGGTCGAGGCCGATGGGGGAGAGGGAAACATAGTTTTCGCGCAGGGCTTCGAGGTCGGTGCCGGCCATTTCTCCTTTTTCGTAGAGTTCGCCGTTCATCCAGTAGTAGGGGTTGCCCCAGGGGTCTTCGCGGCGCTCGTATTTTTCCACAAAGCGGGAGGCGCCCATGCGGGTGATGCGCAGGCCGGCGAGCTGGTCGTAGGGGCGGTTGGGAATGTTGACGTTCCAAAAGGTTTCCGGCGGGATGACGAATTGTCCGGAGATGACTTGCTCGACCAAGTGGCGGCTGACGCGCGCGGCGGTTTCCCAGTTGGGTTCGTGGAAGGTGTCCAGCGAGAGGGCGATGGCGGGGATGCCCATGATGGGGCCTTCGGCGGCGGCGGAAACGGTGCCGGAGTAGAGTACGCTGATGCCGGCGTTGGGGCCCAAGTTGATGCCGCTGAGGATGAGGTCGGGCTTGGGGTCGAGGAGGAGGCTGACGGCGAGTTTGATGCAGTCGGCGGGGGTGCCGCTGACGGCGGTGCCGAAGGTGGCGTCGCGGTTCGGCCAGGGGCGGGTGCGCAGGGGTTTGGTGAGGGTGATGCCGTGGCTGATTGCGGAGCGTTCGCGGTCGGGCGCGATTACGTGAATTTCGCCCAGGTCCTTGACGGCGTTTTGCAGGGCGTGAAGGCCGGGGGCTTGAATGCCATCGTCATTGCAAAGCAGGATTCTCATGGGTGGCGATGATGCCGGAGGGGGCGGGCGAATGCAAGCGGCGAGTATTGGGCGGGGGGGGGGCGGCGGCGTGTGCGCCAGCTAGTCTTGGCTGCGGTTGATGCGTTCGGCGAGGGCCATGACTTCGTCGGGGGTCATGAAGGGCGGGTCGAAGCAGCGGTCGTTGATGAAACGGATGGCGTCGCGCACGAGAAATACGCGGTTTTGGGCGTGGGTGATGCGTAGCTCCACGGCGGGATGCGTGAAGACGGCGAGCGCGAATATGCGGTCTTCGGGGACTTGCGCGGCGAGGAGCGTGATGAACATGCGACGCTGGCGTTCGCATTGCTGCACGGGGCTTTTTACTTTGCGCGGTCGTCCGCCGGGGCGGGTTTGGGTCCATTGCGCGTCGAGAACATCGCCGCTCAGGGTGCCGGCCCAGAACTTGGATTCCATGACGTAGATGCCGCTGGGGGCGATGACGAGGTGGTCAATTTGCGCGCGTTCGTGGGCGACGCGCAGTTCCAGGTCGTTGAGGATGACGTGGTCGTCGGCGAGTTGTTCGGCGAGGCGTTCGGCCATTTTTTGCTCGCCGCGCCGCCCGCCTTCGATGTGGCGGCGTTCGGCGGCGATTTCGCGCAGGCGCATTTCGTAGCCGGCGGCGAATACCAGAATGACTACGCCGACCAAAAGGCCGTTCCAGGATTGCGTCTGGATGGCGTTAAAACCGCCCCATGCGGCGATGGCCGATGCGAAGGTCCAGGCCAGCGGGCGGGTGATGGCGCGCCACGAAAGCTCGCGGCTGATGGCGGCTTGTCGCCGCTTCAGGCTGGTTTCGCTGCGCAGGATTTTGGCCATGCCGGAAGTTCCGGGGGCTTAACCCTTATCGGTGTGCTGATTCAGGCCGGTGGCGAGTTTTTCGACTTCGGCGTTGGAGAGGACGGGTTTTTCAAAGCAGAAGTCGTTGATGAATTGCACGGCTTGTTCCGGGGTCATCACGCGGCGGGCGGCGTTGGTGACTTGGATGTCTGCGTCCGGGCTTGCAAGCACAACAATCGGGAACACGCGCTCCCAAATCAGTTGCGTGCCTTTGAGCCAGTTGCACAGGATGCGGCGCTCGCGCAGGACGCGGCTGATGGGATTGCGCGCCGGGCGGACGCGCCCGTCCGGCGAGCGGATTTTCCATTGGTACACCTGTTTGGCGGTGTCGCCGATGATGGTGCCGTCCCAGTGGTTGGTGTGGATGACAAACATGCCGGAGGGGGCGACCACGACGTGGTCAATCCAGCATTTTTCGCGGCCGACGATGAGGCGCAGGTCGTTGAGGATGTAGTGGTCGTTGGCGAGTTTCTCATCGAGGAGGCTGGCGAAAGATGCCTTGAGGGTCCGGATGCTTTCGGTGTCCGCGTGTTCGACCATTTGCTCTTTTCGGCGGGCTTCGTGTCCGAGCGCCAAAAAGGCGAGTACGCCGCCGATGCCGAGGGCGGGCTTCCAGAAAATGCCGATAATCAGGAAGATGGCGGCGGCGGTCCATTCGGCTACGCGCATCCGCTTGAGGAGATTCAGCTCGCGGGAGATGGCGGCCTGGCGCTGGAGCAGATTGCTTTCAGTGGTGAGGGTGATGGCCATGGTTATTCCTCCGCGGGCGGGGGCGGGCTGGCTTCGGGGGCGGCTTCGGGGGGCGGCGCCGGGGCGGCGGGTTTGCCGGTGAGTTCCGCAAATGCCATGCGTTCGCGGCGGGCGGTGATTCGCACGTTGACACGCTCGCCGACCGTGGTTGCGCCGTTGACGAACACGACCAGGCCGTTAACTTTCGCCACGCCTTCGGTTTCGGGATTTTTGGTGGAACGTTCGGTGATGACCACATCCATTTCCGCGCCGGCGATTACGGCAGCAGCCGGGTCGTCAGCGCTCGGGATGAAGGCGCGCCGGATGACATCGCCGGGGGGCGTGCCGGTCGGTTCCGCAACGGCTGCGCGTCCGCCGCGTTCCACAATACGCACATTCANNCGCACATTCACGCGTTCGCCGATGGTGGTTGCGCCTTGCACAAAAACCACCAGCCCATTGACGCGGGCGACGCCTTCGGTATCCGGATTCTTGGCGGAAGCTTCGGTGATGACGACATCCATCTCCGCGCCGGGGATGACGCGGTCGCCGGGGCGGGGTTGGAAGGATGTCCGGCGCACGGGTTCGGGCGCGGGGCCGGCGGGCTTGCCGGTGGGTTCCGCAAAGGCCAGACGCTCGCGGCGCTCGACAATGCGTACATTTACGCGCTCGCCAATCTGGGTGACGCCGTTGACAAAAATGACCAGGCCGTGAACCTTCGCGACGCCTTCAGTTTCGGGATTCTTGGAGGAGGCTTCGCTGATGACCACGTCGAGTTCGGCGCCGGCAATTATCCCGGCGGTCGGGTCGCCCGGTCGCGGCGCAAAGGGCGCGGGGGGGGCCTTGGGAGGCATTTCCACTTCGGAGAGCACCTTCACCAAAACGGCTTCATACACGCGTTCGCCGATGCGCGTGAGATCCACCACTGCGGTTTGTCCGCGACGACCGTTGGGGATGAACGTAACGCGTCCGCCGAGGCGGGCGACGCCCGAGGCGCGGTCCTCGCTTTCATCGCTGATGAAGACTTTGTAGCGATAGCCCACTTGCGGCACAATGAAAGCTCTGGGGTCCGTGGCGTCAATGACATCGCCGGTGTTGATGGTCGTGCCGGCGGGTGCGCCGTCGGTGTAGACCACGGTAACAACGCCCGCGTCGCGCGGGCGCACGAGGAAGATGGCCAGCAGCACCAGCAATATGCCGACGATGGGCAAGAGGACGAGCGCAAGGATGCGCCATTTACTTTCCGCGGGGTGATGGGGGGCAGGTGCAGGTTGATTCGACATGGCAGCTTCCTTCCTTTTTTGAATTTGGTGGGGTCGAGTGTAGGCATCCAGCCCTTGTTGTGCAAGCAAAGAACGCGCGGCCCCGCATTTTTTGGCACGTAAAAACATGCAGGATTTCAAAAGTGTGTTATACATATGCGGTTAACCCTTGGGGCTGCGGCTGGCGAGGGCTGGCGGAAAATGAGCGAAAAATGACGGTAGCAACTGCAACAAAACATTGGGCGCGCGAGAGGATTGTCCCGGCGGAAGTGGACCGCTATCTGCCGGCCGACGGCGATTTCATCCCCGACGGCGAGATTCACCACCTGCTCACGCTGACGGCGGAGCCGGATGCCGCCGAAACGCGCGCCATTCTGGCCAAGGCGCGCGCGATTGAGACGCTGACGCTGCCCGAACTGGCCACCCTGATGCGCGTGCGCGACCCCGAGCTGTGGGCCGAGATGCGCGCCGCCGCCGGCGACATCAAGCGCAAGGTGTACGACAACCGCATCGTGACCTTCGCGCCGCTTTATTGCAGCAGCAAATGCGTCAACAACTGCCTGTATTGCGGCCTGCGCAGCTCCAACTCCGCCGTGGAGCGCCGCGTTCTCACGCAGGACGACGTGCGCGCCGAAACGGAAGCTCTCGCCGGCAAGCTGGGACACAAGCGGCTGGTGGTGGTGTATGGCGAGCATCCCGAATCGGACGTCCACTACATGGCCGAAACCATCCATACGGTTTATTCCGTCAAGGTTCCCGTGCGCAAAGGGTGGGGGCAAATCCGCCGCGTGAACGTCAACGCCGCGCCCATGAGCATCGCGGAGCTGAGCCTCCTGCTCGAAAGCGGACTGGGCACATTTCAGGTTTTTCAGGAAACCTATGACCGCCGCGCCTATGCGCGCCTCCACCCTGCAGGCACCATCAAGAGTGACTTCCGCTGGCGGCTTACCGCCATGCACCGCGCGCAGGAAGCGGGCATTGACGACAACGGAATCGGCGTGCTCTACGGCCTGAGCGATTGGCGTTTCGAGCTGCTCGGCCAGCAGGCGCACACCCTCGAAATGGAGCGCTTTTGCGGCATTGGCCCGCACACGATGTCTTTCCCCCGCTTGGAGCCGGCGGTCAATACGCCCTTCGCTGAAGCCTCCCGCTGGCGCGTGAGCGACGCCGACTTTGAGCGCCTCGTTGTGCTGGCGCGGCTGGCCGTGCCCTACGCCGGTCTCATCATCACCGCGCGCGAATCGCCGGAAATGCGCCGCCGCCTGCTGCCGCTGGGCGTCACGCAAATGGATGCCGCCTCCAACATCGGCGTCGGCGCTTATGTGGATGGCCAGGAAAAACAAAAAAGCTCGCGCCAGCAGTTCATCCTCGGCGACCCGCGCGGCTTGGACGAGTGCATTCGCGAATGGGCCGCCGCCGGTTGCATCACCAGCTTTTGCACCGCCGGCTACCGCTGCGGGCGCACCGGCAAATGCATCATGGACCTGTTGCGCAGCGGCGCCGAAGGCAAATTCTGCAAGCTCAATGCCATTCTCACGTTCAAGGAATGGCTCGACGATTTTGGCACCCCCGAAACGCAAACCGTCGGCGCCGAACTTCTCCAGCGTGAATTGGACGAGGTTCGCCAGCAGCAGCCCGCCATCTGGCCCACCTTCCAGCAATATTACCAGCGCATTGTCGCCGGCGAGCGCGACCTGTACTTCTAATAAGATGGACACTCCCCGCCGCCCGTGCCATGATAAAAGATTGATGAGGACTCAACCGTGACCATCCGTTTGTCACCCCAACACCGCTTGCGGACGCTATTCGACCAGCACCACGTGGCCTGGCTGGACGAAGAAGCCGCCGAGCGTCAGGACATTCGCCCTCTGCGCATCGGCATTTTGAACATCATGCCCAAGGCCGAGGAATACGAATTCAATCTGCTCGCACCCATGGGCCGCAGCATTTTGCAAATCATTCCCATTTGGATTCGGCTGCAAACCCACGCCTACAAAAGCTCCGACCACACCCACATTGACAAGCATTACATTCCCTACGACTGGGCGCAATCCGTCGCCGCCCTCGACGGCCTCATCGTCACCGGCGCGCCGGTTGAAGAACTCCCTTGGGAGGAAATCACCTACTGGAAGGAATTGGTCCGCATCTTCGATGTGGCCCGCAAAAGCAACACGAGCATCCTCGGCATCTGCTGGGGCGGGCTGGCGCTGGCCAAATATATCGGCTTCGAGAAAATCGTGTATCCCCAAAAAATTTTCGGCGTCTATCCCACCCGCAATCTCGTGCCCGACCACCCCATCATGGGCGGACTCGACGACGTTTTCTGGTGCCCGCAAAGCCGTCACTCCGGCGTCGCCGACGCCGATCTCGAAGCCGCCGAAGAAGAGGGCCGCATCCGTCTGCTCGCCCACGCCGAAAAAGGCGGCTACACCATTTTCGAAACCCCCGACCACCAGATTATCATGCACCTCGGCCATCAGGAGTACAACTCCAGCCGCCTGCTCGCCGAATCCGCGCGCGACCGCGAAAAAGGCCGCGCCGATGTCGGCCCGCTGGAGAATCTCGATGCCACCAATCCCGTGAATAACTGGCGCGCCAACCGCAACGAGTTTTTCAACTCGTGGATTAAGCACGTCTATCTCACCACACCCTTCATCAAGGGGCCGGAAACGAGCGTGGTCACCAACGAAATTCTCGTCGGCAAGCCCGGCGACCAACCCGGCGGTCAGCCATGAATGTTGCCGTCCTCGGCGATGGAGGCTGGGGGAGCGCCCTGGCCCTGACCCTGCACCGCCACGGCCACACCCCCTGCGTGTGGGGGCCATCCGCCGACTACATCGCCGAAATCCGCCAGACCCGCCAAAACCGCAAATTTCTCCCCGGCGTCGAATTCCCCCCCGCCATCACCTGGACCGCCGACCCCTCCACCGCGCTCGCCTCCGCCACCGCCGTCGTACTCGCCGTTCCCTCGCGCTACGTGCGCGCCACCCTCGGCCGCTTCGCCCCCGCCTACCAAGCCGCCGGCGCGCCCCCCGTCGTCAGCGCCACCAAAGGCTTCGACGAAACCACCCACCAGCGCATCAGCGAAATCCTCGCCGAAATCTGGGGCGTGGCCGCCCCCGCCGCCCTCTCCGGCCCCAGCATTGCCCCCGAAACCGCCCGCGGCGTACCCACCGCCGTCACCATCGCCAGCGCCGACCCCGTCGTCGCTGAAACCTTCCAAAAGCTTTTCTGCGGCGATACCTTCCGCTCCTACACCAGCAATGACGTTCCCGGCGTCGAACTCGGCGGCGCGCTCAAAAACGTCATTGCCATCGCCGCCGGCGTATGCGACGGCCTCGGCTTCGGCCACAACGCCAAAGCCGCCCTCATCACCCGCGGCCTCGCCGAAATGACCCGCCTTGGCGTCGCCCTCGGCGCCCACCCGCAAACCTTCTCCGGCCTCGCCGGTGTCGGCGACCTCATGGTCACCTGCATGAGCCCCCAAAGCCGCAACCGCACCCTCGGCGAACGCCTCGGCCGCGGCGAAACCCTCGCCGCCATCCTCGACGGCATGGAGCAGGTCGCCGAAGGCGTCTGGACCTGCCCCCCCGCCCTGAAACTAGCCGCCGCCGCCGGTGTCGCCACCCCCCTCATGAGCCAGGTGGACGCCATCCTGCACCACGGCCAATCCCCCCGCACCGCCGTCATCGAACTCATGCGCCGCGACCCGCGCGCCGAACGCGACTAATCCCCCATGCCCGCCGCCCCCGCACACAAACTACTCCTCGTGGACGACCACGCCATCGTGCGCCAGGGACTTGCCGCCCTCCTCGCCCGCGAAACCGACTTCACCGTCGTCGCCGAAGCCGGCACCTACGAAGAAGGCTTCGCCGCCCTCGCCCAACACAACCCCGACTGCGTCATCCTCGACCTCTCCCTGCGCGACCGCAGCGGCCTCGACTGGATACGCGCCGCCCGCGCCGACGGCATCACCGCCAAAATCCTCGTCCTCTCCATGCACGACGAAATCACCTTCGCCCCCAAAGCCCTGCAAGCCGGCGCCCAAGGCTACGTCATGAAAGACCAGGCCGAAGAAACCCTCGTCGCCGCCCTGCGCCACGTCCTCGCCGGCCAAACCCACGTCAGCCCCGCCGTCCAACCCCTCCTTGCCGACCCGCCCCCCGCCGAAGAAAAAGCCACCCGCGGCATCGAAAGCCTCACCGCCCGCGAAGCCGAAATCCTCTACGCCATCGGCGGCGGCCTCACCACCCGCGAAATTGCCGAACAATTCAACCTCAGCGGCCGCACCGTGGACGTTCACCGCGCCAACATCAAACGAAAGCTCGACTGCGCCTCCCTCGCCGAAGTTCTCATCAAAGCCGCCGACTACAAACGCACCCGCGACGAATCCCTCCTGCCTCCCCAAGCCCATCTCTAGGCTCCAAAGAAGGGGGCAGGGTTTAGGGAAAGAGGTCAGAGGTCAGATTTCAGGTCAGGGGGAGCCGGGCTGTTGGCTGTTTCGGTTTCTTCTGACCCCCGACCTCTGTTTTCTGTTCTCTTCCCCCGGCGATTTTCCCGACCCACCCCCTAAAAAAGAGCGATATTATGCGATGTCATCCAATGGTTAATTAACCATTAGATAACCTTTCAAATTCAGAAAACACAATAAAATCAGCTATTTTAGGAAAAAACATCTAATGGTTAATTAACTATGGAATGTTCAAAATCTATCTCATTGTGCTACAAGTACTTAATTTTTGAAAAGGCCGTTTAATACTTAACAAACTTTGTAACTTTTTATCTTAAGATATTGAGGTACAAGAGGATACAGAAGCAAAAAAAATGTTAAAAATCAGGCCCAGTTATGCACACTTTTTCCGAATTTTTCCGCACATGGCCCGCCGGGCCTTTTGAGGGCGAATTTTGCCCCCAAAACCACGAAAAATCGGCCCGTTTTTGGCAATTTGGGGCGTTTCGGGGCAAAAATCCCGCGAAAGGGGCCATTTGGGGGCGTTTTTGAGGCTGTTTCGGTCTTGATTGGGGCAAGGGCGGGCTGGTAGTTTTCCGGCCATGGAAAAGCCGCTGTGACATTCCTCAATTTTGCCATGACCGCCCCAAAAACATTCAGTACCATCCTTCACAGTCGCCTTTTCGCTATTTTTTCGCCCAAATGCACTCCGGGAGCACAAGGAGATGACGATGAATCATGAAGAAACCACAATCATGGAGTTTGGTCCTTCGGCAAAAGGGTTCATCGTGGCGATTCTTCTTGGAATCATGCTTTTGCCGATGTTCATCGGTATATTCATTCTGCTCGGTGTCTGTTGGGCGCTAAAAGCGACGAAATACAAACTTACGAATCAGCGTTTTTTTGTCCGAACAGGACTCATCGCCAGGAGAGTTGAAGAGCTTGAGCTGTTTCGCATCAAAGATGTTTCCATGAGACAGGGCATCATTCAACGGTTGATGGGCGTTGGGAATGTCACGATTCTCTCGACAGATGATTCGACGCCAGTCGTGCATGTTGGGCGTGTCTCAAAACCCGAAAAGGTCAAAGAAGAAATTAGGCGCCAAGCTCGCGCGGCCCGGCAATCCGAGAAGGGGCTGACAGAGTTTATCCATTCATAGTCGGATAAACTGGCTTGGGGCGAGCTTGTGCCACGGCTTGAGCGGCTGCCGCCGGTGCCCGCGCCCGGCGCGCGAGAAAAAAAACAAACCAACCCCATTTAACGCAAACGACGCAAAAGGCCCGCAACCGCGAATACCACCAAAACCGGAAATGATACGTTCGTTTTTAGGGGCTTTCCGTCTTGATTGGGGTAGGGCGGGCTGGTAGTTTTCCGGTTAAGGGAAAGCCGCTGTGGCATTTCCAGCAGTTCAAACAAGAAAGAAAGCCCAGAACCAAGAGCTAATCTGACAATTTAATGCGTTAACGCGCAGTATCGTTTCTACTGAAAACTGGCAGTTTTTAATACCGAGACGACCTGAGCGGAGGCGCGCCCATTGGCGCGGCTTCAGCTTTGTGTTTCGGTATGGGCATGCCAGTGCCTCAGTGGAGACACGAGTTGG
>MTKW01015042.1_pt1 | contig 10032 bp, 10 predicted proteins | sample 1042761 | NCBI WGS metagenome assembly MTKW01 (sample SAMN06205366, study PRJNA360243) | anaerobic digester metagenome | biome: Wastewater treatment plant; feature: Anaerobic digester sludge; material: sludge; isolation source: anaerobic digester fed with sludge from wastewater treatment plant ... | reverse complement strand
TCAATTATTGTGGGGTTGTATGTAGTTATTCTGTGATAATTTCACCCTTAAAATTCTCGAGAAAAAGTAGTTATTTACCTGGCGATAATCCTTTTCCAGGATGGCATAAAAATAAGTAAAAACAAAGATACCCCGGCAATGGATTGTGGAGAACAATAGTTTGAAAAATTTGCTTTTCACCCTTTTTTGGTGTATAATAGAGGAAAATTTCTAGGGAATGATGTTCTTTGGTAGTTCAGAATCTTGAGCAAATCAAAGAATGGGTGGCATCTATTGTGGGAGAAGAAGTAGTTATCGAAGTCAACAAAGGAAGAAAAAAAACGATAACCAAAAAAGGAGTGATAGAAAAAGCCTATCCCTTCTTTTTCACTATGATAACGGAGGTAGATGGTTCTAGCCAGAGAGCTTCCTTTAATTACGCTGACATTCTTACTAAAACCATAGAATTAGAAATAACTCACTCTTAAAAATTTAGTCCATCGTCTTCCTCTTTTTTCCTCTTTGGTTTAAAATGCTTCTATGGAGAAATTGCTTGATTTTCCCTATGCTGTAGACGTAAAAGAAGCAAAGGAAATACAGGAGAAATTGAAAAGCTTATTATCTTTTGATTTTCCTTACGAGGATAAAGATATTGATTTAGTAGCAGGAATAGATGTCTCCTACAATACCGAAAAAGAAGCTTCAGCGGCAGTGGTGGTTTTAGATTTTCCTTCTTTGAGAGTGAGGGAAGTATCCTGGGGTAAAGCTCCTCCCCCTTTTCCTTATATCCCGGGATTTTTATCTTTTCGAGAGGGTCCCGCTATTGAAAAAGCTCTATCTCTTTTGTGTTCTCAGCCCCAGATTTTTTTCTTTGATGGACAGGGTATCGCTCACCCCCGGGGAGTGGGGTTAGCCACTCATCTGGGAATTTTATTCGGGATGGTTTCTGTGGGGGTAGCCAAAAGCAATTTGGTAGGCAATTTCGAAGAGCCTCCCGAAAAACAGGGCTCTTTTTCCTGGATAGAATACCAGGGAGAAAAAGTGGGGATGGCGCTACGCACCAAAGAAAAAGTGAAACCCGTTTTTGTTTCGCCGGGCAATAGAATTGACTTAGAGAAGGCAAAACACTGGACGCTATTAGTAACTACTAAATATCGTTTACCCGAGCCTGTTCGCCAGGCTCATATTTTTAGTGAAAAAATCAAAAAAGGCGGAGAAGAATATGGACGATATTCCTTTTCATGAGCTGGAAGAAGAGAGCACTACAGAAAACAAAGTGGTCATCACCGTGGTGGGTAAAGATAGAATAGGAATTATTGCTGCTATTACTTCTTGCCTTGCCGAGCGCCAGGTAAACATCGAAGATATCACCCAAAAAATATTAGGAGAGTATTTTACCATGATTTTGGTGGGAGACATATCCCAATGCCCGGTGAGCCTTGCAGAACTACACCGCGACCTCAACCACAAAGGGGAGGAGATCGGGGTTAAAGTCTATATGCAGCACGCCAGCATTTTCCGGGCTATGCATCGGATTTGAGGTGAAAAATGCTTTTTGACCGCTCAGAAATTTTAGAAACGCTGCGTATGCTGGAAATAGAGAATTTAGATGTTCGAACGGTAACTCTGGGGATTAATCTTCTGGATTGCCGCTCGGGTGATTTTTCTTCCACCATAGAAAAAGTAGCAGAAAAGATTCGTCATCTCTCTCTTCCTTTCCATGAGATAGTAGAAGAAACTTTTATCAAGTATGGGATTCCTGTAGTGAACCGACGGATAGCTATATCCCCGGTGTCTTTTCTTTTAGACGGTAGAGAAAGAAAAGAGGAAGTTGTAGCTCTGGCCCGGAGATTGGACGATTTAGCACGAGAGCTCCAGGTTGATTTTATAGGGGGATTCAGTGCTTTAGTTCCCAAAGGATGTACCCCCGGAGACTTGTTGCTTATTGATTCTCTCCCCCTTGTTCTCTCACAAACCCAGAGAATTTGTGGCTCGGTAAATTTAGCTTCCAGCCGCAGCGGAATAAATGTGGATGCTATTTTAAAGATGGGAGAGATAATCAAAGAAACCTCTCTTTTAACTGCTCAAGAAGGAGGCATAGGCTGTGCCAAATTAGTGATTTTTGCCAATGCCCCAGAAGACAATCCTTTTATGGCTGGAGCTTTCCACGGACCGGGAGAAGCAGATGCGGCCTTGAATGTAGGGGTAAGCGGCCCAGGAGTTATCAAAGAAGCCATCCGCAGAAAACCAGAAGCAGATTTAGGAGAAATAGCTGAAGTGGTAAAAAGGACTGCTTTCAAAATCACAAGAGTGGGAGAGTTGATAGGTAAAGAAATAGCTCAAAAGCTGGGAGTACCTTTCGGAATTGTAGATTTATCTCTGGCTCCCACACCCCGGGTGGGAGATAGTGTAGCGGAGATTTTAGAGGAGATGGGTTTAGAAAAATGTGGAGCCTGGGGTTCCACTTTAGCTCTGGCTCTTTTAACTGATGCCTGTAAAAAAGGAGGAGCTATGGCTTCTTCTTCGGTGGGAGGATTAAGCGGAGCTTTTATCCCGGTTAGTGAAGATGCCGGGATGACCGAATCGGTGAAAGTGGGAGCCTTGAAATTGGAAAAATTAGAAGCTATGACCAGTGTTTGTTCGGTAGGTTTAGATATGATTGCCATCCCTGGCGAGGTATCCAAAGAGACAATTTCGGCCATCATAGGGGATGAGATGGCTATTGGAGTGGTGAACCACAAAACCGTGGGGGTGCGGATAATACCAGTTCTGGGAAAGAAGCCCGGAGATAGAGTAGTGTGGGGGGGACTCTTAGGAGAGACAGTAGTTATGGAAGTCAATCCCTTCCAGAGTAAAAATTTTATCTCCCGGGGAGGAAGAGTCCCCGCTCCTATTACCAGTCTAAAAAATTAGTCAGATTTAACTCTTTCTTTTACTAAATTCATCAATCCTCCCCGCTCTATTATCTCTTGCAAGAAAGGAGGAAAGGGGTTAACTTGGAAAGTATCCCCACTGGTTAAGTCTTTGATTTCTCCTTTATCCAGGTCGATTTCCAGTTGGTCTCCCTCTTTAATTTTTTCCGCTGCTTCTTCTGATTCCAGTATGGGTAGACCAATGTTTACAGCATTGCGATAAAAAATACGGGCAAAAGAAGCGGCAATAACTGCCTTCGCTCCTGATGCTTTAATAGCCAAAGGAGCATGCTCACGGGAAGAGCCACAACCGAAATTTTTCCCTGCTACCAGGATAGCAGAAGAAGCTTTCTCGGAGAAGGTGGGGTCTAAACTTTCTAAGCAATGCCGAGCTAACTCTGCAGGGTCAGTGGATGTGAGATAGCGAGCCGCGATTATTACATCAGTATCTATATTATCCCCGTATTTCAGAGCTTTTCCACTTATTATCATTTTGTCACCTCGTCTTAAATTTGATCGGGAGCAGCAATGTAGCCTGCCACAGCGGAGCTCGCTGCTACATAGGGGTTGGCAAGATAAACCTCGCTCTTTACATGTCCCATTCTTCCTAAGAAGTTTCGATTAGTGGTAGATACACATTTTTCTCCTTCTGCTAAAACTCCCAGATGTCCCCCGAGACACGGTCCACAAGAAGGAGGAGCAATTATCCCTCCTGCTTCTAAGAAAATCCGCAACAACCCCTCTTTTTCGGCTTGTTTTAAAACCGAAGGAGTTCCCGGGAAAATCAAGAGCCTTACCCGGGGGTTGACTTCCCGGCCTTTTAGCACTTGCGCTGCCATCCTCAAATCTTCCATACGGCCATTGGTGCAGGAGCCAATCACTACCTGGTCAATCTCTATTTTGGGAATAGAATAAACGGAATGAGTATTGCTGGGTAGGTGGGGAAAAGCCACCTGAGGCTCAAGAGAGGAAACATCAATTTCTATTATTTCCTTCCACCGAGCATCAGGGTCAGATTGGTAAACTCGAGAGAGATGAGAGGTTCTCCCGGAAACATAGTTGAGGACCTTGCTATCGGCTTCCATTATCCCATTCTTTGCTCCGGCTTCTACTGCCATATTGGCCATAGTGAAACGCTCATCCAGAGACAATTCCGATATTACTGAACCCCTGAACTCCATNNAAAAGAATTGATTCTGGAACTCGCAGCCAGGTTTCTCCCAACACCCAGCTGGCGGCGATATCAGTGCTTCCCATCCCCGTGGAAAACGCTCCCAGCGCTCCATAGGTACAGGTATGAGAATCAGCTCCAATCACCAGATCCCCGGGAGCTATCAGCCCTTCTTCGGGAAGAAGCACATGTTCTATTCCCGCTTTTCCTCCCTCAAAAAAATGAGATATCCCGTATTTCCGGGCAAAGTCTCGCATCAACTTTACGTTTTGAGCAGAAGCGATGTCTTTACAGGGAGTGTTATGGTCGGCAACCAAAACCACCTTATCAGGGTCAAAGATTCGGTCAATTTTCTGTTTTTCCAGTTCCTTGATGCCCAGAGGAGCAGTGATATCATTGGCTAAAGCCAGGTCAATTTTTACTTGCACCAGTTCTCCGGGAATTACTTTTTCTTTTTGAGCGTGAGCAGCTATGATTTTTTCAGTTATGGTCATACCCATTTTAGTTCTCCTTATAGTCTTTTTGAGGGTTGATTTTCTTCTTCTTTTGAGCCATTCGGTTTATGGCAGCAAGATAGGCTAAAACACTGGCTACCACCACATCCTGGTTAGATCCTCTTCCTACATATTCCTGGTCTTCCCCTATTATTCTCACAATAACTTCTCCCAGCGCTTCCGTTCCTCCGGTGATAGATTGCAAAGTGTAGTTAACTAAATTGGGAGATATATCCAGCATTTTGCTTATGGCTTTGTAAGCTGCATCTACTGGACCCACTCCGGTGGATACCCCCTCCAGTATTTCTCCACCTTCTCTGATTAGCCTCACAGTAGCAGTGGGTAAAATGTTATTTCCTGAGCAAACGTGCACAAAATCCAGACGATATATGTCTTCTGAGCGGGATACCTCATCAGAAACAATAGCCTTGAGATCTGCTTCGGTGATTTCTTTTTTCTGGTCGGCTAATTGTTTAAAGCGCTGGAAAGCCTGATTGAGCTCTTCTTCGGAGAGTTGATATCCTAACTCTTCTAATTTTTTAGCAAAAGCGTGACGTCCGGAGTGTTTACCCAATACCAGCACCCTTTCTTCTCTACCAATAAGCTGAGCATCCATTATCTCGTAAGTTAGTTTATCTTTAAGTACTCCATCCTGATGAATTCCGGCCTCATGAGCGAAGGCATTCTGTCCCACTATGGCTTTATTGGGTTGCACCAGCATCCCGGTGAGTCTGCTCACCAGGCGGCTGGTGCGATATATTTCCTGAAGATTGAGAGAAGTCCGGGCTTGAAAACGGTCTTTTCTAACATGCAGCGCCATAGCTATTTCCTCTAAGGCGGCATTACCGGCTCTTTCTCCGATACCATTTATGGTGCACTCTATCTGGGTGGCACCAGCGGAAATCGCTGCTAAAGAATTAGCAGTGGCTAACCCCAAGTCGTTGTGGCAGTGGACGCTTATCTCAACTTTGTCCATACCGGGGGTATGTTCCAGAAGATAAATAATCAGTTCTTTCATTTCCTCAGGAATAGTGTATCCCACCGTATCGGGAATGTTGAGAACTGTGGCTCCCGCTTTAATCACTGCAGCGTAAATTTGGGAGAGATACTCCCAATCGGAGCGAGTGGCATCCTCAGCAGAAAATTCCACCTCATCAGTATAGTTCCGGGCTTTTTTAACTGCCCGGACTGCTTCCTCAAGAGCTTCTTCTCTTGTTAAGTGCAGTTTGTGCTGGAGATGAATATCAGAAGTAGCCAAAAACACGTGAATAAGCGGCCGCTCGGCATGTTCCAATGCTTCTCCTGCCACTTCGATATCTTTCTCTTTGCATCGCGCCAGAGCACATATAGCTGGTCCCTTTATCTGCTGAGCTATTAACTTCACTCCTTCGGCATCCCCAGGAGAGGCAATGGGAAAGCCTGCCTCTATAACGTCCACATTCAGCTGAGCCAGTTGTTTGGCTATCTCCAGTTTTTCTTGAGGATTAAGGCTTACCCCCGGGGATTGCTCCCCGTCTCGCAGGGTGGTGTCAAAAATCCGAATTTTCCTCATTATCCTACCCCCTCATTTTTTGAGCCAGGGCATCATGCCTCGCAAAGTATTCCCCGTTTTCTCGATGAGGTGTTGAGCATCTTTATTTCGCAGAGCATAATACACTGGTCGATTGGCTTGGTTTTCCAGAATCCATTCCCGGGCAAAACTTCCATCTTGAATCTCGGCTAAGATTTTCTTCATTTCTTCTCTAACTTTATCATTGATTACTCGAGGACCCCGGGTTAGGTCGCCGTATTCGGCGGTATCACTTACCACCTGGCGCATATTGGTGAGCCCTCCCTCATATACCAGATCCACAATTAATTTCATCTCATGTAGACATTCAAAGTAAGCTACTTCGGGCTGATATCCGGCTTCTACTAAAGTTTCAAAACCAGCTTTAATCAGAGCAGTCAATCCTCCACAGAGCACTGCTTGCTCACCAAATAGGTCGGTTTCGGTCTCTTCCTGAAAAGTGGTTTCTAAAACTCCTGCTCGGGTTGCCCCAATTCCCCGGGCATAAGCTAAAGCTATATCTTTGGCTTTACCGCTCGCATCTTGATAGACAGCGATGAGAGAAGGTACTCCTTTTCCTTCCTGGTACATTCTCCTTACTAAATCTCCCGGTCCCTTGGGAGCCACCATAATTACATCCACATCCCGAGGAGGAATAATCTGGTGGTAGTGGATATTAAAGCCGTGAGAGAACATCAGCACTCCTCCGGCTTTAAGATGTGGAGCTATAGATTCTTTATAAATACCGGCTTGATATTGGTCAGGAGCCAGTATCTGAATCACGTCTCCTTTCTGGGCTGCTTCTGCGGCACTCAAAGGGGAGAACCCGGCATTGCGAGCTTTTTCAAATCCAGGAGTTCCAGGTAAATCTGACACTATAACCTCCAATCCACTATCTCTCAGGTTCTGGGCTTGAGCGCTTCCCTGGCTTCCAAAACCGATTATGGCAATTGTCTTACCTTGCAAAACCTCGAGATTGGCATCTTCATCGTAGTATACTTTGCTCATAATAAAACCTCCCTTTTTATTTTATAAGTTATTTTTCTTGTAAAGATTGGCTTCCTCGAGCCAGGGCGATTCTCCCCGTTCGAGTCATTTCTATGATGCCGTATTTACGTAATAACTGCTCTAAAGCATCAATTTTATCCGGAGTACCGGTTACCTCTACAATCAAGCTTTTTTCCTCTACATCCACTACCCGGGCTCGAAATATCTCCACTGTTTGCACTATTTCTGCTCTGATATCCGAGGGGGCGTTTACTTTAATTAGAGCTAACTCCCGGTCTACATAACTGGCCTGGGTGAAATCTCCCACTTTTATGACATCGATGAGTTTATAAAGTTGTTTGGTTATTTGTTCCAGGGTATCGGTGTTTCCTTCTACCACTAAAGTGATACGAGAAATGGTGGGGTCGTTAGTGGGACCCACGGCCAGACTTTCTATGTTGTATCCTCGCCGAGCAAAAAGAGAAGAAACCCGGGCTAAAACACGGGGTTTGTTCTCTACTAAAACAGAAATGATATGCTCCACTGGGCACCTCCTTCTCTTTTTTATTCCAGAATCATCTCTTCCAGTGACTTTCCAGGAGGAACAAATGGTAGGACATTTTCTTCTTCTGCTACTCTACAATCCACCAATACCGGCTTGTTCTTAACCTCCAAAGCTCTGGAGATGACTTCCTCCAGTTCTTCTTCTTTTTCTACTTTCAAGCCCTCTCCTCCGAAAGCCCGGACTAAACTGACTAAATCAGGATTTTGAAGCTTGGTACAGGAATAGCGCCCTCCATAGAGACAACCCTGCCATTGCCGGACCATACCTAAATAAGAATTGTTGATGACAAAAATCTTGATGGGTAAGCAATAATTGACCGCGGTAACCAGCTCCTGGATTTTCATAAAAATGCTCCCGTCTCCACTGATTAAAACCACCGAACGGTCAGGGTTACCTACTTGAGCGCCAATGGAAGCAGGTAGTCCATAGCCCATTGTTCCGAGGCCCCCCGAGCTTGCCCATTGGCGGGGCACTTCACAGCGGTATATCTGTGCTGCCCACATCTGGTGCTGCCCCACGTCAGTAACTACAATGGGGTTATCGCCATGAGTGAGCTCGTAAATTTTCTCTATCACCCGGCGGGAAGAAAGCCCTTCTTGCACTCGAGGAGCATACTCCTTTTTCCACTCTTCTGTCTTTCCTCTCCAGGAGGAACGTTTTTTCTCTTCCACTTTCTTTTCCAGTTCCGAGAGCACCATCTTAGCATCTCCTACTATGGGGATAGAAGGTTTAACATTTTTACCTATTTCTGCCGGGTCAATATCGATATGGATTATCCGAGCTCGAGGGGCAAAAGTGGCCAGACTCCCCGTTACCCGGTCGTCAAAGCGCATACCTACAGCAATTAAAAGGTCACAGTTCATCACTGCTTTATTAGCCCAGTAAGTTCCATGCATTCCCAGCATCCCTAAAGAAAGAGGATGGCTTTCGGGGAAAGCTCCTTTTCCCATTAAAGTATGAGTAACTGGAATATCCGCTTTTTCTGCTAACTTCAGAAGTGCCTCTGAAGCTCCGGAGGATATCACCCCTCCTCCAGCGATTAAGACGGGTCTTTCTGCTTCCTGGATAGCCTGAGCGGCTACTTTAATTTGGTGAGCGTGTCCTCGATAAGTGGGTCGGTAGCCAGTGATTTTAACTTTTTCAGGGAAAATGAATTCTCCTTCTTGTTGCTGAATGTCCTTGGGTAGATCAATAACCACAGGTCCTGGTCTTCCAGTGGAGGCAATGTAGAAAGCCTGCCGGACGACATCGGGGAGTTCTTCAAAACTGGTTACCAAAAAATTATGTTTAGTGATGGGCATGGTTATTCCCGTGGTGTCCGCTTCTTGAAAGGCATCTTTACCTATAAGGCTCGTGGCCACCTGTCCGGTGATAGCCACTAAAGGAACGGAATCCATATAAGCATTGGCGAGCCCGGTAACCAGGTTGGTAGCCCCCGGGCCTGAGGTGGCTATACACACTCCCACTTTACCTGTAGTGCGGGCATAGCCATCAGCAGCATGAGCTGCTCCCTGCTCGTGTCTTACCAGGATGTGAGTTATATCTTTATCATCCATCAAAGCATCATAAATATCAAGCACTGCTCCTCCTGGATAACCGAATATAACTTCTACTCCTTCTCTTTTCAAAAGCTCAATTAACATCTGAGCTCCTCTCATTTTCAACTTTATCACTCTCCTTTATTCCATACTTGCTCCTTGAGAAGTGGGGCGAGCAAGCTTGATATAGCGCCCCAGGAGCCCGGTTTTATATTTAGGAGGAGGGGGAGTAAAATCTTTTTTTCTCCTCTCTAATTCTTCTTTGTTTACCAGAAGCTCTATCTGGCGGTGAGGGATATCGATGAGGATTTCATCTCCCTCGCGGATTAAAGCTATGGGTCCTCCTTCAAAAGCCTCAGGGGCAATATGTCCGATACAGGGTCCTCGAGTTCCTCCGGAGAAACGACCATCAGTGATTAGAGCCACTTCTTTACTTAAGCCCATTCCCACTACAGCAGAAGTGGGAGCCAACATTTCCCGCATTCCCGGTCCACCTTTTGGTCCTTCAAAGCGAATAACTATCACGGAACCCGGAGATACTTTCTGGTGAGTAATAGCTTCCATGGCTTCTTCTTCGCTATCGAAGCAAATAGCTTTTCCTCGAAACACCATCATTTCTGGCTCTACTGCCGATTGCTTTACCACAGCCCCATCGGGAGCCAAAGAGCCATAAAGTACAGCTATTCCTCCCTCTGGGGAATGGGGATTATCCAGGGTGCGGATTATTTCTCTATCTACATCTGCCTCTTCGACTGCTTTTTGAATTTCTCTCACGGTTTTCCCCGAAACTGTGAGGTTGTCTTCTAAGAGCTCTCCTAAAGTTTTTTCTACGGCAGG
>MTKW01018854.1_pt1 | contig 10035 bp, 8 predicted proteins | sample 1042761 | NCBI WGS metagenome assembly MTKW01 (sample SAMN06205366, study PRJNA360243) | anaerobic digester metagenome | biome: Wastewater treatment plant; feature: Anaerobic digester sludge; material: sludge; isolation source: anaerobic digester fed with sludge from wastewater treatment plant ... | reverse complement strand
TTTCCGTAGGAGAGATCCACGTCTTCGAGAAGGAAGATCTGCGGGGACCGGCAGAGGAATGCGCAGTGAGCTTTTCTTCCTTCTTCGGCGTTTGCAGGTGTGGCGATGGATATGGTATCGATCCCGAACAGCCTGATGGCTGGACCTTCCCGGCAGAGAAAGTCCGGCACTTCAGGGTGCACCCAGGGATGCCTCTCCGCGTAGGTCTCCGGGTCGTTCTCCCGGATCTGGCCGTTTCCGGTCCGGATGAAGAGCGCGCGGGCGTTCCGGATCGCATCGAGATGGGGGAGGAGGTCAGAGATCCGGATAGATTCTTCGCCGGTCTTGGATATATCGATACACTGCGCGGGCTCAAAGACTGCCTCCGGCGCAAGGAGGGCCCTGACCGAGCCCCCGCCCGGGCAGAAATGGCGGGGGAGATCGATGTGGGTCCCGGCGTGGCTTGAGAATGAGATCAGGCTTTTCTCTTCAGGATCTCCCTCTTCGAAGGATTTTATGAGTGTTATCGTGAGCGGTTCCGTCCCGGGGTAGAGCGGTGCTGCCCGGTTCAGGGGGTATGATATCGGGATGAGCATACGCTCTCCCGTAGGTACTCTCGGAGTTCATGAAGGTTCGCCACGATCTTCTCCACCCCCGGGCGGCCGACAAACCGGTTCGGATCTCCGGGCGGGATCCTGGCGACGAACCGCACGCCGGTCTCGTATGCCGCTTCCCAGTCGTTCGGGGCATCGCCAACGAAGAGGGCTTCGGATGGTGCGGCGCCGGTCTCGTCGAGGATCTCCCTGATACATTCAGCCTTCGGCATCGGCGAACCATAGATCCGGGCGAAGTATTTTGTGAGATCCCGGCGGCGGGCGATCTCGTGCATCTCGGCCTCCGGGGTTGCAGAGACGATATAGAGCGGGAGTGTGCCTGAGCAGTCTCTGAGAAGCTCCTCTGCGCCGTGGACGTAGGGGACGGTGAGCATGGCATCAAAGATCAGGCTGACGTATTCGTCTGCGAGTCGCTCTTCCTGCTCAGGGGTAAGGGGTTCGTGGAGGATGGTTGCATAGATGTGGCGGAATTTGTCGTATCGGGGCATCCCGCCGTTCTCGAGGTGGAAGGCGATGATCGCGTCGAGGTGCTCGGGGGACGCGAAGGAGAAGATCTTTTGGAATGCAACGGTCTTGAGAGGGATGGATTCGACGATGACGCCGTCGAAGTCGAGGATGAGGGTGGTGAGGGGGTTCGTTGGTGTTGTATTATCCATGTTCATGGTATCAGGTCCAGCTCAGTCGTTGTTTATTGACACTCTGTGATCGGGTTTTGGTGTTCGTCATGTTTTCTACAGTCATCTTGCCGCTCTGCTGCAGGAGGCTGTTATGTTCTTTGAAGTATTGAGCTGATTGGTTTATTTGGCCGTCTCTTTGCATCCACCTGTCAGTGTAGCATAACGTCGGGTTAGGCAGGTTCCCGCTCTCGAAATGAACTTGGGTCCAGTATTGGCTCTATTATAGCCACTTATTAATCAGCAATAATATCATGTAAGATGTATAACACCAATCATGGATATCCTTCTTGTTATACCGTACTCACAATCCCGTACTTCTTTTGGACCTATAGGGGTTGCATGTGATACTATTGAGGGTTTTATGAAAATTCAAACTCAGCTGAGTAAAAATGACATGACTCTCCATATCCTATCCACTCAGGGGCGGGATAATAAAAATCAGGTTGGTGGAGATATTGACACATCAAATATCAAATTCAATTTTTTCAATAATATCCGGCCTTTCTCTCTTACGAGTGACATAAATTACTTCCTTCGAATGCTTAAATATTGTAACTCGGTAGACTTGGTTCACTCTCACGATATCTATGGTGGTTTCTGCGGTGCCTGTCTGCTACGTATGCCAATGGTCTTCACTCTTCATGGTATCCTCTGGAATGAAAGGGGGTACGCTTCTGATAGATATACAAAACTTGTTTTCGATATGGAATTGGCGAGGTTTAAGAGAATGTCTAAGCACCTTAAACATCTGGTTGCCATATCGCCCTATGTTATTGACGAATTAAAATCTGTTTATGGAGATATCAGTAAAGTCAGTCTTATTGAGAATCCTGTTTCAGATGCCTTCTATGATGTCAAAAAAGAGGAAGATGAGGGTTTAATACTGGTTCCGGGCGTGATCTCGTACCGGAAAAACCAATTGTCTCTGATCAAGGCTGCAGAACTATTGAGAAAAGGTGGAACTGATGTTAGGGTTGTGTTTACGGGGGCTGTCAAAGACGGTATCTACTACCAAGGTTTGAAGGATTATGTCAGAAAACATGAGCTTGAGGAATACGTTTCGTTTGCAGGTCAGGTTCCTCTCCCTGATTTACTGAATCTTTACTCCCGTGCAAGTGTTGTGGCACTGACATCCAGACAGGAAACAGCACCGATGAGTATATCTGAAGCGATGGCAACTGGAACTCCTGTTGTAGCATCTGATCTTTCAGGCATTCCCCATATGATTGAGGATAATGTGTCCGGTTTTCTCATCGATCCAGATGATATATCCCAGATATCTGAAAAGATCCGGGTTCTCACCGACGATAAGAAGTTAAGGCACAGGACAGGGCTCCTCGCAAGGGATGTGGCGGCAAAACGTTGGAAAAACGATATAATTGCAGAGAATTTGCTGAATTTATATCTTCGGATGGCTGACAGTTGATCCTTGTCAGCGGCGGGATTCTTTTCCCACCAATTTTCATCGTGGACATCCCCCAAACCCTCTAACTGGAGGGTACGGGGGAGTTCCCCGCTCAAACGGGATTGTAATGAGTATTTGGGATGATCTCCCAATTTCCCGGGTGCGTATGCGCAGAGAGAACCAACTTCCACCGGCCCTTCGATTCAGAGTCGATTGCTTAACGAATAAATAGTGATCAGATTACATCAGATAACATGGTCTTAAATAACTTCGTTTATTCTCTCCGCTCTCTGACATACGATATCGTTACGTACGCCGTCTCACTGGTCTCGAGTCTCATCGTAAAGAACGAACACAAAGTCTTGTTCTTTTCGACCCCTGACTTTTCTGACAATGCCAAGTATGCCTATGATAAAATGGTGGAGCTGGAGATGGATAAGAGGTATCATCTTATCTGGTGCGTATATGAGCCGGTCGATGCAAGCCATGTAATACGACGAACATTGAAGTATTTTTTCCATATCCTTACTTCAAAATATATCATTAGCACGCACGGGACTCCAGAATGGAAATCTAATAATCAGATTGCGATAGAACTCTGGCACGGGCTTCCTCTCAAAAATATGGGCTACTATCATGAGCATCCGGATGAGCATCCAGTTGCCGGATTTATTCGGATGCACAGGGCAAGAAGGTTCTCAAAGGGTGTGGACTATTTTGTTGTCACTTCCCAGCTTGAGAGAGCATTGTTCTCTTCGCTATTTTACATGGATCCTCGGAAGGCGTTAGTTCTCGGACAACCACGCTGCGATGCGCTCTATGGGCCACCGGAGAGCGGTATGGCCAGTCTGTGCCGCATACTTGGGCGGGACAACATCTCGGAAAAACATATCGTTCTCTATCTTCCGACTTTTCGAGAATATGATGGCGATGCAAGCCGGAACATCGTAGAAGCAATACTGGCGAGTGCCGACCTCAAGAGGTTGCTGGATGATAAAAATGCGTTACTCATCTGTAAACCGCATCCTAATGACGAAGGTCATTTCAGTGCGTATAACGGGGAGCATATCCATGTGATTTTAAATGAAGATCTGCGAAGAGAGAGTGTTACCCTGTACGACTTCCTAAATGTAGTCGATGTCCTGATCACTGACTATTCATCAATTTATTTTGATTATCTCCTCTTAAATCGACCAATAATTTTTCATATGCCTGATCTTGAGGAATATCAAAAAAAGAGGGGATTTATTCTCGATCCTCTTGATGAATGGACCCCAGGGGACATGTCCACCAACGATAGTGAACTTGTAGGCGCCCTTATGGATGCAATTGATCGGCCTGAGAAGCGAGAAGAAGATAGAGTCCGGTTAAGGCGATTACTATTCAAGCACACCGACGGGAAGTCAAGTGAGAGAGTTTGTGATCTTGTTCTGAAGTGAGAACTTTCCGTTGAGGGCACCCCAAAATACTTTCACCGGGGGTGTCCCCCTCCCGGCAGAGGTATTTGGGGACAACCACCATAATTGAACTCCACCATGGAGTTCAATCCATTGAAGTCCTATGTCTGACCAGGGTGTCAACGGTTCTTCTTAGATCATTGTTTCCATCCAGTACATCATAAATGAATTTTGTGATGGGCATCTCAACATTATGTTTATTTGCCAGCTCAATTATCCCTTTAACAGACTTAGAGCCCTCGAATGTTATCCCGGATTCTAAATATGGGGTTTTTATTATATTCTTTCCGATCATCAGTCCCAGTGTCCGGTTACGACTTTTATCCACGTTCGCAGTAAGATTGAAATCTCCAAAGCAGCAGAATTTTGTGAATATATCCCTATCATGAGATAGCACTTTGAGAAAGGCACACATCTCCTTATAGCACATATTTAAAAAAGTGTAGTGTTCGTTATAGTTGCTGTAAACCGAATCCCACATTCCCGTTCCAATAGCGTATACATTCTTTAGCACACCGCACAACTCAACCGCTCTGACATCATCAGAAAAATCTAAGATGAATTCTCCAAAGAGGCCCGATATTGTTGGTCTTAACGACGGATCATCAACGCCTACAGTAGCACCGGCAATATGGCCGTAGGCGATCTCGTCGGCGAAGTTTGGTCCTGAGAGACAGACGATATTAGGATTCTTCGATTCTTCGAAGATAATTTCACTCATCGTTTTAAGTGATGGGTATTCCAGTCCTTTGGATACTGTAATGAGGATCTTATCTGCAAGGCCATCACTGATAGCACTAACTACGGGACGAACTTCGCTAGAGGGCACAGCAATAACTATTGCATCACATTTTGTGATATCCTGCCCATTGCTTATTAATCTTGCATGGATATTGGGGTTTAATAGCAGACCCGGGAAGTAATTCTTATTATATCGGTCACCGTTAATCGAGTCAACAACCTCTTGTTTTCTTCCATATAACACAACTTCTCCAGCCTTGGTGGATATGCTCTGTGCGAGGGCAGTACCCATACTTCCAGCGCCGATGACCCCGATCTTCGATGTCATTTAAGGTGGCCTCGTGTGCCGTCAGATATGCCTGCAATGCTCCTGGCATACATTAAATCGTGGATATCATCAATTTCAGTCCATTTGAGCCCATTTGTGAACGAGTATGCGAGGTTTCCACTCTTTGATATGGATTGGTATATCAAATCATAGTAATTATTTAAATCATCGGAAATTAGCACTTTTAATAATCTCTTGGCTTCCTCGAGGTCTCTCCCGGAGATCGTTGAGATGCCGATAAATTCTCCTGTCGCTTTTTCTATTGGTGTAGTTTTCCCCATTTCTTCTATCCGGTTATTTATTATCCTCAACTTAAATGATTCTTCAGTAAGTACCTTCTTATTATCAACAGAAATTGCAGTTTGCTTTGTCGCTAATATATTTTTTAAGATATTGTAATCGTAGAGCATGTCGCCATTAAAAATAACGACATCCCCATCTTCTACGTCATCCAATCCGATATCGAGTGAACAGGCTGTATTCGTTGATAGGTAGTCGTTATTGTTAACCAGATTAAAACTTGCACCATATTTTTTACTCAGCGTTGTGCACACACTCTGTACGGTCTCCGCTTTATATCCCACAACGATGTTAATTGTGTCCACATCAAAGGACACCAGATCTGACACCATTCGTTCCAGAAGTGTGTAACCATTGATGGTGAGCAAACATTTCGGCCCGATCTTCTCGAGATCGACGTCTTCACTCAATCTTCGTCCACGCCCTGCTGCTAAAATTACTCCTATCAAAGTAAATCCCCGACCGTATTTATGGATGTTATATGTTTCATCAGATTATAACTGCATTTGGTTTTTGCTAACCACCTGCAGTAACTCTTTACTCTCGGTTGAAATGTCGGCCATGTGTTCTTGATTTTGGGCTTTGTTGAATCCCTGCCTGTTGGCTCTCGATAGTCGCCCTCATGGGGCACACCAGCACACGGCCTTCCCCGGGATATCCCCATGACTGTGTTTTGAGGAGCGTGAAGCGCGGGTGGGGTGGGGGTGATATCCTGGATTCCCGGAACTCATAACGTGCCATGTTCAAAGCGGTTGCATTTCACCTGAAATTCAAAACAGAATGAGTTTTATTGAGAGGTATAATTATTCTCGTTATGTGTTGCACATAACGAGGTGCAAATCTATCGCTTTGATTTTGAGGAGTGATTGGAATTTATAGGATGATAATGATGCGGATTGATTAGGCTCGTTATGTATTACCGGGAATTCAGGTGATATGGAGAACAGTATAGGTTCGAGACAGGGGGGATGCTCCCCCTCCCCGTCAGCCCCGCCCCCGGTGCGATACCCCCACGGTCCACTGCAGGGAGACATGCCGGGGAAAACGGGCGATCCCTGGGGCAGGTCGGGCCCAGCACCCCCCGCATCGGGGCAGGGAAAGACTAGAACAGGGCTTCAACAGAGCGTGGTTTTGCGTAATAAGACCGTTGAATTCTCGGTCTGGATATAATCAGCCCCCCAAATTGAGAAGCGCCTAAAGCAGACTTCTGTAGATGTGCTCCATATTTCCCACAATATTTCCCCACGAGTATTGCCGAGCATACGCTACAATTCTTTCGCCGTCCCACTCTTTAGTGAGCGCCTTGAGCAGCATATCTGCCAGATCCTGCACGCTGGCAGGTTTGACTAGCAGTCCGTAGTCCTCAGAGGTTATAATTTCTGGTATCCCGCCTACCCGGGTACCCACAAACGGTTTTCCGCATCCTAGCGCTTCAAACATAACTGTCGGGTTGCCTTCGTTGAGGCTTGGCAGGACAAACAGATCTGCAGCATTCATCCAGAGAGGCACCTCANNCTTTCCTGAACGATTTCACCAATCGCCTCGATGAGATATTTTTGGCCTTTCACGGGCTCCAGGTTTGCCACAGTAAGAAGGATATTTTTGTCTCGGGGCAGGTTGAGGTAGTCCCTGCACGTGGCAGGATCCCGCGCATAGAAGAGATCGCTCCTGAAACCGTTTGGTAACACGTGAACTGGCGTATTTATATTCAGTTTTTTAATACACTCATGGTTACGGTGACTTACAGTTATGATAGCGTCTGCAGAATCGAAGATATCTGTAATTAAGTCTCGCCACTTGGCGTCTCTAAATGGCAGATCATAGACATCATAACCATGTGCAGTTATGATGAAAGGTAGCCCGTATTCTTCTTTCAGCTTTGCCCCGACAAAGCCGTTTGGCCATGTAAAGTGCGCATGGACGAGATCATATTCTGCCTTGTTCTCTGTAATCCGTTCTTTAATTTTGGTATAGTAGGGCTTGCCGATCCTCCTAAATTGATGGGCGAAGGGTAAATAGAACTGTGGGACTGTATATATGGAAACATTCTCCGGCAGATTCGTCCGGTCAATGAGAGAATCCTTCCGGAAAGCTTTGAGACGAGGGGCCGGAAATACCCTGGAGATCTCAGTTGCTGGATGGTACCTGACGTACACATCAGTATGCGCAAACGTCTTTGCGAGCAACTCCACCTGATCCTTGACAAACGTGAGGTAATGGTCAGAGAGAACCATCAATCTATGATCTTCCACAGGTACCGCCATCCGGATTGTATCAGTTGCAGGAACTCACGTCGTTTCAGGTGATGGGTTACCTGGGACCGGATTACCGCAGATCGTGGGGAGCATCCCGCACGTACGACTCTTTTTACCTCCCAGGTGCCGGGGTCCACCAGCGCACTCACATTCCCGATCTCAGCGTAGGTGTGCGCGTCGCTGCCATATGTCCCGGGCTTCTGAAGCCCCCCGGCCAGTTGCAGCGCCCTCTCGTTCTGCTCCACCGTGCTTCGTGCATTCCATACCTCGATGAGGTCTACTGCTTTTGCGAGTTCGAGGACATTCGGGTGCGATCGATATGGGTGGGGCAGGACGGAAACACCTCCCTGTTCCCTGATCTCATCAATAACCTCATCCCATCTGCGGGAGCGGATCTCCTCATTGACGAGAAGACCGATGATATCGCCGGAGTCGGTCAGGATCTCCACGCCGGGAATGACGGTCACCCCGATCTCCTTCTCCAGTTTCCTGGCTTCAAGGGAACCCCGGACCGTATCATGATCGGTTATTGCAACGCCGGTTAAGCCCGCTTTTTTCGCCTGCTTCAGGATCCGCCCAGGCCTCATCAACGAGTCGTGCGAGTAGTTTGAGTGGATGTGGCAGTCAACGTAGAGGTCTTCCATGCGGCCTCCAGAACCTCCTCTGTTTGATACGGAGCGCAAACTCACCGACCGTCATCCCCAGTTGCAGGATGTTGGGCACGATGTCATGGAGGTCGATGTCATAACAGATTGTCCTATCCGCAAAATCGGAGATGAACTCTGGTATGGCTCCCGGGTTTGTCACGACATGGAATACATCCTGGGGGAAGAGCCACCTGAATTTCACGCCGGTTTTGTAGGAGAAAACCGGTTCGACATCCCCTTCGCATGCCATCCTGCAGGTCAGGTACGGAAAGTCCACCCCGGATGCTATTGCGAGTTCAAGCGAGCCCCAGAATTTTGGGTTAATCTCCATCAGAACATACCTTCCGGTCCGCTCATCCTTCTTGAACTCGACCATGGCCACACCGTGCCATTGCAGGTTATCAAGGAGTTTCAGGCCCTGCTCCATCAACATGGGATCGTAGATGCTCTCAGCAAGGGCGCTTGGGCCGCCGGTGACCGGGTATTCCCGTAGCCGCCGGTGCATGAAGATGGCTCTTGCCTCACCGTGGTTGTAGAGTGCAAAAAATCCGTACCCTCCGCCGGTGATATACTCCTGGACGATTGGAGAGAACGCTGATATTTTTTTGTATTGTGATATGAGCTCCTCGGGCGAGTTTGCATAACCGACGTTACCGTTTTCCCGTGCTCCCTTCACCACCACAGGATAGGAGAGGGAGTCTGCGATCCGCTCCACATCCTTAAGTGATTGAGGATAGTAGGTTTTTGGGATGGCAATGCCGATGCTCTCTGCAAGTTGCATGGTCCTGTCTTTATTCCCGGCGAGTTCGATCGAGGCCCGGTCCGGCAGAGGTACCCTGATATAGGACTCCAATCTTTCCTGGATCCGGGATATCTGGTCGACTGCCGCGTAACTGATCGGCAGGACTACGTCGAAGTGCTCCCGCTTTGCCAGGTCGTACACAAACTCAGCAAACGTGGTATCATGTTCTGGGTTGGGGGCGAGGATCCCCTTAGAACAGTACTTTGAGTGGAATGATACGCTCAGGCGCATGTGGGAGAGCACCGTAACATCAACCCCCCTCTTTCCCAGAGACCGGACCGATGCCAGCGTGTGTTTAAAGTTTCCGTCAGTGATCAGAACCTTCATGCTAAAACCACGTTCACCTGCTCTCTGTCGCACCTGATATCCACATACCCGTCGCCGCAGACGTACTCCGCATCGATATGCCTGACCTGTTCCGGGTCGACATGAATCCGGAGGCGCAGCGGCGGCAACGACCGGGCCGGCTCGAGGCCCGCAACAGTAATACTAAGCTGATCTTTGGTTTTCGAATAGTCTAACCGGACACAGCGGCGCATCCTGAACCAGTCGACGATATCGATCGCGCGGGTGATCCAGGCATTGTCCGCTTTTGCCCTGTTGATGATACCCGTATACACGTCACCCCAATCACGAGGCGCGGCCAGGCAGTCGCTGTGCCAGAGAACCGTGACAACACCGCCGTATCGCAACGCCTGATCGAGGATCGCGTTGCAGGTCCGGTATGCCTCATCCTCATCCAGACTCAGGCAGTCTACCCGCTCGCACCCCTTCTCCGTCGTGAGCCAGCAGTACCTTCCAAACAGGCTGACGTCCTGGATGTGGAGAGG
>MTKW01010409.1_pt1 | contig 10038 bp, 9 predicted proteins | sample 1042761 | NCBI WGS metagenome assembly MTKW01 (sample SAMN06205366, study PRJNA360243) | anaerobic digester metagenome | biome: Wastewater treatment plant; feature: Anaerobic digester sludge; material: sludge; isolation source: anaerobic digester fed with sludge from wastewater treatment plant ... | reverse complement strand
TAGGGGGATTATCGCACTTTCGGCAGACTAATCCTAGGTGGGGGCTATTTGACGCTTACTTTCATTGGCCTTCCTGAGATGGCAGAATAACTGCCACCCAATTTTTGACACCAAGTGAAAAAGGCGCAAATTTTCAGTGGAGGTGGTCGAGTTTCGACCACCGGAAGCCCGATCGGTGGCAGAAATCCAGGCACGGTTTTTTTCGGGACTTTCGGGATGTATGATTTTCTACCACATATTTTGAAGTGGTGACAGAAAAACAGGCACCTTTTCGAAAAATGTGGCAGGTTCTCAGGCAGTGAGCCTCAGGAGTCGCTAAGGAACGTGCAATTTTCTGCACGGGGTGGCAGAAAGTCAGGCACACTTTCCAAAAGAGCGGCAGAAAATCATACACCTGACCCGGTTCAGGTGGCCGAATTTCAGACACTCCGAAGCTCGCGTCCGAAAACGTGGTCGAAAATCAGGCACTGAGACGAAAAATGTGGTCGAGAATCGACCACCTTGGCAGGAGTGTAAGTAATTCTATGTAAAGGGTTATTTGTGAATCCAAGAAGACGGTTGGAAATCGGCAGACTCCGGAAACATGCAGGCCTATGAGCCTCCTTTGAAAATCTATGTTAGAGAAGCCGTTACTTGACCTAAGCAGAGCCGTGGATTCCCAGTGTCAGACTCACCATAGGGTGTAATCGACTAAGTCGCGTCGATGGTTGAGTTTACCAGCCCTCCACAAAGAAGTACAGACTAGAACGGCATTCCTAGAGACTGACTACAGGGCGTTGATATTTCCCGAGACCGCTTACATCGTGATATTACGACACACGGACGAAACAAGACCATAAAGGCCTAAGGGCTGGGACAAGACTGCGCCAAAGTCGGCGCGGGCGGCAGAGGCGAAAAACACAGAGGCGTAGACGAGGGGAACATAGAGGAAGAGGACATAAGAGCAAAGAACCCAGAGACTCAGAGAGAGAAGGCGTGGAGCGAGAGGACATAGAGCGAGAGGACATAGAAGCGAAGGACCCGGAGACTCAGAGGCGGAGGATACAAAGATATGGAGGCTGGGAGCGGAAAGGCGCACAGGGAACTACACAAAGGCAACGGAGGTGAAGGAATCCTTGAAATTGACATAGAGCAAGTGTAAAATAGTGAAGGTATACAAGCGCCGTAAGAGGATTTCAAGGAGGAGATTCTTTTGAGAAGGTACCGGACAGAGGATATCCGGAATGTTGCCCTAATTGCCCATAGCGGAGCCGGGAAAACCAGCCTTGGCGACGCCATGCTGTTCGATGCTAAAGCCATTGAGAGACTCGGTAGGGTCGACGAAGGCACCAGCACGCTTGACTACGATCCTGACGAGATTAAGCGAAAGATTACGATATCGACTGCAGTGGCGCAATGCGAATGGCAAAACGCCAAAATCAACCTGGTGGACACTCCTGGGTATGCTGATTTCATCGGAGAGGTCAAGAGTGGACTTCGTGTCGTGGAGTCTGCGGTTGTGGCGGTCTGCGCTACTGCAGGCGTGGAGGTAGGAACTGAAAACGTCTGGCAGTTTGCGGATGAGAGATCGCTTCCCAGGATGATTGCGATAACCAAAGTCGACAGAGAAAACGCTGACTTCTATAAGACTGTAGATGCTCTGCGCAACACATTCGGGACGAAATGCACCGTAATCCAGATTCCCATAGGCTCCCAGGATTCTTTCCGCGGGATTGTGGACCTTATCGCAATGAAAGCTATTGTTTATGGCAGCGGCACCGGAGGCAAGTTTGAAGAACAGGATATCCCTGACGACCTGAGGGAAGCAGCTGAGAAATATCATAACGAACTCGTTGAAGCAGCTGTGGAAAACGATGATGAATTAATTGAGAAGTACCTCGAAGGAGAGCAACTGACAGAGGAAGAGATCAGACGAGGCTTACGGCAAGGAGTAGTGGAAGGCAAAACATATCCCATAGTATGCGTTTCGGCTCTGAAGAACGTTGGAATTCAACCCATGCTCAATGCTATGGTATCGTATCTTCCCTCGCCTGCCGACCACAGCAAGACTGAAGCTACAGTGCCTGGGTCTGATGAGACAAGAAAACTGCTGGCCAAAGACGACGCTCCTCTTTCCGCCCTTGTTTTCAAGACCACTGCTGACCCATTCGTCGGAAAGATAAGCCTTTTTCGAGTGTTCTCCGGCACCATCCGTTCAGATGGGCAAGTCTATAACAGCAATGAAGATGCCACAGAGAGAATCGGACAACTCTTTTTCATGAAAGGAAAGCAGCAGGAGCCTGTAGACCAGGTATGCGCAGGAGATATCGGTGCAGTGGCAAAACTGGGAGTAACCGCCTCAGGCCACACACTCTGTGACAAAGCCAATCCCGTCATGTTGCCGGGCATAGATTTCCCCAAACCTACGCTTGCAATGGCAATGAAGCCGAAGACAAAAGGTGACGAAGACAAGATCGGCACAGGCCTTGCTCGTCTCACGGAAGAAGACCCCACAATCGTGGTGCGTCGTGACGCTGAGACTGCCGAGACTATTGTAGAAGGTATGGGCGAAGTCCATCTGGAAGTTACGGCTGACAGACTAAAGCGGAAGTTCGGGGCTGAGGTAGTCCTGGAGACGCCTAGGATACCTTATCGCGAGACAGTTCGCGGGACTGCCAAAGTTGAGGGCAAGCACAAGAAACAGACCGGCGGACGCGGGCAATACGGCCATGTATTCCTTGAAATCTCACCTCTGCCTTCGGGAAGCAATTTCGAGTTTGAAGATAAGATATTCGGAGGTTCTGTCCCAAGACAGTATATTCCTGCAGTTGAGAAAGGCGTAAGAGAAACGCTTGTAGAGGGTGTGCTAGCGGGCTATCCGTTAGTTGATCTGAAAGTCACCCTCTATGACGGTTCATATCACCCTGTAGACTCCTCTGAAATGGCGTTTAAGATAGCTTCATCTATGGCTCTTAAGAAAGGCGTCATGGAGGCATCCCCTGTTCTTCTCGAGCCCATAATGAACGTGGAAGTCACAGTGCCTGAGTACCAAATGGGTGACGTAATGGGCGACCTGAACAAGAGAAGAGGAAGAATAATGGGAATGGAACCCCAAGAAGGCAACCAAATCATCAAAGCCCAGGCTCCTATGGCAGAAATGTTTAGGTACGCAATAGACCTTCGCTCAATTACTGCCGGGCGTGGTTCATTCACAATGGAGTTTTCCCACTATGAAGAAGTCCCTGCAGCCATCAGCCAGCAGGTAATTGAGAAACTGAAGCAAGAGCAAGAGTAATAGCAACAGCAATAGGCCTGCCTTCATCATCAAACACGTTCTGCTGTGAAATTGAAGGGGTTCGCGAATATGCGAACCCCTTTTGCATAAATCATGTTATCGCTGGGAATACGAGAGATAGCACGCCTATGATTCGCATATGCTGCAGATCCTCGGCTCTAAGGAGTTGTGCAAGTAATGATTCTCACGCTGGACTCTCCCAACACCACTAGGATACCGGGAAGGACCCCTTTTGAGATCAATGTCGCGGTCTCACAGTTCGTCTTCGGAAGAGGTTCACACGGCATAATCCTGGCTGATGTTAATAGTCCCCTGGATGCTCTCGCTTCCCTAGCCCTTACCCACCATCCGTTTGACGGGCCGATCTTCCTGGTTGCGCAGGCAGGTATAGCTCCTGTCCTCTTCGACGAAATCCGAAGGTTGGCTTCGGCAGGCGCAAACAGTATCACCCAGGCAATCCTGGTAGGGCCTCTCGGTCAGCAAATAGAAGACCAACTGGTATCGTTAGGACTCCGGGTCACGAGGATATCAGGTATCAATGCTTACCATACCGCTGCTGAATTAGCAAGGTTCCTGGGATATCCAAGTGACATGATACTGGTATCCGGACAAGATCCCAAATCAGGGTTAGTGGCAGGAGCAATGGCGGCACACCGAGGAATCCCCATAGTCTTCACCCTAAAGGATACACTGCCTCAAGAGACAGCAGCTGTAATTAAGGCAGCCCATGAACGGGTGAATGTCTTTATCATCGGAGGGCGCAATGTAATTTCCGATGAAACGGAGAAGGCTGTGAGAAGACTTGCTGACGGCACTGTAAGCAGGATCTCCGGCGAGGACCTTTTTGAGCTCTCAGTCAGATTCGCTAAGTATAAGTCTGCCGACGGCAGATTTGGATTTGGGAAGGTCACGAGACATGGCCATGCCTTTACATTCGTAAATCCCGGAAGGTGGCAAGACTGCATACTTGGATCTATGCTTGCGCGCAGCGGAAAACACGCTCCGATACTATTCTTGACAAGAGATGAAATCGCCCCTGTGACCCAGAGCTATCTTCTGGAGGTAAATCCTGCCCCGGCAGTGCCGGAACCTCCATACATGCACGCATTCATCATCGGTGACTTCCAAGCCGTATCTCCCAATGCTCAACTGGAAATAGAAAACCTTATGTCCATAGATAAGAAATCCAGCAACGACACAGTTCACGCCGTTCGGCCCGACGACACATTCCAGAGCATTCCGGAACATTAGGCGCCTCTCAGGATGCCAGGCGCCTTCTTGACAACATCTTGAACTATTAATCCCATGGATGTCAGCAATCCAGGTCTATGTCCATATGACATAACACCGGACACCGTTTGGTGATCTTGCAGACCTGGAACAGCGCACAGGGACACGGACATGGACTTGGAACCTCATTCTGATTCCCGACACATTGCCCAAGAAGCCCTTGCATCGCTTTTTCCTTCATGGCTAATGCGCCTATCTCCTGAGCCATGACGCATTCTAAAGCCCTCACTTTATCAACTATTACGTTAAAAGGCTCATCCGGTGCAGTATCAGGAAGCCAGTTCGCGGCTTTTTCCGCCTTGTCTGCCAGGGATGTCAGAATGCGCGCGAGCTGCTCCTGTTCTATTGCAATTGCCTGAACGATCCTTTCGCAAGAATCCGGCGGGCATGGAAGGCATTTCGTCACTTCAGTCACCTCCTTCCTGATTCTTCGCTAATATCCGGCCAAGAAGACTACTCCACCTTTGCTTCCATAAAGATTCAGGGTAACCTTCGGCCAATCTCCGTGCATTCTCACCCATCCTAAGACGTAAGCTTTTGTCACTTGCAAGTTCAAGCACAGCCTGGATCAGATTCGCCGCTTCCGTGTTTACCAGGTAACCGTTCCATCCATGGACAACGAATTCCGCGAGTCCTCCTGCAAACCCGGCTATGACAGGAAGTCCACATGCCATGGCTTGAAGGCAGTATAGAGACGCTCCTTCAGTAGCTCGAAACGGCATCAGCGCAAAATCGAACTTAGGATACAGATCCGCCAGGCTGTCCCAATGAACCGAGTAGAACTTGCAGTTAGGCAACGAGGAGATATGGTCAGCCATGACAGAGACCTCTTTCGCGTCTCTCATGTGGCCTACAATATGGAACTCCATATTGGCGCCTTGTTCCCAGGCCATGCCTGCAACAGCCAGAACCTCATTGATTCCCTGCTCCATTGTAAAGTCCTGTGGACAGACAATCCGCACTATCCCGGATTCGCCCTCAGCTTCTGACCTGGAAAACGCCAGGAGATCAATACCCGGCGGAATATAAACCAGTCTATGTTCATACCCGGGCCACATTGCCTTAATCACGTTGATTGTGTTGCGATCCTCTGCAACAAAAGCTTCCGGCGCAGTTACCCCGTATAGCAACCTCTTCTCCCACTCATGCTTATCAAGGGAATGAAGCCGGTTGAAACGTGTTGAAGAAGCATCCCAGAAGATGCCGTGAGACACAACTATGGACCTATGGCATACCTTCGGAGCTGCAATGTGCCAATGGAAGTAGATCCTAAGGTCATATTTGAGGCTTCTTTGGGCAAATACTGAGTTCAGCCCGGGAAACATGGACACATGGTCAACCTTTGCGTCAATACCGAAGACATTCACCCCGTCAAACATACGTTGGGCGATAGGAGACACCTGAAACACATCTACCTCCCAAAGGAGTTCACCTCGGATGAACCGGATGAGGTTTAAAAGGCCGAGGTTTTCTTCAACGGCTAAGAGGTTGTCATCAGTGGGATGCAACATGTAATCAGTTAGGATAGCAATACAATATGAACCTCGCTTCACCTTCCATCATCTCCCCAGACTCCTCTCAACGCTTCCCGCCATTTCGCCTTCCACCGCTCCAGCGAAAAGGCTTCTGATGTCTCCAGCGCCCGCCTGCCAAGTGCCTGCCGGATTTCCGGGTTAAGAACGAGATACTCAATTGCGTCCTCCAGGGTCTCAGGAGACACGTTAATGAGAATGCCGTTGTACCCGTCTATCACCAGGTCAGTCAGGCCTCCTACATGTCCGCATATCACAGGCTTTCCGCAAGCCATGGCTTCAAGGCATGCTAAGGATGTGCCTTCCGCTCCCCGGGTGGGAATGAGCACAATATCTGCCTTACGGTACAGGTCACCCATGTCCTCCATGGGCACCCAGTAATATAGACATCTCGGATTCTCTTCTGCCCACCTGTGCATCTCCGCTTCAGAATCGTCAGTTCCGCCACGGCCCACAATATGGAACTCGAGAGAATCGTATCTTCGTGTCAATCTCTCAGCAACAACCTTCACATCATCCAGCCCTCGAATCCAAGTCAGTCGCCTGGGATAGAGAATAATCAAGGATTCACTTCCCTGCTTGTCTTCATTGGGAAAGAACTCCTTTTGATCTACGAAATTCGGAATATACACTTGTTTGTGCTCATACCCGGGCCATGTAGCCCGAAGCCAATTCAAGGTATTGGTATCCACAGAAACGATCAGATCGGAGGCGGTTACAGCGTACCGCAGCCTCCTAAGCCACTCATCTTTCAGCGGCCCTGACAGAGGTGACCATGGGTGAGCCGGGTAATCCCACCCTATTCCGTGGGAAATCACAATTGACCTTGGCTTTACCCGGGGAAAAGCAAGCGGCAGAGCAAAATAGATGGCCTTCCCATAACTTACCGTGTGCTCAAAGAACTGAATATTGAGATCAGGCAACCCGCCAAATTCAGCGCTGCCCTTGGGGAGCCCTTGGATTTTCATCCCATTTAGCAGGCGATCTCCTGAACCTACTTGCCATACACACAGTTCGTACCCTAACTCCTCCAGAAATCCATAGAGATGCACAAGATACCGGTCAGCCCCGCTGAACATTATCCTATCGTCTTCTGTAACGAAGATACTTGTTAGAATAGCTACTTTCTTATCAAGCTTCACAGGTATCTGCACCTCCGTGAATGATTAGGCAGGGTTGGGCGGAGTTCCGCCCAACCCGTTACGTATCAGCGGCTGCCTAGCACTGTGGTCCCTGGGATGCACGGTCCTACAGTCAAACTAATAGGACCTATTGTATTTCCAAGCACTGCAGCGACTTTCGCAGCAATTGCAATTTCCTTGCACGCTACTGCCCCAACTACCCCGACAACGGCATCTTCTATAGCCAAGGCTTTGTTCAAAAGAACGTTGGGGTCCTCGTCTTCGGGGAACACAAGGCCCGTGATAATGGCAGCAGACGCAGCCGCTTTATCTGCTTCCGCAGACAGAATAGACGCAAGGAACCCCTGCTCGTCTGCGACTATGCTCAGGATTCTTGCTATTACTTCGTTACTTGGCATTCTGAGTCAAACCTCCCTATATATGTCGTGTCGACTGCACTTCTTGGGAGCGCGGTCTAGTCCATGATATGAAGCAAGGGGATCCTTGGACACACAGTTCGTGCTTAAAGCATAGAATAATCCGACTTGAGGTACAAGGAGTTGGCCTCTATGAATCAATCAAATCGACAAATTGTCATAAAACCTCTATGGCGATGTGCACCGAATACCCAGTGTGAACCGGTAAAAGTGATGAAACTGATAGGAGAGGCAGAAGTTCAGACAGTAAACAGAACGGCACACCGGGTCCCGGTGTGCGGCTCGCCTGCAAAGAAGATCATTGCAGTGCAGGTAGAGATAGTCGGCCCCACTGACACAGTATTTGAAAACAAGGTGGTAAAAGAAGGCGTGTTTCAGGTCGACATTGTTTACGCATCCTGTGACGGACTGGTTCGCCATACGTGTCTCGAAATTCCATTCATGACATCTGCCCACATCGAAGGGGTTCGTCCGGGAATGCATGTTCAAAATGAAGTCATTCACACTGAGCAAAAGACGACAATTGTCACAACATCACGGGGTGGCGCCAAATGCCAGGTCTTTGATGTTATGGTCACAGCGACATTTCTCATAAAAGTGACTGCCGTTGCCGTCAGAAACCTGCTTGAATGTTACCCTACCGGGCCCTGTCTTCCCTATTATCGTCAGGCAATACCGGCACAGTAAGGAGACAATGACCAAATCTTAAGGGGGCATTTCTTATGCCCCCTCCTCATTTACCCGGCTGACTCATCTTTTGATCGAGCTTATTCGGTAATTTGCAGTCCTATTGCGAGCTGAATGTCACAAGGTCAATAAATATCTCCCCTGATAATGTCTTTGAAAACGTAATTGTCGCTGAAGTCGCGCCTTCCGGGGCATCTAACATATATACAAAGGTGTGGTATCCTGAACCCAACGTTGTAATTCGCCTTGTAAATATTGAAATCACCCCGTTACTACGAAATGCCACCTGTACGGTGGGTATCGGCCCCCCAGGATTCCCCGACCCTGCGAAAGTGAGTTGGTACGGGCATCCACCGTTCACAGGAACAGTCTGAGAAATGGATGCGTCAGCGCTGACATTCGGCGAGCCGAGAACTGCAACAACATTCCCGGAAAAAAACGTAGACACCGGTTGCCCGTCACGCACACGAGGTCTGGCGTTAATTGCAGTCCATCCTACAAGCACCGGGTTTGCCGGGTCAGTCCCGATGTCCTCAAAATCCCCGTTTATAACGACATCTCCTGTGCTGGGACATTTTTCTGTCGGACAGGGGCAACACCTGTCACAGCGAACCACCTGCCAAGTAATTGGGGCGCACTTCCCTCCCAGAAGCGCACAGGTTTTCGCTGCAATCGCTATTTCTTTGTCAGCCGCGGAACTAAGGACACAACTTACAGACTTCTGTACGTCGACAATGTTTCGGATTATCTCGCCTGGTGGCAGCTGTGCAAGGTCATCGTCTGAGATTAGCGTAATCCAACGCGCTGTCTCGACGGCCTTGACTGCCTCAGCCGACAATATACTGGCTAAGGAAGCCTCTTCCGAGGCGATTATAGACAAGAATTCACTTGTGCTCATGCATAAACCTCCTTGAGGCTGAGTCTTTACGTCAGCGGTATTCCACCTGACGTAAGCGTGATATCGCATTATTATATGTTGGACAGCATTCGGACGGTAGTCCAAGAAGTCTCTTAGGATCCAAAAGGGGGCAGCAATCGCTGCCCCTCAAGCTACTAATCTGCAATTCACCTTTACTCTTTTTCAGAACCTAAGTATGAGTTCATTAGTTTTCGCTCGTTTTCCGAAGTCTTGGGCTGCCGGTGATTCCTTTGTCAAGGCAACCCGCTTGGGGAGCCGTCCCCGAGTGCAACACCGGCATCAGAAAATGTACATACCTTGCGGGGCCACCCTGCACGGTACGCACACTTTCTGGAACCGGCGATTACTTATGGTGATCTACTTAGGGTCTGGCCCAATTGATCCCTATCTTGGGTGCCACTAAGCCAATTATGACCTGGCACAGCACTTAGAACAGGATACCTCTAAAGCGGTCAAAAATCACATCCTCCAGATTAGGTCTTGTAATCTCCTCGATTTCATAGCTGACACGAAGAGCAGGCTTGTTTATGGTAATTACACGACGAAGATCTATAGGTGTTCCGATAATCACGACATCCGCAGGAGTGGCATCTATAGTCTTTTCCAGCTCTGTCATTTGCTCCTTACCGTATCCCATTGCAGGAACAAGCGGTTCGAGTCCGGGATACTTCTCGAGGGTCGCCTTGATGGAGCCGACAGCATAAGGGCGAGGGTCAACAAGTTCAGCTGCACCATGCTGCCTCGCTGCAATGACCCCTGCCCCATAGGTCATTCCCCC
>MTKW01016280.1_pt2 | contig 10039 bp, 10 predicted proteins | sample 1042761 | NCBI WGS metagenome assembly MTKW01 (sample SAMN06205366, study PRJNA360243) | anaerobic digester metagenome | biome: Wastewater treatment plant; feature: Anaerobic digester sludge; material: sludge; isolation source: anaerobic digester fed with sludge from wastewater treatment plant ... | reverse complement strand
ATTATCGCTTCCGCCGACGCCGTAAGTTTGGATCGGGTCGCCGTCGAGGCCGTCGGCTTGAATCATCGCGATTTCCACATGAACAGGATCGCCGGAGAAAGAAGGTACGGAGAGAGCGATATTGATAATATTACGATTTTGGGGAATTCCATATCCGATTTTTCCGAGGCTCGATTCAAGGCGCCGGAAAACCGGTACAATTCCATGATTTTTAAAATGCTGAAGATAAAAAGACTGCGCAACATGTTGCTTGAATACCCGATTATTATCCCCGATTTGTGCATCCGGTGCGGCGAGTGCGTGAAAATTTGCCCGCCGAAAGTCATGACATTCCGCGGGAAATATCCGGCGGCCGATAAAGCAAAATGTATTCGCTGTTGGTGCTGCACGGAAGTATGCCCGCAAAACGCGATTACAAAAAGCAAAAAACCTTTGTTGGGAAAAATACTCTTAAGGCATTTTAAATGAAAAAAGCCCAATCACCTGGGCTTTTTCTTTTGATAATACGGGTAATAAACAACCTGATAGGGAACAACTTGCGGGTAACCGTAATATCCGTAAGGATAAGAATACCCGACGACTTGAACGTGTTTGGCCATTTTCTCTTCGGCTTTCGCTTTTTTAAGCAATTCCGGGGGATACCCGGGTTTTGCGGTTTCATCGATCTTAACGGTAACTTCCGCCGTGTCTTTTTTCNNCTCGAGCGGGATATCTTCATCCGCCGTCACGGTATACTCTTTATAGTTAAGTTTCGGGTAGTAGTCTTCAACAAACGGTTCCATATCGCTGATGTCCTGTTCAACCGCTTCCGTTATCGGGGGGATTTTCAGTTTGGTTCCGGGTACGATTTTATTCCATGACCTGATATGTTGGTTCTGTTCCATTAATTCTTCTTTGGTAACGTTATAGAGAAATAAAATATCTTCCAAAGTCTCGTTGTTCCTGACAATATGAAATTTCATTCTTATCACCTACACTAATATTTATGAATGCCGTCGACGTCTTATAACAAAAATCGTATCATCCAATACGATTTTAGTTGACATTCATGAAATTTTCATCGATTTCGTTTTCAAAATCATCTTCCAAAGTTTCGACAGAATCTACAGAAGTGAAGACCGTAACCATCATTTTTGTTTCCCCGATAACCTCGGCGACGACCTCAAACACGATTTCCAATTCCAAACCGGAATCCGTTATTTTCGCGTTCGTACAGGTCGGTTGCTGCAGTATCCTGACGATAACGTCACGAGAATCGCTACTTACTTCTTTCACAATCTGTCTTGTTTTGATTACTTCGCTGTAGCCGATAATCTTCTTGGCGATATCGGTTTTGGTGTTCTCGTCATAAGAATACCAGATATTAGCCTCAAAATTGCCGGCCACTTCCACTTTATTATCTATTAATGTCGCTTCGAATTCGTGATTTATAATCCAGCAACCCAATATGCTGAAAGCCTCGTTCTTCGGGGTAACGGAATCTTTGATACGAATAATCTTTTTCCCTTTTCCGACGATTGCTTTTGTAACTATTTCACGAATCTCATTCATACCTATCCCTCCTCAATAACAATATATTCAAAGCGTCGGTATATTGCTACTAGGCATTAATCCATTTTAATAATATGAGGGATATTATTCAATTATGCCGCGCAGGTGCCAGGTATAAGCTTTTTCGATTTTCACGTCGACAATCTCGCCGGTTAAGNNAGCTTGTTTAATTCCTGAAGCCTTTGCTTTTTCACGTCGGCGGGAAGATCGTCCTTATATTTGCTCGCCGGCGTTCCCGACCGCGGCGAGTAAATAAAGGTAAACGCCCCTTCAAAACCGGCCCGTTTTACCATGTCCAGCGTCTCGGCAAAATCCTCATCGGATTCGCCGGGGAAACCGACGATGATATCGGTCGTGATCGCGATATCGGGGATATGCTCTCTTAAAGCGTCGATTAATTCGAGATACGCTTCCCTGGTGTACTTGCGGTTCATTTTCTTAAGTATTTTGTTGCTTCCGGACTGAACGGGAAGGTGAATATGCGGCATGATGTTGCCTCGCAACGCCATTACCTCGATTGTTCTTTGATCCAAGTCGCGCGGGTGCGCCGTGACGAAGCGAATCCGGGGAATGTCTATCCGGTTCAAATCGAGAAGCAAATCAGCAAACGTGTAACGGATATCGGTAAAATCCTTGCCGTAGGCGTTGACGTTTTGTCCGAGAAGCGTGACCTCTTTATAACCGCTCGCCGCCAATTCCTCGACTTCCGCGATTATGTCGCGATAATGACGCGACCTTTCCTTTCCGCGCGTGTAAGGAACGATACAGTAACTACAAAACTCATCGCATCCGTACATGATATTTACCCACGCTTTTTGCGGGAACGCGCGCTTCATCGGAACGCCCTCGACAATTTCCCCCTCTTTCGAATACACCCGCACAACCTTTTCTTTGGAAAAATACGCGTCATGTATATATTCGCCCAGGCGATGAAGATTATGNNCCCAATTCCCCGAAAATACGGTTTTCGGCGTTCTCCCTAACGGCGCAGGTATTGAGGATAATAATATCCGCCTCGTTTTCAAACTCTGTCGGGCGGAATCCCGTCGCCTCAAGCAAACCGGCCATTTTTTCCGAATCGGCCAAATTCCCTTGGCATCCGTATGTTTTTATGTGGTATTTTTTATTATTGCCGATGCCGAGGAGATAATCGGGCAATTGATATCTTATTTGTTTTGTTTCTTTTTGCATTCTTCGCCGCGCTTCCTTAAGCGACGGGAAAAGATGCTTCTCATATTTATCTCTTGTCATTGAATTCACCTTATTTATTATACTAAATTTCACTAGCTCTTACAACAGCCACGCATACGTTATATTATACCAAAAGCCGCTTGAAGACGGATACAATAATTAATTTTTTATGATATAATATTATTATGATTAATGAATTGGATTATTATTATAAAAAGCGCCCCGTAAGCGGAGTTCAGGATTTTATAAAATATCTATACCAAAAACGCTTCGGGCCGGCGCATTTTATTAATGTTGATTATGATGTTATACATGATTTTTTCATGAAAGAAATTCAAAACTTAAATCCAGTCGCGTATCATGAGGATTTATACGATTACGCGGGGGACGTTTTCGCGCGCGTCAATCTTCGCCCTTATCAAGCTCTTGGGTTTGATTTGCGCGCCTTGTTCGAGCGGTTTATCGCCTCGTCAGAAGCGCAGGCAAACCACGAAATATTTTACGCCGATCTTAATATATTGTACTCCTACCTTCTGGGTAAAAAATTTGCCAAAGAGCAAATTGACGAAAAATACTCCCTAGCTAAGAAACCGGGTTTCATGTCCTTCCATCACAGCGAACAATACCGAAACACATACCGCCCCGCTTACCGTCTTATCAAACGGGAATTTATTAGCAAAGACATCAGATACGCGCAGTTTATTAATTACCTGCGCTCTTTTTCCCCGGAAAAACCCGCGATAATCGCCGTCGAGGGACGAAACGAAAACATGATAACGGAGTTTTGCGCGAAGGCGGCCGAAGATTTGCCGATAACGGTGATTAGCTGCGATCATTTTCGCGACGTTGATAACGAGAACGAATTCGGCATTAACAGCGAACGGCTTAAAGCCGAAGCGTTATCAAAACTCAAGCCGGGTAAAAACTTGTTTTATCGCAAATATAACCGCCGAAACCGCGAATATTCCCAAGTAAAGATTGAGAAAACAAAACAGCTCGTGTTAGTTGAAGGAATTTTCAGCGCCAACCCGAAATTAGCCGGTCGTTATGATGCGGTTATTTATATCGACGACGGGAAAGGTTTTCGCGAGCAAAAGACAATGATAAGTCCTGACGAGCGGGAATATAGAGAACTTTGGCTTTCCAGGCTAGATAAATATTACCGTAAATATAATATTATGTTCGGCTCGGATTTGATCGTATAAAAAAATGATATCGCGTTGATATCATTTTTTTAATCCAATTTGAAATTATTCTTCGCCAGGCATTCGCGAATAATCTCGACAGGCGTCGCCCCGCCATTGACGTAATCATTAATGACTTTCTCGCCCAAACCCCAGGTGTTTAAACCGACAATCTTATATTGGTCGTTAATCAACATGCTTCCGCTGCTGCCGCTGCGGATAATGGCGTCATGAATAATAACGTCATATTCGGTTTTATATTTGTCGTTTTCGATTTTGTTATAACCCAATACTTTCCCGGCGGTAATAATGTTGTTTCGACCGAGCGGGTTGCCTATTGAGAAAACCAAATCCCCGACCTTCGGATTCTTTGACGCCAGTTCAATCGCGTCAAGCGATTGTACGGATTGAAACTCAAGTACGGCTAGATCGTAATCCTTATCCATAAACACAACATTTGCCCTGGCGGTATTATTATATATGTCTTCAACCGTATAACGGTGATTATAATTATCGGCTAAATAAACGACGTGATAGTTGGTCATTATATAATGCTTATTGTTTTCTTTTTTTATGATTACGGCGCTCCCGGTCCCGTGATAAGGTCCCGGAATCTCGTTTCCGAAGACGGATTTGTAAGTTTCCGTTTCTATTTTCACATTCGAATTTATAACCACGGTGCTAATATAATTTAGCGTGTCCGCCGGAATACGAACCTCATTTTTCAATCCGTCGATAAGGAAACAAGCCGAGAGCAGCGAGACAAATAAAAAGGTCAACATGAGCTTTATTATTTTTTTCATTTTACCACCATTCATTGTTTTTAATTTTTTGAAAATATTCCTCGTCGGTTATCGCGTAACAATTTATATCGTGAACCGTCCCGTCATAATTTAGATAACCTTTTTTTCTCACGCCTTCGAATGTCAATCCCAACTTCTCGCATACCCGGCGCGATTGCGTATTCGTTACAAACGAGGTGCATTCAATACGTTTTAATCTCAACGTCTCGAATCCCCATGAAATAACCTTTTTCGATGCTTCAACCGCAATGCCGCATCCCCAATAAGCGGGGTTCACCGTATAGCCCAGTTCGGCTTTAAATCCTTTCACATAAGTATGCAATTCAACCGTACCGATCATCTTGTTGGTCTCTTTCCAAACGATCGCGAAAGTCCCCAATTGACCCTTTTTTTTCTTCTCGTGAAACAGCCTGATTATCGCGCGCGTTTCGCCCAGCGAGGCGTGCGGTTTCCAGCCGGCATTCGGACCGACGTGCGGTAGTCTCGCGTACTCAAACATATCAATATAGTCTTTTTCCCTAATCTCGCGCAAAATCAGCCGCGGCGTGAACAATACCGGTAGTTTCGCTTCCATCAGTCATCATCCTTTATGATTATTATATAAAAAATAACCGTTTCTTGCAACAATAAAAGAAACTCATTTTTAACTCGCAAATAAAAAGAAATGGGACTCGCCCATTTCCATAAACACTGTAATAATTCCCGAATCCTCGGCTATTTTCTATGCTCAACTATTAATTTAATAGCCGTCCGTTCTTCCCCCTCGATTATAATGTCACTGAAAGCCGGAATGCAAATAAGATCCTTCCCCGTCGGTGCTACATAACCTCTAGCAATCGCAATCGATTTAATGGCCTGATTAATTGCACCGGCGCCAATAGCTTGAATTTCCACAGCTTGTGCCGTCTTAAAGGCGTTGGCTAAAGCGCCTGCAACTGAATTTGGTTTAGACTTTGATGAAACTTTTAATACGTCCATAACTATCCTCCTGTTCTTAGGTCATAAAATTATATTCTTTGAAAAAAGAATTTATGACTTTTACAGGACTATTCTACCAAATTTATAGTGTCGATATTTGTTACTTTTTTTGAAATTTCATTAATTTCTAAAATAATCGCATTAAATTGCGTCTTCCCCTCATTTTCCGGAGAAAATCTTTCTTGCGTCCCGCGCAGAAAACGGTTGATTATCGTTTCTTTTTTGACGCCGATAACGCCGTCAAGGGCTCCGGTCATACCGACATCGGTAATATAGGCGGTTCCGTTATCCAAAATCCGGGCGTCGTTGGTTTGAACATGAGTATGCGTCCCGTATATAACTTGGATCCTGCCGTCAAAACAGTGAGCGTATGCTATTTTCTCGCTTGTGGCTTCGGCGTGAAAATCGCAAATGTAGAGGTCGCTGTCTAACTTCTCAAGCAATTCCTCTGTTTTCGCAAACGGGCAAGAATTTTCTTCGCTCATATACACTTTGCCGATCATTTGCATAACCGTGACGGTAAGATTATTGCGCCTAAACGTCGCGTAGCCTTTTCCCGGCGAATTCTCAGGAAAATTATACGGCCTTATGACATTATCGACTTCCTCAATATAGTTAAAGATACCCCTGTTTTCAAAAGCGTGATTTCCCAGGGTAACTACCGTTACTCCCTGCTCAAGGTACCAACGGTAATGCCTTTCGTTTAAACCGCGCCCATGCGACGTATTCTCACCGTTCACGATAATAATATCGATTTTTTCTTTTTCTTTAATTTTTTTAACGTTTTTTTCGAAACTGGCGCGGCCGAGTTTTGAATATACGTCTCCGACTATTAATACTTTCATTTTTTAGCACCTTTAAATATTATACCATATAAATCTGCTTTTACAATAAAAAAAGTATTCGCTAGTATCGCCTATTTAAAACAAAAAAAGTTTCCCGTTAGGGAAACTCTATTTTGCAATTTCATGAACCCTGGTTTCTCTGATAACCGTGACTTTAATCGTGCCGGGATAATGAAGGTCATTCTCGACTTTTAAACGGATATCCCTGGCTAATTTATATGCTTGCACGTCGTCGATTTCTTCCGGTTTTACAAGTATTCTAATTTCCCGGCCGGCTTGCAATGCGTATGATTTATCCACGCCCTTAAATTCATTGCAAATATCTTCAAGCTTCGTCAAACGTTTAATATAGTTTTCCAAAGATTCGCTGCGAGCGCCGGGGCGAGCCGCGGACAACGTATCGGCGGCGGCTACCAGTTGGGCGATAATTGTTTTTGGTTCTCTGTCGCTATGATGTGAACCGATAGCGTCTATAACAACCGGATGCTCCCGGTATTTTTGGGCAAGCTCCAAGCCAATATCGACATGACTCCCTTCCATTTCGTGATCGGCGGCTTTTCCGATATCATGCAGTAATCCGGCTCTTCGCGCTAATATTTCGTTTTCGCCGATTTCCGCCGCCAGTTTTCCGCTTAAAAAAGCGACTTCCAAGGAGTGGGATAAAGCGTTTTGCCCATAGCTTGTTCTAAACTTCAATCTTCCGATCAGTTTAATAATTTCCGGATGAACCCTTCCGATTCCCGTTTCAAATACGGCTTTTTCACCCGTTTCTCGTAATTCGTTATCCATTTCTTTTTTCGATTTCGCAACCAATTCCTCGATGCGCGACGGTTGAATCCTTCCGTCGGCAATCAACGCTTCCAATGTCCTGCGGGCTATTTCTCTTCTAATGGGATCGAAACAAGAGAGAACAACGGCTTCGGGGGTATCGTCAATGATAATATCAACCCCGGTATTAGCCTCGATTGCTCTGATGTTTCTGCCCTCGCGCCCGATAATACGTCCTTTCATTTCATCGTTAGGGAGCGGAACCACCGAAATTGTTTTTTCGGACACGGTTTCGCTTGCGTACTGCTGAATCGCATTGGCCAGTAGACTTTGGGCTTTGCGACTGACTTCCGCTTTAGCTTTGTCTTCGGCGTCTTTAATTAACAACGCTATTTCGTTGGCCATCTCATCTTCCACTCTTTGAAGAATGATGCTTCTGGCCTCCTCGATATCTAAACCGGAAATTTCAAGTAATTTCTTGCTTTGCTCTTCAATTAATTCTTCCACTTTGCTATATTGTTCGTCTAGCATTGATTTACGTTCATCGTTTTTTTGCTCCTTAAGATTCAAAACCTCTTCGCGTTTGTCGAGATTGGCGCTGCGGGCGTCCAATCTTTCCTCGCGTTGCGCCAACTTGCGTTCTAGATCATCAACTATTCTTCTTCTTTCTCTTATTTCGCGTTCAACTTCATTACGTAAATTTCGAATCTCTTTTTCGCTCTCTTGTTTTAACCGATATATCTCTTGCTTGGTTTCAACAAGCATGTTCTTGCGATTTTCATCAGCCAGCCTTTTGGCATCTTCTATAATCTTTTGCGCGGATTTTCCGGTCTTTTCATATTTTTTATGAAAGGCGTAATACCCGATGCCAAATCCAATCAATATAAGCAATATGGAAGTAATTACATAAATAGAGACCTCAAGAAAATTACCCATTAACAGGTTAATTTCTGGCATCTATTTGCACCTCCATAGAAGACGTCTAAAATATTTAATTTTTAGTCTACTTAAATTATTATAACTTATTTTTATTCCATAGTCAATTATTATTTTCCATTAACATGACATTCGGCTAAAACTTGCTCAACGGGAAAAATCAAATTGCCGAATAATTAGCGCGGAAAAAATAATCTTTTCTCAGGAACGAAATTGTTAACGAATTTTGTTGGCTGGGTATAAAAAAACCGGCTAAACCGGTTTTTCCATGAAAGCGGCCCGTATTTTTTCCTCAATTTCTTTCGCCAGGTTGGGATTGTTCCGCAGATATTCCTTGACGTTTTCTCGTCCTTGTCCCAATTTTTCATCGTTATACGAAAACCACGCGCCGCTCTTCGCGATAATATCGTGCGCGACACCCAAATCAATTATTTCTCCCTCATAAGAGATACCCTTGCCGTAAATCAGATCAATTTCCGCGGTTTTAAACGGCGGAGCGACCTTGTTTTTTACAACTCTCACACGCGTCAAGTTCCCGATAATATCGCCGCCTTTCTTTATCGTATCGACGCGTCTAATATCCAAGCGAATGGTGGAGTAAAATTTTAAAGCCCTGCCGCCGGAGGTCGTTTCCGGCGACCCGAAGAGAACCCCGACTTTTTCCCTGATTTGATTAATAAAGATGGCGATGGTTTTGCTTTTTGATATCGCGCCGCTCAGCTTGCGCATCGCCTGTGACATCAGGCGGGCTTGCATGCCGATATGAGCGTCGCCCATATCGCCGTCAATCTCGACTTTTGGAACCAACGCCGCGACCGAATCGATAACGATAATATCAATCGCGTTGCTGCGGATTAAATGCTCGGCGATATCAAGCGCCTGCTCGCCGGTATCGGGTTGCGATAGAATTAGATTGTTAATATCTATACCCAAGTTTTTCGCATATACCGGGTCAAGAGCGTGTTCGGCGTCGATAAAAGCGGCGTAACCGCCTCTTTTTTGCGCTTCCGCAATTGCGTGCAAAGCGAAAGTTGTTTTACCGCTGCTTTCCGGCCCGTAAATTTCAATGATTCTCCCGCGCGGGTAACCGCCTACCCCCAAAGCGATATCCAACGTTATTGAGCCCGACGGGATCACTTCGATATCCCCAATGGCCTTTTCGCCCAATTTCATAATCGAGCCTTTTCCGAATTGTTTTTCGATTTGCTTAAAAGCCTCTTCCAATAATTTTTCTTTATCTTCTGCCATAAACGTCTCCTTATTTTTTCTCAAATATTAATGTCTTGTTTTTAATAAAATAATCAAACCCGGATATTAATGTCAATAAGCCGGCGATGGCTATCAATATCAAAGCCGTAATATCTTTTGCCGATTCGCCCAGCAAAGCAAAGGGATAGCAATTGACCAACAAAACGATAATCATGATCATTTGCGACACAGTCTTTGCTTTCCCGAGTTTGCTCGCGGCGATTACGACGTTTTCGTTAACCGCGAGCAGCCTGATTCCGGTAACGATAAACTCGCGGGCGATCATCAAAGTCACGACAAATCCCAACCCAAACCCGAAAGCCGAAAAACGTCCTCTCTCCAACAAAACGATAATAGTCGCAAAAACCAAAAGTTTATCGGCAAGAGGGTCCATAAATTTGCCGAAATTTGTGATGATATTCCTTTTCCTTGCGATATAGCCGTCCAAGAAGTCGGTAAACGAGGCCAGGACAAAGATTACCAATAAAACTATGTTTTCCAAAGTAATTTCCGTTCCCCGGCTTAAGTCGCCAAA
>MTKW01000795.1_pt1 | contig 10045 bp, 9 predicted proteins | sample 1042761 | NCBI WGS metagenome assembly MTKW01 (sample SAMN06205366, study PRJNA360243) | anaerobic digester metagenome | biome: Wastewater treatment plant; feature: Anaerobic digester sludge; material: sludge; isolation source: anaerobic digester fed with sludge from wastewater treatment plant ... | reverse complement strand
TGAGGGCAGTCTCTGGGGGAGACAATCGGTTCAGGTCTCCGGTAGCGGCGACAATGCATCCCTCTGGATCACAGAAGAATGCCGCTCCATCTAAATCACAAAACCCACTGATCTTCTCCAGGAAGGGTCGGCTAACGCGCACCACTGAAGCGGATGCCTCCAGTCGTTCCTTCAGCTCTCGTCCCTGTAACTGAGTCCACCTAACTTCTTGAAAGGGATCCAGCCCCCGCCGTCGGCACCTTTCCCAAGAAGCTATGATCTCAGGGCGGATTCCCTCCACCGGTATTCCCTGCCCAACAAAACGTTCCCAACAACTTTTTATCTGATTCTGAACCATGGTTAATCATCCTTTTCCCCGGTCACCGAAGCTCCCTGGTTTCGTGGCGACAAACAACGCACCTTAGCCGGTACCTCAATCTGCTTCAGGTACGTTTTCAACTCCTGTTGAATTTCCTCCCCCAAAGCCCGACACTCAACCACTCCGTACAAGGTCGGTCCCCAGGAACTTTGCCCGGCGCCGGTGGCCCCGGCATTAAGGAGCAGACGCACAATCCCTTCAGCCGCGGGATGGCTGTACAATCCCCCTTGGATCGGAGCAAACTGTTTGCCAATGGTCCACTGAATCTCTGTCAGAGCCTGCCCAAAAGCTTCAATGTCTCTTTCCAGTAAGGCCGGCAGGAGCTGCATAACTAACAGGCGGCAAACAAGCCCCACATCTTCCGGCGGTATTGGCGGCATGGCCCGAAACGCTTGCCATTCCCGGTGCCCACTGTAACCCGCTGTGCTGGCCGGAGTTACTACTAGAAAACACCAATCTGGAGGAAAGTCGTGTCTAAAAATGAGCGGGGGTACGTATCCTTTCAGGTCTGCCCGGTCAAATTCTCGCGGAATTCCTCCGTCCACTACAAAACCCCCGCTCTGGAAAATGCCAATCCCCACCCCTGATTGGTGTCCCCGACCGCTGATCCGAGCTAATTCCGCCACCGAATAATCCTGATCGTAGAGGTGAAACAAAGCCGCGCCCACAGCCAGGGCTAATTGGGTACCCGACCCCAACCCCACATGTGATGGGATCGCCTNNTCCTAGCTAAAGACAGGACCCTTTCCTTTTCCCAGCCGTTCACACTCAAGTGTGAAGCTATTTCGGCCTGAATTACGGTTTTTGGTCCTTCTAAAGCTACCCCCAGCCCACCATAAAGCCGTCCCAGGGAACCGTTCAGGTCTATTTGTCCTAAATGCAGTCGGCAGGGCGTCTCAACTTTAAGCATTGGTACCATCCACCTTTCCTCGAAACTGCCGTAAGTACCGAAGAAGAAAGCTCAAGGCTTCTCTTTCCCGTGGTCCACCGGTTTTAGTAATAATAGCAGCTAGCCGATCCAGTTCTTGGTTAAGAAAAGAGTGTTCATACAAAAAAGGGCGAGAAGCTAGGATTGCTCCCTCCACCAAAGCCGCTTGGGCGCGATTAAATCCACTGACAACTCCACTTTGTCCCTCCTGAACAACCCGACAAGTGAACAAGGCTCGTTCTTCCCGATCCTCCATCCTTTCCACTTCAATTTCCCACCAGCTGCAATCTACCAACACAGTGCCCGGCACTTGTTCCGCCGGAACGCCCGGCAGAACCGGATCACCTACAGCCGTGTAGACAAAAAGCGACCCATCGTAACTTAAATTTACTACCCCGACGCCGGTCGAGAGCAGGTTCTGATAGGTATGAGTTGTTTTATACGGCCGCACTTGCAGAGCCTGCTCCGTCGGCAACAAAGTAATACCCATGGGGGCAGGATTCATCTGTCCCTGCGGGCTAACCGTGGTCACAATGGACTCAATGATCATGGCCTGGTTCACTCCTGTTTTAGCTCAGGGCCGACTTATCTCCATCCTTAAGAAAAGTAACCTCATAGTAGGTAGGANNGTATACGAAAACACCAGTCGGGAAGCAGTGAGATCATCTAACGAGGTGGTAATTGTGATTCGGTCCTCGAACTTAGCCGGATTCAAGTAACGGCAGTAGGCTTCCACAATGGGAAGCAACATTCCCTGTTCCTCCAGCGCTTTATACGACTGACCCAAGCTTCGAAAAAAGGCGTTGCGACCCACTTCAAACCAGGTAAAATAGTTACCATAGTAGACCACACCCATTTGATCTGTCTCGGCATAGCGCACGTATATATCCGTGCTCACCGCATACCCAGCCGGCAATGTTATCACTCCCGTACCTGACCATTACCATAAACAATGTATTTGATCGTAGTCAGTTCCTTAAGGCCCATGGGGCCACGGGCGTGAAGCTTTTGAGTGCTGATGCCCATTTCGGCCCCGAATCCGTATTCAAACCCATCGGTAAACCTGGTCGACGCGTTAACATATACCGCCGCCGCATCGACTTCCTCCAGAAAGCGTTGAGCATGAGCATAATCAGATGTGATAATAGCCTCCGAATGATGAGTTCCGTACTTATTGATATGATTGATAGCCTCATCGATCCCGGCCACTGTTTTGACCGCAATAATGTAGTCGAGGTACTCTGTCCGCCAGTCTTCCACGCTGGCAAGCTTAACCTGGGAACATAGGCTCTTGACTCGAGGACAGCCCCGCACTTCAACGCCGCCGGCGGTCAGATCCGACACCACCTCGGGCACAAAAGCAGCGGCAATGCTTGCGTCCACCAACAAAGTCTCGCAGGCGTTACACACTCCAGGCCGACTACACTTGGCGTTCACCACAATCCGTCTGGCCATATCCTGGTCAGCGGAACCGTCCACATAAGTATGGCAATTGCCCACCCCGGTCTGGATCACCGGAACGGTAGCATTCTCCATTATGGCCCGAATAAGTCCGGCCCCGCCCCGCGGTATCAGCACATCTAGATATTCGCTCAGCCGCATCAGAGCCGTAGCTGCCTCCCGGCTGGTGTCTTCAATGAGGTCAACCGACCCTTCCGACAGCCCAACAGCGACTAGAGCCCGTTGCAGGGCAGCCACAATGGCTTTGTTGGAGTTAATAGCCTCCGAACCGCCCCTTAAGATCACTGCGTTACCTGCTTTCAGTGCCAAACCGGCTGCATCCACCGTCACGTTGGGCCGGGCTTCATAGATAATCCCCACTACCCCGAGTGGAACCCTCACCTGTCCGATTCGAAGTCCGTTCGGGCGTTTCCACATGGAAATCACTTCGCCAATGGGATCAGGCAAGTCCTGCAGAACCGCCAACCCTTCCGCCATACCTCTAATGCGGGCTGGGGTCAGGGTGAGCCGATCGATCAAAGCCGCCGACAGCCCCTTGTCTCGGCCGGCAGCAATATCAAGTTCATTGGCAGACAGAATCTCATCTTCCGCAGACACTATCTCTTCTGCCATGGCTGCTAAAGCCCGATTCTTCAGTACCGATGATACCGTGCATAACACCCTGCTGGCCGCTTTGGCAGCTTGGCCCTTTTTGCGTACCTCCTCCATGGATTAACCCTCCTCGGTCTGTTGTCTCACTAACGCCACGTAGGCGGCAAAAACAATGTACCTACTTCTTCTCCGGCAGCAGCCGCCTTGATGAGCCCCGGCTTCTCCCCGCTGGCGATGATCATGGGAATGCCGGCCTCGCCTGCAATCCGAGCCGCTTCTATCTTGGTCACCATCCCACCTACTCCCAGATCCGAACCGGATCCGCTGGCCAACTCTTCAATTTCCGCTGTAATCTCCGGTACCAAGGGTATCAAGTGAGCCTCAGGCTGCTGTCGCGGGTCAGCTGTGTATAAACCTTCAATGTCGGAGAGCAATATCAAAAGGTCTGCTTGGGCCAGTTTAGCCACGTAGGCTGACAAAGTATCGTTATCACCGAACTCTATCTCTTCAGTGGCCACAGTGTCGTTTTCATTAACGATGGGAATAACCTCATATCTTAGCAANNGTCTTCGGTCGATGGTCAACCCTTAGGCGGGAACGACCTACAGCAATTGCTCCGGAACTCACCAAAATCACTTGATGACCACTGTGGGCCAGGTCAGCCAGTTCCCGGACCAAGTGTTCCATCCGATCCAAGTTTAGCTTTCCCGAATCATAAGTCAAGGTCGAGGTTCCTACCTTGACTGTAATCCGTTGTACATCCCGTAATCTTGAGCATATACTGCCCACATTCCTCACCCTTTCTATCTTACCTGGGCCCGGCCACGATAAATTAAACCTCGAACCGGATCCACCGTCACTACCATACCGTCCCGCATCAACTGGAGAGCATCTTTAACTCCCACTACCACCGGTATGCCCAGATTAAGGCCGACCACGGCCGCATGGGATGTAAGTCCACCTTCGGCGGTAATGATAGCCGCTGCTCGTTCCATAAAGGGAATCATTGTCTTATCAGTGGTGTGGGTTACCAATATCTGGCCACGGTTGAACTTTTGTCTGCCCTCGCTGGCATCTTTCAACACACAGACGCTCCCGGCTGTACCCACGTTCCCCACTCCGGTACCACGTGCCAGTATATCGCCCACTATCTGCGCCTTTATTAGATTTGTGCTGCCGGGCACTCCGGCCGGCACTCCGGCTGTGATAACCACCAGGTCTCCTTCCTTAATGTACCCATGATCCAGCGCCGCTTGCACCGCCAAATCGATCATCTCGTCGGTATTGGCTGTNNTGGCAGTCACGGCGATAATAGGTGCCTGCGGGCGGTTCTTGGCTACCATCCGGGCCGTATAGCCTGAGCTGGTGGATACTAGAACAGCTGTGGCCTTAAGGGCCCGCGCGGCAGTACAAGTGGCATAACTTATGGCGTCCGTGACACTAACATCTCCATTGAGTGCTTGGTGCTTTAGACCCCGCTCATACATCAGGGCACTCTCAGTGCGCTTGGCAATTCGCGCCATATAGCTCACAGCCTCCATGGGATAACGCCCGGTAGCTGTTTCGGCTGACAACATCACTGCATCAGAACCGTCTAGAATAGCGTTCGCTACATCGCTAGCCTCGGCGCGGGTTGGCTGGGGAGTCAGCACCATCGATTCTAGCATCTGGGTTGCTGTAATCACAGGCTTACCCAGTCGGTTGGCTTTCGTAATAATCATCTTCTGAATCAACGGCACTTCCTCGGCTGGAATCTCCACCCCTAAGTCGCCGCGAGCCACCATTACTCCGTCGGCCACCTTCAAGATGGCATCGATGTTCTCGACCCCTTCACCGCTTTCTATTTTGGCGATAATAGATGTGCTGGCTCCTAGCCGTTCCACAACCTCCCTAATTTGCAACACGTTCTGCGCCTTACGGATAAATGAAGCGGCAATGAAGTCAACGCCGTTTTCCACTCCAAAAGTAATATCAGCCACATCTTGTTCGGACAATGCTGGCAGCGACAAGTTGCAGCCGGGCAGGTTTAATTTCTTTCGATCCTGTAAGATGCCGGCGTTTAGCACCCGACAGTGTACTTCCGTATCTGTAACTTCCTGTACTTCCATCGATATAGTACCATCGGCCAAGAGAATGATTTGGCCGCTGTGAACATCTTGGGGAAGCTGTGGGTAAGACACCTGGGCCCGAGTCCGGTCTCCTATCACCGGATAAGTGGTGAAGGTAAAGCTGTCTCCTTCTTCAAGGGTAACCTGTCCGCTGGCGAAAGTACCCAGACGAATCTCCGGCCCTTTAGTATCGAGCATAATAGCTAAAGACCGGCCCAGCTGTTTAGACACAGCCCTTAGAGTATTAATGCGCCGCTTATGAATAACATGGTCACCGTGGGAAAAATTGAGCCGAGCTACATCCATGCCGGCAACCAACAGTTGCTGCACCTGCTCCACACTTTCACTGGCCGGTCCGATGGTACACACAATTTTTGTTCTGCGCACTAGATTATCACTCCCAATTAAAGGCACAGGTTACCTTGCAGAATCTCGTTTGCTTCCTCTGCTTCTGACGCCGGCACCAAAATTTCCACACTGCTGGAACTGCCTAAGTGCGGCACCCCTAACGCCCGCAACATGACCAATACTCCTTCTTGGTTGAGAATACCTTTGAGCATTTCGGCCTCTATCCCATTGCGAGCCACATATACAACTGTCCACATCTTAAGCTGAGGCCCCCCCTTGAACCTTTATAGTTAAGGATCTTATATCTTTCGCCCTGTCTTCAGCTAATTCCTTTTTCCCCATTAGATATTTCTTGTCTTCACCGCCACATTGTCAGCGCCAAGTAGCTGCCTGAGCCGGGCTAGAAGATCCTCGCACAAGCGAACGTTGTAGCGCCTATCCCATCGTAGCAAACGTCGGTCATGGGCAAAAAGGACAAATACCGGACTGTCTCCTGGATAAGGTGCTATCTCGGCCTGTAACTCTCTGATATCAATCTGAGTGGAAGCGGTGAGCCGCAGGTACAGTGCTTGGGCTGCAGCCAGGGGCAGCAGCTTATCCACCAACACTTTGGGCAGCTCTTCGTTATGGTCGGCAGCCCGACCTTTAATCAAGATCAGTTGATCACGCTGCAGCCACCGACTGCCGGCAAAAATATGCGGAAATACCACTGCTTCGAAACTCCCGGTCATATCTTCCACCGTGAGAAAAGCCATAGGTTCTCCCTTACGGGTGGTTATTTCTTTCCAATTACTGGCAATCCCACCCATTACCACCGGCGTGTCCGGCAGTATTTCCGCTAACTCATTACTCCAAGCCGTGACCACCTGTCGTAACAGATCCGCTTTTTCCGCTAGCGGGTGCCCGCTTAGATACAACCCTAAGGCTTCCTTTTCCCAGGCCAACTTCACCTCCGTTTGGATCTCCGCCAGATTAGGCACCGGCACTTGAACTGAAGCCGGCGGCAAATCCCATAGCAACCCCTGGCCGCTTTGCTGTTGCCGTTGGTACGCCTGCCCCACTTCTACTGCTCCATCTAAGATAGCTAGCTGTTGGGCGCGATTGCCGTCCAAAGTACAAGTAGCTCCGGCTTTGATCATGCTCTCCAGTGCCCTCTTGCTAATGCTGCCCAGATCCACCCGCTGGCACAGGTCAACTAAAGATTGAAACAGACCGCCTTTCTCTCGCTCCCGGACCACAGTCTGCGCAGCCCCTCGCCCGACGTTCTTAATAGCCGCCAGCCCAAACCGGATCTGGCCGTTATCAACGGAAAAGTCCACGGCACTGGAATTTACCTCCGGAGGCAGCACTTTTAGCCCTAAGCGCCGGCATTCTTCACAGTATAGAGCCACTTTATCGGTGTCATCCATGATACTGGTCAATAAAGCCGCCATGAACTCAGCCTGGTAATTAGCCTTTAAATAGGCTGTTTCGTACGCCAACATGGCATAAGCAGCAGAATGAGATTTGTTAAATCCGTAGCCGGCAAAATACTCCATTAGGTCAAATACCCGGCTGGCGATTTCAGCTTCGACACCCTTCTCCTGCGCCCCGGCGACAAACCGCTGGCGTTCACCGGCCAGCACTTCCGGTTTCTTCTTGCCCATGGCCCGGCGTAGCATGTCCGCCTGTCCCAGCGTAAAACCGGCCAACCGGCTGGCAATTTGCATCACCTGCTCTTGATACAAGATAACACCATAGGTTTCGGCCAGGATCGGCTTCAGCAATGGGTGCAAATAACGGACTTCTTTACGGCCGTGACGCCTGGCGATAAAGTCTTCGGCCATTCCGCTGCCCAGCGGTCCCGGCCGATATAAGGCTACCAGGGCCGTGAGATCATTTATTCCAACCGGTTTGAGCTCTCGAATCAGGGCTCTCATACCGGGGCTTTCCAATTGAAATACGCCGAAGGTATTGCCTGAGGCCAACAGCTCATAGGTGGCTTTGTCGTCCAAGGGCATTGCGGCCCGTTCTTGGGCTCGGCCGCGCTTTTCCTGGACTAAACGTCTCGTCTCCTGGATAACAGTCAGCGTCCTTAGGCCGAGAAAATCCATCTTTAACAGACCAATTTCTTCTATGGTTTCCCAAGGGTATTGGGTAGTAATAATACCGTCAGCAGTCTGCTGGAGCGGGACATGCTCAATCAGCGGTCGGGCTGATATTACTACGCCGGCAGCATGGGTGCTGGCATGACGCGGCAATCCCTCCAGTTTCTGGGCTGCATCTACAAGACGGCGCACCCATTCCTCCCGCTGGTACAAATCTGCTAACTCCCGACTCGAAGTCAGCGCCCCGGCTAAACTTACCCCTGGTTCAGCTGGTACTAACTTGGCCACTCGGTCCACATCACTGTAGGTATAATCATAAGCCCGACCTACATCGCGAATAGCAGCCCGAGCAGCCATGGTGCCGAAAGTAATGATCTGGGCCACATGATCGGGGCCGTATGTGGACTTTACGTAATCAATAACCTCATCGCGGCGATTGTCTGCGAAGTCGATATCAATATCCGGCAGGCTTACTCGTTCCGGATTTAGAAAACGTTCGAATAACAAGCCGTGGGCCAACGGATCAATATCGGTAATACCGAGGGTATATGCTACCAGGCTCCCTGCCGCTGAACCTCTCCCCGGCCCAACCGAGATATCATGTTCCCGGGCAAAGCGCACAAAGTCCCACACAATAAGAAAATAGCTGGCGAATCCCATCTTCCCGATTATATTCAATTCATACTGTAACCGTTCTTGCGCTTGAGCAGCCGCCTGCTGATAGCGACGGATAAGGCCCTCCCAGCACAACCGTTCCAAATATGCTTCGGCCGACAATCCCTCTGGTACCGGAAATTTCGGCAGCAGTACTTGTCCCAGTTTTAGCTTTACCTGGCACCTTTCAGCGATGGCAACAGTGTTGGTCAGAGCTTGAGGAATGGCGCTGAATATCTGGGCCATTTCGGCCTCGGATTTAAAATAGAATTCGTCAGTGGGAAAACGCATCCGGTCGGCCTGGTGAACGCTCTTGCCGGTTTGAATACACAGAAGAAGATCGTGGTAGACAGCGTCCTCGCGCTGAAGATAATGAACGTCGTTGGTAGCTACCACCTTAATGTTCAGCCTTTTGGCCAGATTAAGCAGCTCACGGTTCAATCTGGGTTGATCCGGTAAGTTCTGATCTTGTAGTTCCAGAAAAAAGCTGTCGGGTCCGAACAAATCGCAGTACGTACCCGCCGCCTTGAGCGCTCCCGCCTCATTACTGGCCAAGAGGTGCTCGGGTATTTCTCCAGCCAGGCAGCCCGATAAAGCAATAAGACCATCCTTGTACTCAGCCAGCAACTCCTTGTCCACCCGTGGCTTATAGTAGAAGCCCTCAGTAAAAGCCCGGCTTACCAACGCCATCAGATTGCCATAACCCTGTTCGTTCTCAGCAATCAAAACCAAGTGATTTAAGCGATCATCTACTCGAGCTGTACGATCGTGGCGGGTGCGAGGAGCAACGTAAACCTCACAGCCTAACAGCGGCTTGATATCATAAGCTTGTGCTGCCTTGTAAAAGTCCACGGCGCCGTACATAACTCCGTGATCGGTGAGAGCCACTGCCGGCATGCCCAGGCTCTTCGCTCTGCGAACCAATTCCTCAATGCGACCGGCACCGTCGAGTAAACTATAGGCGCTGTGTACATGAAGATGGACAAAACCTGCCATAACAAAATACCTCCTGCCTTCCTTGAAGAGGTATTCCACACCGACATCTTTTTTCCTTTTTGGCCCTTTTCCCGGAAAAATTAACACTCCGTCATGTAAACAACAACCCCCTTCTCTGTACCACAAAGAAGGGGGTGGTACCTGTGGCAGCTTACTCCGCGTCCAACCCAAAGAGATCCCGCATGTGTATGTTAACATCCATGGGAGCAAAGAGAAAGATAGCCGCTCCTATCTTTTCCATGTTGCCGTCTAAGGCATAGGTGGCTCCGCATAAATAGTCTACTAGCCGCTGAGCCGTATCCACAGGCACCCCTTCAAAGTTCACCACCACCGCCTGGCCACTCTTAACCAAAGCGGCGATGGCTTCGCTCTCGGCAAAGGAGTTGGGACGGCGCACTACCACCCGCACCTCCGGCGTCGAAGGTCCTTCATTCTGCTCATTGTTTTCGTCCAGCAAGTCCCTGTCGTCTCGATTGAGCAATTGGCGTATTTTGCGCCAGAGGTCGGGCATGTC
>MTKW01031386.1_pt1 | contig 10048 bp, 6 predicted proteins | sample 1042761 | NCBI WGS metagenome assembly MTKW01 (sample SAMN06205366, study PRJNA360243) | anaerobic digester metagenome | biome: Wastewater treatment plant; feature: Anaerobic digester sludge; material: sludge; isolation source: anaerobic digester fed with sludge from wastewater treatment plant ... | reverse complement strand
CTTCAAGAGTTGATGGAAATCGGTGGTGGAACTGTCCAGCATCAGATAACCATTGTCGGGCAGCAGCCTGCGTGCTACCCGGTTTTCAAGGGTGTACTGATCTTTCATCATTTTTACCTTATTGGTTGCAAATATAACAAAATTTGACCGGATAAATACCAATAAGAGGCGAAAAAACCGACATATTGGACAATTTGAGGGAGATATTGGCAAATCGAACCGCATAAATAAACCTACCTTTGCATCCCAAACTAATTTGAATAAAGATGCAAATGAGAAGATGTATGATGATGATAGGGTGCCTGCTGCTTTTGGTCAGTTGCAAGAGCACCCCGGAAAAGCACTCCGCAGTGAGAAGTGTGAAGGTCGATACGGTGAAGGTGTTTGGCCAGGCCGGTAGCAACCTCTTTCCTGGCAAGGTGATGCCGGCATCCGACTTGAACTTGGCTTTTCGTGTCAGTGGACCCATTGAGAAGGTGTATGCCAAGGTGGGTGCTTATGTGCGGAAAGGTCAGGTGCTGGCCCAGATTGATCCACGCGACTTTGAACTTCAGTTGGCGGCCACTGAGGCTGAATACAACAGTATCAAGAGTGAAGTCGACCGTATCATGGGACTCCATGAAAAAGGGTCGGTGACGCCGAATGATTACGACAAGGCCCGTTTTGGCTACCAACAGATCAGTGCCAAGTTGAACGCACACCGCAATGCGCTCGCCGATACCAAACTGCTGGCTCCTTGCGACGGTTATATCCAGAAACACCTCTTTGAAGCAGGTGAAACGGTGGGAGCAGGTATACCGGTTATCTCGATGGTGGCTGCCGGTTCGGCCGAAGTGGAGGTGCATATTCCTTCGGGCGACTATATCCGCCGTGACCAGTTTGAAAGTTATTACTGTACAGCCGATATCTATCCAGGTAAGACCTTCCCGCTGGAGTTGATCGGGATAACACCCAAAGCTAACGCCAGCCAGCTCTACACGATGCGTTTCCGCCTTGCCAAGGTTGATGGCGAACAGCCGGGACCGGGCATGTCGGTGATGGTGACCATCCGCTATCGCAATGATCAGGCAGAAACTCTCTCGATTCCACTTTCTGCACTTGTTCAGAATGATAACCAGACCTCCGTATGGGTGTATGATCCTGAAAACAGTACGGTTAATGCCAGAGAGGTTACTCTCTCAGAGATACTAACCGACGGAAGGGCTGTGGTAAGCTCGGGACTGAAGGCAGGGGAACTGGTGCTGAGCGCTGGTGTGCATTCGGTTAAAGAGGGTCAGAAGGTATCCTTGTTGGCGGTAAAAAGTGAAACAAACGTGGGAGGAATGCTATGATCGATTTTGGAAAATGGGGACTTGATAACCGCAAGCTGGTAAGCTTCCTTGTGCTCTGTCTTCTTGTTGGAGGTTTCCTTGCCATCCGCAGCATGGGAAAGCTCGAAGACCCTGAGCTTGTAGTAAAGCAGGCATTGATTGTCACCACCTATCCGGGTGCATCTGCTCACCAAGTTGAATTGGAGGTGACCGATCTCTTGGAGAAATCAATCCGAACAATCAAGGATGTGGATTTTATTGAGAGCCGTTCGATGAACGATCTCTCCATGATTACCGTGGGGTTATCCACACTTGTGTCCAATGATGAGGTGGATCAGGTTTGGACACAACTGCGCCGCAAGGTAAGCGACGTTCAGTCGAAATTGCCTGACGGAGCCTCAGCGCCGATCGTGAAGGATGATTTCGGCGATGTGATGGGAATGTTCTATGCAATGACCTCCGATGGTTACAGCGATCGTGAGCTGGGCGACTATGCCGAGCTGTTACAGCGTGAACTGCTTGCTGTTGATGGTGTCTCCAGGGTAGATATCTATGGACAGGGCAAGGAGTGCATATATATAGAGATGTATGAGGACAAGCTGGCCAATCTGGGTATCTCGCCAACAGAGGTTCTTTCAACATTGAACGGTCAGAACAAGACAGTCTACTCCGGTAATTACGATGCCGGTGACATGTCGCTGAGAGTAACCGTGAACGACCGCTACCGCAGTGCCGAGGATATAGGCGCCCTGCTGCTCAAAGGGCATCAGGGCGACCAGTTCAGGTTGAAGGATGTGGCACGGGTATGGACCGGTTATGAGGAGCCGGTGCGCAACGAGCTGATGTATGATAATCGGAAGGCATTGGGTATAGCCATTGCGGCGCATGGCGATGCCGATATCACCCAAGTAGGCAAGAGGGTTGAGAAACGTGTTGCCGAGCTTACTGAAAGCCGTCTGCCTGTTGGTATGGAACTCCATAAGGTATTTTTTCAGTCCGACCGGGTGAGTGACGCCCTCAATACCTTTATGGTCAATCTGGTGGAGTCGGTAATTATCGTAGTTTTGCTGCTTATCTTCTTTATGGGTTTCAGAAGCGGCGTAATTATCGGTACGAACCTGGTCGTGATAGTGTTGGGTTCGCTACTGATCCTGAATATGGCAGGCGGAACCTTGCAGCGTGTTTCACTTGGCTCATTTATTCTTGCCATGGGGATGCTGGTGGATAATGCCATCGTGATTCTCGATGGTATTTTGATCGATCTGCAGCGTGGTGAGTCGAAGAAGAAAGCGCTTACCAACATTGGCAAGAAGACTGCCATGCCACTGCTGGGAGCTACACTGATTGCCATACTGGCCTTCTTCCCCATCTTTCTCTCACCCGACACGGCAGGATATTACGTGCGCGACCTCTTTATCGTACTGGCAGTATCGTTATTACTGAGCTGGATGCTGGCACTGGTTTATGTTCCGATACAGGCCGACCGGATGGTCAAGATCAAAGAGGACAAGGTAGGCAAGGATCCCTTCGATAACGGTTTTTACCATGCATTGCGGAAGGTGCTCACATGGACGCTCCACCACCGGAGCCTTACTATTGGAGCCATCTCTCTACTGATGCTTGCAGCTATTGGCTGTTACAGATTCCTGCCACAGGGCTTCTTTCCCGATATGGATTACAATCAACTTTACATCGAGTATAAGCTGCCCGAGGGTTATACCAGTGAAAGGGTAAAGAGCGACCTGCAGTCGATTACCGACTATCTTCTTTCGAGGGAGGAAATTACACATGTCACCGCTTCAATCGGAGGGACACCTGCACGCTACAACCTGGTGCGCAGCATGGCCGACCCGTCGCTCTCCTATGGGGAGCTGATCGTAGACTACACCACATCAAAAAAATTGGTGGCCACAATGGATGAGATACAGCAATACCTCACCGACCACTATCCTGATGCCTATGTGCGTCTGAAACGGTACAACCTGATGTATAAGAAGCATCCGATCGAGGTACAGTTCAACGGTCCCGATCCGGCCGTATTGCGCGATTTGACATCGCAGGCACTTGCCATTATGGAGGCAAGCCCCGCCATCACCCTTACCTGCTCCAACTGGGAGGCAAAGACCCCGGTGCTGACGGTCGATTACGACCAGCCAATAGCCCGTAACGTGGGAATCAGCAGGCAAGATGTAGGTCTATCGCTCTTGAGTGCTACCGGAGGTATTCCTGCCAGCAATTTCTACGATGGGAATCAGCGGCAGACCATCTACCTGAAGTGTGTAGATAAAGATGGCAATCCAATTGAGTCGTTGGATAATGCGCAGGTATTCAGCATGATGCCTTCGTTATCCTTTGTTAACAGGGATATGATTCAAGGCTTGCTCACAGGTGTGTATAGTGAGGATGATGTGATTCGTGAGGCACTTCGCACAATACCCTTGAGCCAGGTAACCAATGGAATTCACCTTACCTGGGAAGACCCCCTGGTAATCCGTTACAACGGACAACGTGCCATGCGGGCACAGGGAAGTCCGGTAAGAGGAATTGGAACGGAAGATGCCCGGCAGACCATAGTAAAAGAGATCGAGTCGATTGAACTGCCTGAGGGATACACAATGCAATGGGAGGGAGAACGGAAGGCCAGCATCCAGTCCAGCTCCTACCTTTTCAAATATTTCCCGCTGGCCATCATTCTTATGATTGCGATCCTGATCATGCTTTTCCGGGACTACCGCAAACCGATTATCATCGTTTGCTGCATCCCGTTGCTGCTGATTGGTGTTATTTTTGGCATGCTTGTATCAGGCAAGACCTTCGGTTTTGTCGCCATCGTAGGAGTGTTGGGATTGGTTGGAATGATCATCAAGAACGGCATCGTGCTGATGGATGAGATCGAACTGCAACTGAAGAAAGAGGGTGTCGATCCTGTGGAGGCACTTCTGATCAGCTCTTCTGGCCGTTTCCGGCCGGTGATGATGGCATCGGGAACTACCATTCTGGGTATGATTCCACTGTTAGGTGACGACCTGTTTGGCCCGTTGGCAGTCACCATCATGGGCGGGCTGCTGGTAGGCACACTTATCACACTGGTGGTCATTCCGTTGTTGTACTCCGTTTTCTTCAAAATCAAGATTCATAAAATATGAGACGCTACAATACTTTGTTTATGATAATGGCATGCCTGGTGGCTGCTCCCAACGTGGCTGCACAACAGCCGCTCACCCTCGAGGAGTGCCGCTCCATGGCCCTCCAAAACAACAAGCAGATAGCAGTGGCTGCCCAACAACAGGAGAAGGCTGCCTACAGGGTCAAGGCCTACCGGGCCAATTTTCTGCCGAAACTGTCGGCTACCGGTAACTACCTGCTTACTACAGCTTCACTGGAGAGAGAGATACCCTCGTTCTATCTGCCTACCTATGTGCCTGATGGTTCCGGTCAGCTGGTACCCAATATCCTGACCAGCGTAGACGGGGTCCCCATATTCAAGGAGTATGCCTTTTTCCCGGGCATGGAACTGAACCTGAGACTCAACGGAACCTACCTGACGGGGTTGCGTCTGGAACAGCCCATCTATATGGGGGGAAAGATCACCTCTGCCTATCGCATGGCTCAACTGGGTGAGGAGATGGCGCGGCTGAACAGACAGAAGAGCGAGGCGGAGGTAATCTTGCAGGCGGATGAGGCTTACTGGAGTTATGTCAGGGTATTGGAACTGAAAAAGGTGGCTGAGTCGTACAAGGAGATGCTTGCACGACTGGCGACAGAGGTGGAGAATGCCTATAAGGAGGGAATGGTTCCACGCAACGATCTGCTGAGGGTGGAGGTGAAGCAGAACGAGGTTGAACTTCAGCTGCTGAAGGCCGACAATGGAGTGAGGCTGGCAAGGATGAATCTTTGCCATGTGGTTGGTCTGCCGCTCAACAGCGAGGTGACTGCTGTTGAACGGCCGGGAGTGTTCCAGGATGAAGCATTGCCGTTGCCTGACCTCTCTTCACGTCCCGAAGTGAAGCTGCTGATGCGCCAGGTAGATCTGAAGGATCAACAGGTGAAACTTGTCCGCAGCGAATTTCTCCCGCAAGTTGGTATTGGAGGCAATTTTGCCTATGCCAACGGATTGAAGCTGAACGACAGTAAACTGCTCGACCATGCAGCCTTCTCGGCAGTGGTTTCGGTTCAGGTACCGATCTTTCACTGGGGTGAAGGAAAAAACAGGGTACGCAGTGCGATGGCGGAGAAAAGGGTGGCCCAGTTGCAGCAGGAAGAGTTGACCGGAAAAATGGAACTGGAAGTGCAACAGGCACTGCAGGCATACCAAGAGTCGGTGGCAGCTGTTGAACTTACGAACCGTTCCTTGAGCCAGGCGGAAGAGAATTTGCGCGAAAGTCGTGACCGCTATGATGCAGGAATGGAGACCTTGTCGAACCTGCTGGAAGCACAAGCCATGTGGCAGAAGGCAAAAGCTGAACTGGTTGAGGCCGGATGTAACGCACAGCTTGCGACAACCCGCTACCTCAAGGCGGCTGGAAAATTGTAACAGGCTGTTCTTTAATGTACTCTCCTGTCCCGGGTAACAGCTACAGAAATCATACTTCAATGAGGGTGGATCACAATGTGATTTCACCCTCATTTATTTGCATACCTATCGGTGAAGATCTTCCAAAATTCATTTCTCAGAAGGTGAAATTTTATTTTGAGACAGCCTCGATAGATTCTTGTAAATAAAAAACTCATCTGGCTATTTACAGTCAAATGAGTTTTCTGAAGTACACCCGGCGGGAATCGAACCCACATCGTCGGAACCGGAATCCGATATTCTATCCATTGAACTACGGGTGCAAGAATTACCTGAACGATGTTTTGTTCCAGATCAACCTGATTGTATCACTTTCAATTATTGGCCTGATTGCACTTCTCTGTTCATCGGAAAGATATCCTTCCAGATTGAGTTTCAGTGTCAATGTGTCAGAGCCGTTTTCAAAGTTGGCCGATACCGGACAAACGTTGTGCAAAGATAGTGCAAATTTATAATTTTCGGTATCTTTTTTCGATGAAAAAAAGAAAGATTCTGCAGAAATATCGGGCAACAGTTTGTCTGCATCCAGTTCTACCCATTCGGTAGAGTAAAACCGGATGGAGCTGTCGCATACCTTGCGGCTGCATACGGTTTTGATGATGCAAACGATATGGGTGCCGTTGATAAGTGGCAACAGCTTCAATTGTGTCGTGCCGATTTCGGAAGTCTGTATCTTCAGAAAATCGGGCAAATGGAGCAACTTCTCGATCTCACCGAGCGAATAGGGGATAACGGTTCTTCCCGTATCTACCAGCAGCATGGTTCTGTTGCCTTCAGACAACCCCGGCAGAAGAGAGTTGGGCATTGTTTTGAAGATATCGTCAATTTTTTGTGGAAACGCGGCAATGGCGATAAAGATGAAAATGATGGTAACTGATCTCTTCATATGCTGTTATGGAATAAGAATACCTACCTGATCGATGGATGTATTTGGCTTGCCTCCTTCGGTACCGATGATGGCTTCGAACCGGAAGAGCCTGGCGCTGACGTTCTTGTCGAACCTTACAAATTGAGGAACGGGATTGTTCTTGATGTTGCCGAATTCCCCCCTTTTCAACTCCGTCCAGCTCTTTCCGTCACCACTAACGCTGAAAATGTAGTTGAAAACCGCCTCTTCCTCTTCATAAGGATTGTAGGTGAATCCGTTGATGGAGTGGTTATCGCCCATATCAACCACCAAAGGATGCTGCTCCTTGATGCTCCACTTCTCCTTCGACAGATCGCTTAGCTTCAAATCGTCGGATTGCTCCCTGATTTGGGGTGCCAGATATGCACCGACGGCAAGAATATGGGCTTTGTCTCTCGTATCGGCAATGGTAATACGAAGCCTGGAGGGGGCGCAATCATCAAACTTTACCAATCGTTTATATCCAATTGTTGTTCCTTCAGCCAGTGTTCTCCATTCATTGCCGATCAATCCTTCCACTTTGAACCGTTCTACCCGCTGACCTTTCCGAATCTCCTCCTGCAACATCACCGTGTTAATGGTGTCGCCTGTTGAGGCAAACTCCCTCTGCTCTCCATTTTTGGCTGTCCAGACGAGATCTCCTTCCTTAATCCTATTCTTTTCGAATGTATTCCTTATATATTTGCCAAACTCTTTCAGTCTGGCTACATCCGCCTCATGCAGCAAACCACGTTTGTCGGGCGGAACATTCAGCAGGAGTACCGAGTTCATGCCAACCGACTGGTAATAGATGTCGACCAGCTGCTGCAGCGTCTTCACCTGATGATCCTGTTCCTGGTGATAAAACCATCCCGGCCTTATGGAGACATCAACTTCCGACGGGTACCAATAAAGTTTTCTGGCTTTGGCGATAAGGTCGCGACTGCCCAGGTCACTGGACATGGGGTTGATCTCCAGTCGTTTGTTCTCTTCGGTGATTGCCTCGTTGATGTCAGGGTTGAGAGGAGTTACACTCCATTCCGTTTCACGGCCCAGGCCCGACTCATTCCCGACCCAACGGATATCGTTGCCCATGATGGCCTTGACCGCTTTTGGCTGTAGGCTATCAATCACATGGTAAAAACGTGCCCAGTCGTATATCTGACGTTTCCCATTCGGTCCCTCGCCATTGGCTCCGTCGAACCATACCTCGTGAATCTCACCATAGTTTGTGAGCAACTCTTTCAATTGCTCTACAAAAAATGCATTGTAACGGGGTGAATCGCCATAACTTTCGGCATTCCTGTCCCACGGAGAGAGGTAAACCCCAAATTTCATTCCATGTTTGTCGCAGGCATCCTTTACCTCACCTACAATATCGCCGTTCCCGCCCTTCCAGCCGGAGGAGCGTATGGAGTGCGTGGTGGTAGAGGTAGGCCAGAGGCAGAACCCGTCGTGATGTTTTGCCGTCAGGATGATCATCTTGAATCCAGCCTCCTGAAGTGAAACAACCCACTGTTCAGCATCGAACTCTGTTGGATTGAAGAGAGCAGGATCCTCCTGCCCGTCACCCCATTCCCGGTCGGTAAAAGTGTTCATGCCAAAGTGGATAAATGCAGTCAGCTCCAGCTGCTGCCAAGCATATTGCTGGTCGGTAGGAACAAGGCGGGCTGCCAGTTTCAACCTCTCTTCGACTGTTATATCATCCTGAAAGGCAACTTCCTTTACAAAATAGTTTTTATGTTGGGAGAGACACGAGCAGAACAAGATGGCAACAAGCGAAGCGGCAAAGACTCTTTTTTTCATACCTTTGATACTGGGTTATTTCTTGAAGTCCCCGCAAAGGTAAGCTCTTTTGAGAAAACTACAAATAAAAAAAGCCATCCTGTAGGGGATGGCATCACAAGATTTAGCGAACCCTCGCTTAGTTGTTTTCAGCAACAGCTTGTTCGGTAGCTTCGACCAATGTGTCAACAGCAGCAGCGGTGGCAGCAGCAAGGCTGTCAGCGATAGCCTGTTCAGCGGCAGCGATACTGTCAAGTCTAGCTACTTCAGCAAGGCTGTCAGCAGTAGCTTTTTCAGCGGCAGCTTGTTTGTTGGTGCAAGAAGCAAATCCAAGGGTAGCAACTAAAGCTACAAATAATAAAACTTTTTTCATTTTTTCAATAATTTAAACGATCAATAATCTTATGTTTTTTAAAAACTGCGCAAAGTTATATCGTTTTTATGTTATATAACATGTTTTTGAGAAAAAAGTGTGATTAAATAATGTTAATAAGCCAATCACCCCTCAATAAAGAGGGATGACTGGTGTGATTGGTCAAGCAGATTGTCCTGAATTGCTCTTACTGGGATGAAAAGAATGCAGTGTTGCGTTCTTTGCCTCCAAATCGCAAAGCGGAGTATAGCGTCGGTGTCAGAGCGAAACAGGCTTAACTATACAGGAAACGTTTTATGCTTTTCTTCGGTGTTTTCTCAAACTCCTTGTCGACAACTACAATGGAGCCGATCCGTTCGTAGTTGGCCACCTGATTGTTCAATAGTTTTTTGTTATCCTCCATGATCTGAGGCAGCTGATCGGCGGTTAAACCATCGGCTCTCATTGCTTCATAGTCGGGATAAACCAATGCCACAAGTTTTCTTTCCCTTTCAATGACGAGACTTTCCGCAACATAGGGGAGATTGTTTAATTTCGACTCGATCTCTTCCGGATAGATGTTTTGCCCGCTCGGACCGAGGATCATGGTTTTGATGCGCCCTTTTATGAAGAGCCGTCTCCCTCTCATAACTCCGGAGTCACCCGTTTTCAGCCAGCCATCTTCGGTAAATGCGGCGGCTGTCGCTTCAGGATTCTTGTAATAACCCTTCATTACGTTCTCTCCCCGAACCTGGATCTCTCCGGGAATTTTTTCCGGATCGGGCGAGTCGATCCTCGCCTCCATAATTCCAGCCAATACAGAACCGCAGGAAGTTGGAACAAAATCGTAGTGGTGATCGTAGGAGATCAACGGGCCACACTCTGTCATGCCGTAGCCGACAGTAAAGGGGAACTTAATCTTGTAAAAGAAGGCTTCCACATCCTTTCCCAAGGCTGCTCCGCCAATAATCACTTCCCTGAAGTTGCCACCCAGTGACTTGATAAGGGATTTCCGTATTTTTCTGTATACCAGCCTATTCAGTCCCGGGGTGCGGGACAGCATTTTTACGGCGGGCTTGTTGATCTCCGGCAAAATTTTCTTTTTGTAGATCTTTTCGAAAATCAACGGTACGGTAATAATG
>MTKW01048135.1_pt1 | contig 10050 bp, 10 predicted proteins | sample 1042761 | NCBI WGS metagenome assembly MTKW01 (sample SAMN06205366, study PRJNA360243) | anaerobic digester metagenome | biome: Wastewater treatment plant; feature: Anaerobic digester sludge; material: sludge; isolation source: anaerobic digester fed with sludge from wastewater treatment plant ... | reverse complement strand
GCATTGGCATGAGCATCCAACCCTTCACATTGTGCAAACAGCGATATCCCTTTATATGCTCTCTCCAACGCTTCTTTATCATACTGTATGACACTGCTTTTTTTCATAAAGTCGTAAACTCCCAACGGCGAAAAGAATCGGGCGGTTCCCGCTGTGGGCAGTGTGTGATTGGGACCCGCAAGGTAATCACCTAACGGTTCGGGTGAATAAGGTCCCACAAATACCGCACCGGCTTGGGTAATATAGTCGGAATAGACCTCGGCATTTTCGGTAATAATTTCCGCATGCTCGGGCGCACATTCGTTAAGCACATCAATACATTCCGTAATATCCTGTCCGATATATATGGCAGCGTTATTCTTAATACTTTCATTAATGATATCGCTTCTTTCCAACTCTTTTGCCTGTACGGTTATCTCTTTTATTACTTCCTTCGCCAGTTTCTTGGATGTGGTAAGTAATGAAGATATTGAGAGTTTGTCATGCTCGGCCTGGCTCAGCATATCTGCGGCAACAAATCTCGGATTTGCCGTTTCATCGGCAATTATCATTATTTCCGAAGGCCCGGCCACCATATCTATACCGCAGTATCCGTATGCCATCTTCTTGGCATAGGCAACATATATGTTACCCGGCCCGGTTATCTTATCCACCTTCGGAATTGTTTCAGTGCCGAATGCCATTGCAAATATTGCCTGAGCTCCTCCCGCTCTGTATATCTTTGTTACATGCGATTCATTAGCGGCAACAATGCGTGCTGCATCCAACGGAGGAGGGCTACACATGACTATTTCTTTTACGCCTGCAACATATGCGGGGACTGCATTCATAATGACTGAAGATATGAGAGGTGCGGTGCCTCCCGGTATGTATATGCCCACACTTCTTAACGGTGTGACTTTCTGCCCTATTTTTACGCCCTCTTCTTTATTCCATAAAAAACTTTTCTCTTTCTGTTTTATGGAATATGTCGCCACATTCAGTACCGCCTGCTGTATTACCTTTAAAAGATCCTTGTCTATCTCTTTGTAGGCTTTTTTTATCTCTTCTTTTGTAACAAGCATATCCTCAGGCGCAATATCGGTTTTGTCGAACTTCTTTGTATATTGCATCAATGCTTTATCTTTATCTTTTCTTATATCCTGCATAATTTTGTATACTATATCGTAAACTTCTTTATTATCCAGAAATCCGTCTTTTCGCACCTTTGCTATAAAACCCGCTTTATCCTTATCAAATATCGGAATCATTGCTTAACTCCTTTTTCAATGCTGAGATTATATAGGATATCTTATCGGTTTTCATGTTCATACTTACTTTATTTACTATGAGGTGAGCGGAAATGTCGCAAATCTTCTCTAACACCACAAGACCGTTGGCCTGCAGTGTCTTTCCGCTTTCCACTATATCCACAATAAGTTCCGAAAGATTACATAACGGAGCCAGTTCCACCGATCCGTTCAACTTGATTATCTCCACATTCTCATTTTTGACATTTCTGTAATATTCGCTTGCAATCTTGGGATATTTGGTGGCAACCCTCTTGTTCATTATCTTATCGGTTCTGTTAAGATACTTACCCTCTCCCGCCACACACATCCTGCAGGCACCGAAACCTAAGTTAAGAACATCATAAACATTTTTTGATTCTTCCATCAGAGTGTCTTTTCCCGCAACTCCCATATCGGCGGCACCGTATTCCACATAAACCGGCACATCGGCCGCCTTTACCAGAAATATCTTAATCTTGTTTGATTGATCGGTATGTATGAGCTTTCTGGAATCGTCATCTATATCCGTACAGGGTATCCCTGCTTTTTTGAAAAGTTCCACGGTCTGTACCGCCAGTCGCCCTTTGGGCAGCGCAATTTTTAAATATTCCATAATGCCCTCCACTTTGCAAAATCGGTTATCTCCGTTTTGCCGTTACTGCGGATTATAACATGGTTGGGCGCTATACAGCGTGCCATCCTTGAAATATTCCGCTCCTTCATATATCTTTCAAGGTCGTCACTGTCCGGCAACACCTGTATGTTTTTATCTTCCTCAATGTCTTTTGTTACGGATAAAACATAATCTCTCATACTTTCCGAAAAAGACACTATTGCAGGCATAACCGGCAGCTCTTCAACCTGTCCCTGTCTTTCCAAAGCCTTGATGGCCATTTCCAGACTCAAGGAAAAGCCGGTAGCTTCCAGCTTCTTTCCCATTTTTTCCGCCAGATTGTCATATCTTCCGCCCGCAAGTATGGGAAAGCCCATCTGATATGTGTTACCGTTGAAAATCATTCCGGTGTAATAACCCAGCTTTTTAACCATGGATAAATCCACGGTAACATATCCGCTTAAACCCATCTTATCCAGTATGTCCAGAATCTGCTTAAGATTGTTCAAAGCCTGTTTTGATCTTAAGTTAAGTTTTGTTTCAAGTAATCTGTCAATCAGTGATTTATCCCCGAAGTATCCCGTTATAGCGGTTAAGTGGTTGTATATATCCTTATCTATTTTTCTTCCTTCCAAGAATTCAGAGATACCGAAACTGTCCTTGCTGTCTATCATTTTGGATATTATTTCACTTTCTTTCTGTGTAAGAGAAGCTTCTTTGGCCAGACCGTTAAAAAACTCCACCTGCCCTATCTGAATAGATATGTCATTAATTCCTACTCTCTTTGCCGTACTAACAGCCAGCTTTATAACCAACGCATCGTAATAGGGATTATCGCTGCCTATTATCTCTGCGCCGCACTGGGTAAACTCTCTCTGCTTTCCGCCTCCGAATTCATCGGCCCGGAAGCATTTGGCTATGTACGAGAGCTTATACGGTAAAGCTTCATAGCGAATCTTTGTTGCCGCTACCCTGCATGCCGGTACCGTCATATCCGGCCGTAAGACCAGAAGGTTTCCCGTTTTGTCTATAAGCTTGAATATGTCTTTTTGAGACACATATTCGTTCTCTCCGTAATACATGTCAAAATATTCTAAGCAAGGTGTCTCTATTTCCGTAAAGCCGTAGTTACGGAAAAGTTGTCTCACCGCCTGCTCTTTATTCTTCTTGGTAAAGCATTTGCTGTCTGTTAAGTCGCTCATGCCTTCGGGATTGTGATAAGCCATTTGCTTTTCTCCTTACTTCACTACGCTAAAGTAATGAATTGATAAAGTGTCTACATATTACCACCGGTATTGTACACTGTCAACTGTTAAATTAAAATATCCGGGGAAAAAAGCAGTCTGAAAATTATAGCAGAAGACTATCACCTTAAAATATAGTATTTAAAAATGCTGAATGTTATTATATATAACAAAATATGCTTTATTTTGTATTTACAGATTATAATTGACACGTATATGATATTTATATTATCATATTAATATAATCTGATAGTTTTTTGTGGCATGAATAGGAGGATAAGTGTTATGAAAAAACTTTCTACCGCCAAATTAGCTGAAATAATGAAGACAAGAAGAAAAAAGTTGAATTTGACACAGGAAGATTTGAGTAAAAAGACAAAAATAAACAGGTCAATTATAAGCAGGATGGAAAAGAATAATTTCATACCTTCTATAATACAGCTTGAAAACCTTGCAAAGGCTCTTCAGTTCGACATTGAAACCCTGTTTTATGATGATACTGAAAACCACACATTTACGGCTTTAAGAAGCAAGGAGTTATCAGCAGAGGAAGATAATGAACTTAAGAAGCTTTATGCCTTAATTTTTATACTTCAAAAACAGATAGTCTTATCGGAAGGTATTGAGAAATGAACGATATCAATACCATCTTAACCGAAGATGAAATTGCAGAATTACAGATGCTTGCTTCTGAAAAAAGGACATCTTTATTTTATTCAAATAATGTACCTGTTGCAAACGGTTTACCGATGATTCTTGACAAATTAAACATTCACTTACTTGAATATCCGATCAAATCTTTAAACGGATGTAATGCATTCTCGGCTGTAATTCTTTGCAACCGTATTAATGGCAGGAAATATACCTTCATGGGTATCAACTCTGCAAATTCATTAACGGAGCAGTGTTTTGATATTGCTCATGAGTTATATCATTTCTTTACTGACAATGGCATAAAATCCTGTTCAGAACAAGAAAACAAGAGGGATGAAGCAAAGGCCAACAGATTTGCGGCTGAGTTCCTTCTACCTGAAACCGCTTTAAAGAGAATCTTGCTTGATGAGTTTAACAAAACTTCTTTACATGATATTGATATCTTTGTTTTAATAAGACTAATTGCAAGAATACACTGTAACTGGTGGCTTCCGTATGTAGCTATAGTCAGACGACTATTTGAGACACAGGCAATATCACAAAAACAATCTGATGCTCTTTTATTTCCGGACAATGATGATTATTACAAGTATTTTGAAAGAATTTGCCATGCTTTAGACTCAGATACATTTCTGAAACTTAATACTCCGACAAACAAGATAGGAATTTCCCCGAAAAATATTGAGATTATTATAAAAAACTATGAGAATGATTTAATTGATGATAACACATTCATAAAAGTATTAAACATGTTCAATATAGACCCTGCCTCTTTCGGTTACGACTTCGAAATATGCGACGATGACTACAATGAATTAGAGGAAGTACTGGAAGAGGTAGATTCATGAGAGTAGATGCTACACGACACAATTCCGCAATTAACAGCATAATAAGAAATCCAAATCAGATTATTTTTCTGGATGCAAACATCTTAATCCCGCCCGGCAGATTCAATAATATCTTTAATAAGGACAAATATATATCGTTTTTCCTTGAACCGTTATTCACTACTTTTCAGGTTTAGCAATTCATGAAGCTGTACAGCTTGAAGTTTTAAATAGTGGAATTATTGATTTTCTTAATACACAAATATCGAGTAATCCTTGCAAGTTGAAAGTCTTCAATGATGAGAGTTTGTCGTATAACGAGCAGATATTAAGAAATACAATTGAGAGTGAAATAGGAAACTGTATTTCTTATTCAGCTTTGTACAATGAAAAGCAAGACCGGGGAGAAATAAAAACCTTATCTTTTATGGCGGTAAAGGAGTATAAGTATTTAGTGTCAAACGATAATGACTGTGTAATAATAGTGAGGAATAAGCTTCCAAACTGCTCAATTATCTTCACATATGAACTTATTTATCTTCTTTCAGAGATATATCCGAAAAAAGCGGAGGACTTGCGTAAATTATACAGGTTCTTATATTATTCCATCAGCAAGGATAAGCAACACAATCCGAGCCGGAGTGATTTTAAGACAAAAATGAGCATACTTTATAAAAGCAGCCTGCCAATCTTAAAGGAAATATCAAAACAAAGACAGATTTAATTAACAGAAAAGCAAGTTGCTTTTCCCTTCTTATGCTTATGTATTACTGTCAACGGTTAAATTTAAAATATCCGGGAAAAACCCGGAATATTCTTAAATCATATATTTACAATCCTTTGCTATTTAACCGCCATAGCTTTTACTCTTTCCAATGCCTTCTTAACCGGAAGTACCGATATGAGGGCAACGGTTATGGCTCCTTCGGCAAGTATATATGAATAGTTGTATATGACGGGATAAAGCGGAATGAGTTTTTCGGGGAATTTTTCCGGTATCCAGTCCATAAAGAACAGGTATCCTCCCACCGTGTGAAAAAATCCCCGTGCAAGTACGGCTACGATATAACCTGTTAAAAGACCGTTCTTTTTATCTTTGAAAAGTCCCGACAGTCCCAGTGCGGTAAAAGCAAACAGGTAATCAAAACACACCTGCCAGAAGTTTATGATATACGGTTCCTGCACTAACTGCAGAAGACCGTATGTGAAAGCGGCAATAAGACCGGTACCGGTTCCGTACCAGTAACCTGCAAGGCATATGAAAAACATGGATAACAGCGTTACCGAACCGCCCAGAGGCATACTGAACAACCTTATGTACGATGCCACAAAGCCTGCGGCAACCGCCATGGAACAAAAGGCCAGTTTCTTTGTAGGATTTACCGATAGTTCGGATTTTTCCTTCTTGGGTCGGAAAAAGTAAATTGCACAAAATACCAAGACAGCCAACAACGCTATTGCGATATATCCGTATGTTGTCAGCAGATAATTGCCGTCCGATTGAGTCAAAAACAAATCCATAAAAATACCTCCCTTGTTTATACATGCAGGAGGTGAAACAGTACTGTTGATTGCTTCCTTACGCCGGTATTACCCGGATCAAGTAATGAGGGTCAATAATATCTCTCAGCCACATGGCTCCCCTAGCATATATGCCGATTTCTCGGTGAATTTGATTCTATTACAAGGAAATATTAATGTCAAGCATATTATGAAAACCGAAACCTTCATTAAGCATTGGGTAATCATCTTTTTTGATATATAATTTAGAAGAGGCAGCAATGATTTCAACAAGGATGTGCACATATAAAGATAAAGCGGCCATGAAGAAGCTCTGGACGGAGCTTTTCGGTGACAGCAAAAGCTTCACCGACTGGTTCTTCGATAACAGATTTTCTCCTTCGGACAGTGTATGTACTTATGATGATGAGTTATTGGTATCGTGCGCTCATTCGCTTCCCATGCCTGTTTTAATCAGAGGTAAAGAAATACCCTGCGCCATGATATCCGGAATAGCCACCGTTGAAGCATACAGAAAACAAGGCCTCATGCATAAGACTTTGCTATATTTAATAAACGAGTTAAATGCAAAAGGCATTTATGCAGCCACATTGAAAGCGGTAAATCTTTCAACATATTATTCGATGCACTACTACGGTTGTACTTTAAGTGCATATATCCGTTCGGGTAAGAAAGATAAATATGCCTGTTTAATGCCCTATATTGAAAGAAAAGCAAACAGCGAGGTTTCATGCAGGCAAATAGATATATACAATGAGTTTGACGGTTTACATGCCTGTTACACGGGATTTACAAAGGGGTACAGCGGTATTGCAATAAGAGATAAGGCAGCGTTTAAGTTAAAAATGAATGATTACTTAAGCGATAATGCCAAAGCAATTGCAGTGTTTAAAGACGGGAAAATAACGGGATACTGCATTTACTTTGATGAAAAAGATTTATATGCGGAAGAATATATAACCGACGATTTATACAGCGCATGCGCCATGTTTAAGGCACTTAAAGAACAGGGGAAGAGTATAACGGTAAAGACTTCAAAGAAAGTTGCGGATCGGGTGGGGGTTAAGAATATGAAAGTTACCGAACAAAACTCCATGGGCATAATAAATATCGGTAAACTGCTGGAAAGCATCTGCGGTAACGGCGATTACGGTGTAAAGGTTTTTGACAGTTTCTATAACCCCAACAACGGTATTTATCTTTTAAACGGTAAGAAAGTTAATGATAAATACCATCTGGAGTTGTCTTCGGGACATCTTATGCAGTTACTTACGGGGCATAAGTCATTGGAAGAGCTGGTGTCGGAGGGTGTCGCCGTTATATATGATAAAGTTGCATGTGATGAAATATCCGACATGCTTCCCGAACAAAACTGTTTTATTGCAGATGAGTATTAAACCGTATACCGTTTATTTAAAGACTACGCTTTGAAGATAAAGTCGCATTGATCTTTAATCTTAAAGCTTTCAATATATTCATTCTCCGAAGGAATCCACCTGTTGGTAAAACTTTTGTACAGCTCCCCGCTTCTTTTTAATATTCTTTTAAACTGCGTCTCCTTGTCTATATCCATGAATATACGTAAATCATATATATCGCCGAAATACGGGTGCATACTGTAAGCGCCCTCAATTATATTCAGTGTCTTTGCACATATCTTTATCTCACTCATTTCGTTTGTATGGCAGTTGTAAGCATGATGGGTAAAGTCTGTAGGTGATTTCAGATTGGGAATCACTTCTTTTTGAAATCGCTCATAATCTATATTGCCGCCCGGCTGCAGCAGTCTTTCCATCGTTCTTTGGTGACTTTGCAAAAAGAAATGGTCCATGTGAATAACGTTACAGTCAAATATTTTGGAAAACATATCACCAAGATAACTCTTGCCTGCGGTACTCTTACCGTCAATGGCGATATTCACCGTTGTTCCGCTTATTCTTGCTTTGTTTTGCAGTTTCTCGACTTTTGCCCATAATTTCATCTTATTTGCATATTCCGCACGTATTACCCTGTAAGAAGGATTGTATAACGCTTTATACCTCTCACTGTGACTTAATAAACGGCATCCCGCCGCATAATAACTTTCCTTAAATGTATAAAACTCTTCTTCAGTTATGGGAAGGGATGACTCCTTTACCGCTTTCTCCAAAGCTTTGACTTTATCGGAAAACCCCTCCCGAGTACCCTTTGATAAAAGCCTGCTCTGCATCATTATTTCCGTAAATAATTCCTGTGAAAGACCGATCTTTTTAAGGTAGCCCAAGTGTACCCTCACATTGCCGTTTCCGATATCTTCAATATCGGTTTTATTGCTTTTTTTGTCCTCTATTTCGTCTTTAAGAGCAATAAAATTGCTATTTTTGTCTTCGGGTATATGAGCATTACCGAACTCGCTCTGACAGAATAATTTGAACCAGTCGGCCATTTCCGACTCGGGATAAAGTTTGTACTGTTTTTTAATAATTCTTTCCATTATATCTTTACGGTTTTAATCTTCTCCGCGTAATACTGCACCAGCTCATATTTGGTGTGCGGCGGCAACCTGTGATCGGGACAGGGGATGTACCCGCCCAGGGCTATCAGGGGCTTCAACCTCTCAATCTCGTCATCCACAGCCTTTTTATCATATGACAGGACGTTCTTGTTCATTCCGCCCACTCCTCTTAATTCTTTACCGTATTGCTCTCTCCAGGGAGCAATGCTGGCATTCCAGACACCCACCTCTATGGGAAACATGGTATTAACTCCGTTTTCCAGCCACATAGGTATCAGCTGATCGATACAGCCGTCACAGTCCAAAGATATTATTTTCATTCCGTATTTATTGGCAAGGTCATTTCGCTTTTTGTAATGCTTGGCACACAGATTGTCCAGAATGTCGGGGGCGAAAAGAGGACCGTTTCTGTAACATATATCTTCCCAGTAGTGAGCGAAATCAAATTTGAAATCGGTTATCTGCAGTGTTCTTTCAGCCACCTTGTATTGCAGCTCCGCATAATCGGACACTATTTCATCCAGCAGCTCATAGTCATCATATATCATGTAACTCATGCCCATTAATGTGAGCATGTTACGTATATCTCCCGCTACACTGCCCAATTCCAGCCCTATGGGAGCATCTATCTCGTCCCAGTTATTGTTGTTGAAATAATCGGGGTCAACACGGTCTTCCGTATACTGTAATTTAGGCTTGAACAGTTCTTCATAAGCCTTCCTGTCTTTTAATAAATAATCGCATTCTCCGGATATTGACACAATACCGGGTTTCACTATCTCTATAACACCCCAACTTGTAAGCACTTTCCTGGAACCGTCGGGAAGTTCTTCAAGAACTTCACTTTTAAAAGAAGGTCGTAAACTTGCCGATCCTCTTCTTGTGGTACGCCAGTTAAAATCCCAACCGAGCTTGGCATTGAGCCGGTAATCGGCATCGTTGCCGTCACCTACACCTACAATTTCCTCGGGTTTCAGATGTCCCAGTTCCACCCATTCCTGCAGCAGTTCCTTCCAGTAACCGAAGTGAACTGCGGGCATTCTGTCCGCATCCCTGTAATTGAGAATATTCATAGCTCTTGTTGTGTTATCCATACGCCACCGCCTATAGAGAGATTTTACAATTATCGCAAAGGCAAGTCAACCTAAACTCACCTTGAAAGCATAAGCAGCCGGACAGGTCAGGTCGTTATTGATATAAATAAGGTTTATTACAGTACCTTGGACAGAAAGTCTTTGGTTCTTTGATTTTGAGGATGGGTAAACAGTTTTTCAGGCGTATTTTCTTCCACAATCAATCCGTCATCCATAAACAGAATTCTGGTGCCCACCTCTTTTGCAAAACCCATCTCATGGGTAACCACAATCATGGTCATACCTGCATCGGCCAACTTCTTCATCAAATCCAACACTTCCCCTACCATCTC
>MTKW01014144.1_pt1 | contig 10058 bp, 11 predicted proteins | sample 1042761 | NCBI WGS metagenome assembly MTKW01 (sample SAMN06205366, study PRJNA360243) | anaerobic digester metagenome | biome: Wastewater treatment plant; feature: Anaerobic digester sludge; material: sludge; isolation source: anaerobic digester fed with sludge from wastewater treatment plant ... | reverse complement strand
GGGGCAGGTCGCGGCAGGTCCCCGGGTAAAGATACGGTTTCCCGGCTTTACGCGCCGCCTCCCGGCCGGCGGTCAGCTCTTCGGGGGTGCAGTAGCAGTGATAGGCTTTATCCTCTTCCAGGAGACGGGCCGCGGCGCGGTTATATTCTTCGAGGCGCTGTGATTGAAAATAGGGCCCCTCATCCCAATCCAGGCCCAGCCAGCGCATTGAATTGATCAGTCCTTCTGTATATTCGGGCCGGGAACGTTCCAGGTCCGTGTCATCGATCCGGAGAATGAAAGTGCCCTTGTTTGCGCGGGCAACAAGATAGTTGAACAGCGCCGTCCGGGCGCCGCCGATATGAAGCTCGCCCGTCGGGCTGGGGGCAAATCTAACCCTTACCGGTCTCAATTGTGCCACTCCTTAACCTGAATTTACCTTATGTAATATAACATAACCGGGATCAATAAGCAATAAAGATGCAGAATTGGATGGAATGTGGGACATTGGGGACGTACATGTTTGTCCCACTTTGATAGAAACTGCCTGGCCAGAAATGATGATGCTATCTTATTAACGCTATTGTCAACGACGCAGGCAATACGTGTTTGGTCCGGCGCATGCCCGGCCCCTGCAATTTTTTCAGTGTGAGAGGTAGTATCGCCCATGATGTTCTTTCTGACTTCCGACCTCTAACTTCCGAGTTCTCATTTAAACTGGTTGAGGGCGATCTGGCACTGCTGGATGCATTCTTCAACCTTCTGGGCCGAGGAGATGAAGGCATTTCGGGCCTGGCTGTTTTCGGTTTCGCCGGCGGCCACCCTTAATTCGTTTACCGAATGGCGAAAACTCTCAATACATCTTTCTACTTTCTGGCGGGGATCCATGGATATCGCCTCCGTTTACGATCATCTTGCAGCTATAGTTTGTGCCACAGGCAACTCCGGCATACGTGCTCCGGGGAGTCGTCTCCTTTCCAGGGATCATCCGGCGGCTTTGGTATCCGGCTTGTTGGAAAAGCTGCCGGTGCCGACCCTGTAAACTGTGGGAACGGGACGGTAGTGGTCATGGCTGAGCAGTTCTCGCGAGATCTCCCGGTCACCGCGGTAGACCACCCGCCATGTCTTTACATGGTAACCGGCTCTTCCCCTTTCGACCAGTTCCTGTGCTCCTTCCGGCAGCGCATCGCTCTCTTCATAGTGCACCGGCGGTTCCAGGCGGACGATATCCGATGAAAATATCTCCACCCGCTCCTCCATGGGAGGACCGAAAAGGCGAAAGGTGAGCCGGCCTTCGTTCAGTTCCGCGCCGATCAGGATATGGTGATCCCGGTTATTCTTGAATTTCAAATCAGCATGGCCGATAGAGATGGTGGCATCCCTGCCTACGGGCAGGTAGCCGATAGTCAAACTGTGGCTGTACCGCTCGACAATGGCCAGGTTGGCGAGGAGCGCTGCGTTATAAAGCGTAGAAGAAACCTGGCAAAGCCCCCCGCCGAGGCCGGGCACCAGCTTGCCTCCCACGATCACCGGCGCTTCCCGGTACCCTTTTTCCCGGGTTGAATCTCCCACAACCGCTTCGAAAGAGAAGATCTCGCCGGGAGCCAGGAGGTAACCGTTGATCGCCTTTGCGCCCAGGCCGATGTTGTGAACCCGGTTGGGGATGGGCGGATATACATCGGTGGAGAAAGAGATCATGACCTGATCAACATCGTAGCCAGCCAGCGTTGCCGCGGTGCGATTTGCCTGCTTTATGCCGATGGGAAGCCTAACCTCCCCGCTCTGCCCCTTTGAAACCGCGTCAAGGATTCTTTTTCGCAGCTGGCCTTCCTTTAAAAAACGTCCCTCCCGCTCTTTTTCAATGGAGACCTCCACTCCCTGCACGATAAATCCGGCATCCTGAGGCTTCTCTTCAACTTCTTTGGCGAGATCTGCCAGGAAACGATCGAGCCTTCCTGGTTGCACCTTCAGTGCTCCCTCAAGGTGCAGCGGAGAGCGCGTCCAGAGCCGGCGCAGCCTCCCGGGATAGCCGTGTCGGCCTGATCCTGCTTCACGGATCCCGTCCATCGTCTTCTTCCTGTCCCAGGATATTCCCAGTTCGGCAAGAGAGATTGTCATCTCTCCCCCTTCAATTCCGGACAGCCTGAGCTCCTCCAGGGACCAGAGCTCCGCAGCCAGCTTTGATTCTGCTTCCTTAAGGCTCAATCCACCAAGTGAAATCTCGTTCAAGTAAATGCCGGGATAGATCCGGCCGCTGTAACAGCAATAATCTACGCCCGCAGATACAGCCGCTATGATCAGAAGAGCCGGGAGCACGAGTATGATTCGGACCCATTTATGGCGCACTATATTGGCCAGACGCTCTGTTAACCGCAATGCTGGATCCGCCTCCGGGTTCACCTTGCTTATGCATATGATTGAACCGGAAGCAGATATGCAAATAAATTTTGGACAGGTATATTTTGCACGGAAGGGGCCATAATACGAATGGAGCCTCACAAAGCCAAGTGTTATGGGTAACTGATGTTACTATAACCGGCGTTCTTTGTGAGGCTCCGCTTTTAACCGAGGATCGAAAGGAGAATTCCGGCGGCAACGGCGGAGCCGATCACCCCGGCGACATTTGGTCCCATGGCATGCATCAGCAGGTAATTGTTCGGGTTGGCCTCTTTGCCCAGGGTCTGGGACACCCTGGCGGCCATCGGCACGGCGGAGACCCCGGCAGAGCCGATCAGGGGGTTGATCTTTCCCCCCGTGATCAGGTAGAGCAGCTTGCCCATAAGAACTCCCCCCGCGGTTCCGAAAGCAAAAGCGGCCAGTCCGAGGACGATGATCAAAATCGTGTTCCAGGTCAAGAAAGATTCAGCCGTAGCCTTGGCTCCCACGGAAAGCCCTAAAAATATCACGATGATATTGTTTAGCTCCGTCTGCGCGGTCCTGCTTAAACGTTCCGTGACCCCGCTTTCGCGCAGCAGGTTGCCGAACATGAGCATTCCCAGCAGCGGTACCGCCGCCGGCAGGAGCAGGCCTGAAAGGATGATGACCGCGATGGGAAATATTATCTTTTCAGTTTTGGAAACGGGCCGCAGCTGTTTCATCACCACTTCGCGTTCTTTCCTTGTTGTCAACAGCTTCATGATCGGCGGTTGAATGATCGGCACCAGGGCCATGTACGAGTAAGCGGCGATGGCAATTGAGCCCAGGAGCTCGGGCGCCAGCCGGCCGGCTACAAAAATGGCCGTGGGGCCGTCGGCCCCGCCGATAATCCCGATAGCTCCCGACTGCGGGGCGGTAAAACCCAGAAAGTAGGCGCCGGTAAAGGTGGTAAAGATACCGAGCTGCGCGGCCGCCCCCAGCAGCAGCGTCACCGGGTTGGCGATGAGCGGTCCAAAATCGGTCAGCGCACCGATNNTGGAGCAGGCCGGCGAGGGGAAGGTTTACCAGCAGCATCCCGAAGCTGATCGGCACCAGAAGCAGCGGTTCGTATTTTCGAACAATACCGAGATAGAGCAATCCGCACGCGATGCCGATCATGGCCAGCTCCGGCAGCGTGAGGTGGTAAAAACCGGTGCTTTGAATAAATTCGCGGATCAGTTCTCCCATCGTCAAATTCCTTTCCCCTGCTGCTGTACCAACGGCCTGTTTTTAAGAGAGCTCTACGAGGATCTCGCCACTGCCGACTGTATCCCCGACCTTTACGTGTATCTCGCGCACCGTGCCCGGCTGGGGGGCGGTAATTTCATTTTCCATTTTCATTGCTTCCAAAATCAAGAGGACATCTCCCTCGTTAACGGTATCTCCGCGTCTCACCGCGATATCNNTTATCTCTGCCGGATACAGCGGTGACGCCGGTTCCAGGTGGGGTGCTGCCCGGCTTTGCAGCGAATTGGGGGCCGTGATCTCTTCCACAACTACATTAAAAACCTGGCCGTCGACAGTTACTTTATATTTCTTCAAGTCCTTTTCCCCCTTGAAAATTCCAGTTGCCTGCTGTTTTCCAGAAGGTCCTTACGACCGGCGGCCAACCAGCGCGAGCTCCGTATTTCCGGCAGATTGACCTGTATGCGCACAGAACCTGCATGACCGGAATCTAGACAAGTACCCCGTCCCTCCGGACTGTGCGCTGTCCTGTGGCAGTTTACCGCCGCAGCAATGGCAGCCGCCAGCTGCGGTGAAAGGCCCTCATCCGGGACTTCCCGGCCTCCCCCCCGTTCTTCTTTTTTTAAAAAGCGGGAAGAGAACCGGTTGAACAAAACAGTCAGCCCGTAAAGAGCGAAGAGGACAACCATCACTACGGAGAAGCCCAGAAAAAAAACCTGCATGCTGAAAATAAATTTTTCTGCCATATGTACAATCTCCTTCATGGAGCGATCATATAAAGGTATTCTATCATTTCATTCTGCCCCATGGAAGGGCGGGGAATGAACTTTCTGTTTTCATGGAAGGCCGCGGGGCGCCTCTTTGATGGCGGCCAGGCAGCGATAGGGGACGGTGAAACCCCCGGGCCTGCCGGCACGGTAGTCCCGGTCGCCGTGATAATCGGAGCCCCCGGTGATCAGGAGACCCATCTTCTGAGCCTGGTGGCGATAGTAGCGGACCATCTCCGGAGTATGCTCCGGGTGAATCACCTCGATACCGCGAAGCCCTACGGCAACAAGTTTCCGGAGCAATCCCCTGCCGGAGGCGCCGGGGTGGGCCACTACCGGAACTGCGCCGGCCCGGTGCAGCAAGGTGATTGCCCCGGCGGGATCCAGGATCGTGCGGGGGACAAAGGCAGGGCGCCCCCGCTCGAGGTAAAGGGAGAAAGCGGTATCAATATCGGGGGTATAGCCCATTTTCACCATCAGCCGGGCCAGGTGCAGCCTCCCGGGGGCGGCCGATCCCGATTCGGAGATAACCTCCGCATCAGAAATGCCGAATCCAAGCCTGCGCAAACGGGTAAGCATCTTTTCCATGCGAAGGTAGCGTTCGCGGCGCAGTTCGTCAAGAACGGCGCTTATTTTCTCCGGGAAAAGAGGATCGTAGCCGAGCAGGTGAATCTCCAGATCTTCAGTAGAAGCGCTGATCTCTATCCCCGGAAGAACCTCCAGGTCGCAGCGCCGCCCCGCGGAGAGGGCCTCTTCAACCCCGTCCAGCGTATCGTGGTCGGTCAGCGCCACCGCGGCCAGGCCTGCGGCGGCAGCCCCGGCAATCAAGTGCTCCGGGGTAAGCGATCCGTCTGAAGCGGTGCTGTGCAGGTGCAGGTCCACCGGCAGATGCAGCTTCCCACGGCTCATGACGCCTCACCGCCGAGGTTTTCCTGCAATATCCTTTTGACATTGCCCCAGGAGATAAGATCCACTTCACGGGGGTGGAAACCTCGCCTGCAGAGGGCTTCGGGCAGAGCGGCGTACCCCGAGACATCCTGGATCTCATCAACAGTGCAACCGATGCCGTCAAAGTCGGAGCCGAAGGCGATATGTTCTACCCCGATCAACCCGGCAATATGCACAAAGTGATCCAGCAGCTGCTCCAGGCCGGCCTTCGACTCGCCGGAGATGAAGTAAGGATAAACGCTCAGCCCGATGATTCCGCCCCGGGATGCGAGTGCTTTCAACTGTTCATCGGTGAGATTGCGGGGATGATCGCACAGCTGCCGGGCATTGGCATGCGATACCAGCGGCGGCTGCCCGGTCAAATCAAGAGCCTCAAAAAAGCAGCGCGTTGAAAGGTGGGCCAGGTCCAGGATAATCCCTTTGCGGGAGAGTTCCTGCACCAGCTCCCGTCCTGCGCGGGTCAATCCACCGCCCGCGGCTTCCTCGCCCGCTCCGTCAGCGAAGAGATTGCGGTGATTCCAGGTCAGGGAGAGAGCCCGCATCCCCAGGCGGTAAAAGATCCCCAGCAGTTCCGGGCTGCCCTCAAGAGGCTCCGCTCCTTCGAGGGCCAGAAGCGCTCCGATCTTCCCCTCCCGCTCCGCAACCGCCAGGTCGCTCTTATTTTCCAGGCTTACCAGGTGGCGGCTGTTTGCCGCCAGGCAGCGGTGATAACGGCCAACCAGTTCCAGGGCTGATTGCAGATAATTTTGCTGTTTATGCGGGGCCACGCAGACGGCAAAAAACTGGAGGCCGACTCTCCCCTCGCGGAGCCGGGGCAGATCGATATGCCCGGTAGGGTTAAGCCGGCAAAAATCATAATTTTCTTTCCCCATCAAACAGATCGTGTCGCAGTGGCAGTCGGCAATTTTGAAACCTGAAGTAAACATGTCTCTATTCTACACTATATTTCCATCTAAAAAAACACCCCAAACCGGAATCAGGCCTAAGGGTGTCTTTTCAACCGCCACTCTTCCACAGATTAACGCGGCTCGATAATTAATTTAATTGCGGTTCGTTCCTCCCCGTCGATTTGAATATCCGTAAAAGCGGGAATACAGATCAGATCGATACCGCCCGGGGCAACAAATCCTCGGGCAATGGCGACCGCCTTTACGGCCTGGTTCAGGGCTCCGGCGCCGATGGTCTGGATCTCGGCACCCCCCCTTTCACGCAGCACCCCTGCTAATGCGCCGGCCACAGAATTGGGATTAGACTTTGCTGAAACTTTTAACACTTCCATTTAACCAGTAGATACCTCCTTCAACGGGATTTGCTTTAATTATACTTCTATACTTCGCCGACAAAATAAAAAGTCCTGCCAGAAAAATGAGAAAATTTAAATTGTTATTCGCCAATTTATAATGCAGGGGCCGTCTGTTCCGGATTGGCAAAACCGGTCCCTTTAACATTATGCATCAAAAGGGACAATTGTGCAAGATATTTCTAAAGAGTCAGGCACATGCTGATAAAAAAAATTGTTTTACTTGTCATATATGTAAACCTTACCAGCATCGCGAAAAGCAAAGAGGTGGCTGACCTTGCGGTTGTGGGCTGCCGAAGGAGAACGGCTGAGCAGCTCTTCAACCGGTGCTGCTATTGCAGGCAGGCATCCCTCTCTTTCCGGACGGATCTCACCAATAAGATCTGTTTTGAAAAAATCATCCACAGTTTTCGTCAGCAGGCTGATCGCGTCTCCGAGCAGAGAATCGCCTCCCAGGATGATCTGGATCTGGGTTAGCCCGGGGAAACTATTTTTAAGTGTTTTAAAGTTGCAGAGATCTTCACAATCATGTAAAAAATAGAATGCCTCCAGGTTTTGCTTAATCCTCTTCTGAAGATCCAGAAATTCTTTCTGGTCGAGCTTCCGCTTGATCATGTAAGAGAGACAGCATGATGAAGAAGGAACATTGAAGGTAATTGTATAGATTTCCGGAAAACGCAACAGCAGGCTAATCAGCATGTTTACATGATATGATTCGTCCAATGAATCTTTTAGCATAAGCTGCTCCCCCCTGTTTCTAAGGTTTTATTCAATAGGTTCCAAAGAAAATCCTGCTCATGATAAAAAAAGTGCCCGGCGGGCACTTTTTTTATCGTTAATTCTGAGATTATTTGGCGTAATCGATGGCCCTGGTTTCCCGAATGACGTTTACCTTGATCTGTCCGGGATACTCCAGTTCGCTTTCGATCTTTTTCACTATATCCCGGGCCATCTGTATTGATTTCAGATCGTCAATCCGGTCCGGTTTGACCATGATCCGGATCTCCCGGCCGGCATGGATCGCGTAGGCCTTATCCACCCCTTCGAATGAATCGGCGATATCTTCGAGTTTTTCCAGCCGCCTGATATAAGCCTCCAGGGTTTCCCGGCGTGCTCCCGGACGGGAAGCGGAGATCGCGTCGGCGGCCTGGATCAGGACCGCCTCAAGAGTCTGAAAATCAACGTCACCATGGTGTGCGGCGACCGCATTTATGATTTCAGGCGACTCTTTATACCTTTTTACCAGGTCGGCGCCGGTAACCACGTGCGAACCCTCGGATTCATGGTCCGTCGCCTTACCGATGTCATGCAGCAAACCTGCTCTTTTGGCAAAAGCAATATCGAGACCCAGCTCTCCCGCCATCATCCCGGCCAGGTGGGATACTTCGATGGAATGCTGAAGCACGTTCTGTCCGTACGAAGTCCGGTAACGAAGTTTTCCCAGCATGATTACCAACTCGGGGTGGAGTCCGTGCACCCCTGTTTCGAACGTGGCCCGCTCTCCTTCTTCCCGGATCTGGGTTTCCACCTCTTTACGTGTTTTCTCCACGATCTCTTCAATCCGGGCCGGGTGAATCCGGCCGTCGCTGATCAGTTTTTCCAGCGATAGCCTGGCGATTTCCCGCCGGATTGGATCAAAACCGGAGAGGATCACTGCTTCGGGAGTATCGTCGATGATCAGGTCGATTCCGGTAAGCGTTTCCAGCGCCCTGATGTTGCGACCTTCACGACCGATGATCCGGCCCTTCATCTCATCGTTGGGCAGCGAGACCACCGAAACCGTGGCTTCGGAAGCGTGATCCGCTGCGCATCGCTGGATGGCCATGGTGATGATCTCGCGCGTTTTTTTGGCGGCTTCGTCTTTGGCCTGGTTTTCCACTTCTCTAACCATAATCGCCATCTCATGCGAAATCTCATCACGGGCCCTCTGCAAAATCGTTTCCCTGGCCTCATCCATGGTCATGTTGGAAATACGTTCCAGCTCGGCGCTTTGCCGTTTGTAGAGCTGCTCAAGTTTATCCTGAGCGCGGCGATTCTCCTCCTCTTTCCGCCGCAGCTCTTCTTCTTTACGTTCGATGGAGCCGGTTTTGCGATCCAGGGATTCTTCTTTCTGCATGAGACGCCGCTCCACCCGCTGCAGCTCGTTGCGGCGCTCCCGGCTTTCCCGCTCAATTTCATTTCTTAACTTGTGGGCATCCTCTTTTGCTTCCAGATACTTTTCTCTCTTGATCGCTTTTGCTTCCTGTTCAGCCTCTTCTATTATTTTTTTGGCGGCTGCTTCAGCGGACGTGATCTTCGCTTCAGCAATCAATTTACGCATAAAATAACCGGCGATCACGCCGAGGATCGATGCAAAAACTGCGATTGCAATAAAGATGTAATCATCCATTAAGTTCCACCTCCATTTCGATAGAGTTAAAATAAATAAGCTGTGTTCACAGAACACAGCCTAAAAGAGAATAACTGACATGAAGATACCTACACTTGTAACTGTGTATGCACCCTACATCTTAAAAATCTATGGCAGCGCTTCTAAAAGCACTAAAGGTTTCTCTTTTAAACCGGGACTGAGAAACAATGCTATATAATAATCCGTTTCTTTTGGCAAATCATTTCGAGAATATTGTAACCTTAAGAAAAAATTATGTCAAGGGAATGCATCCAGATCACTGCAGCCCCGGTCCTGTTGGCCTTCCGTAAAACAATTTTTTGCAGGAAGCCCCTGTAACGGTATATTAAGATCAATCATTGAAAAACGAACAGTGCTCCTGCAAGACTTTGATGATCACCTGGTCATGAAAACCGCGCCGCTGCAAAAATGAAATTTGCCGCCGGAGCCAACCTCTATCTTCCCGGTCAGCGCCGGAAGCTATTCTCTTTGCCAGGACCTTGCGGGCCATGACTCTCTCTTCTTCCGGGTTGTAGTATCTTTCTATGCCCTCCTCCACCGTCTCCTTGTCAATCCCCTTGGAACGCAAAGCAAAACGGGCCCGCAGCGGTCCCCAACCCCGGCGCAGACAGCTTTCAATGAATTCACCGGTAAAGCGGCGGTCATCAATATAGCGCCACTGCTCCATCTCCGCAAGGACAGCGGAGATCACGGCGCTGTCAAAACCTTTTCGCTGCAGGTATTCTTCCGCCTCCCGCCTGCTTTTACCGCGGTAGCTGAGCAGGCGCAGCAGGCGGGACCGCGCGCTTTTCAGGGCGGCTTCATCCGGCAAAAGGGATCATTCCTCCCGGCTATCCGCTGCCTCATCTTTAACGGCATCGAGCGAGGGCAGCTCGCAAAGTTTGCGAATTTTTTGTTCAATCTCCCCGGCCAGATCGGGGTGCTCCTTCAAATATTCGCGCACATTCTCACGTCCCTGGCCCAGGCGCTCATCGTTGTAAGAATACCAGGCGCCGCTTTTCTGTAACACTTTCAGGTCGGTCCCGATATCGATCAGCGCTCCCTCGGCGGAGAT
>MTKW01022618.1_pt1 | contig 10062 bp, 6 predicted proteins | sample 1042761 | NCBI WGS metagenome assembly MTKW01 (sample SAMN06205366, study PRJNA360243) | anaerobic digester metagenome | biome: Wastewater treatment plant; feature: Anaerobic digester sludge; material: sludge; isolation source: anaerobic digester fed with sludge from wastewater treatment plant ... | reverse complement strand
AAGAAATCTGCATATGCGCTAAATAACTTTAGCTTTTACGCTACTGCGGAAATTAGTACAACAGTTACAAAACATTATTATTGGCATTTCATTCGGCATAAAAAGCAATACTATTTCAACTTGGTTACCTGATAAAGTGGATTTTATTTTTCGTATTGTTGATAGAAAAAAATGGGCTATTGGTATTTTTAAACAAGAAATGAAAGACCTTATTCCACAGATTGAAGGTAATACTGATTTTCCAAAACTTTATGAATGTAATAAAGATGTAATAAAGATGTAATAAACATTTAGCTAATACATAATTTCTGCTCTATAATAAATAGTCAACTTATGCCCACCGAAAATCTCTTTCTCAATACCCTGGCTTTCAAGTTTCCAAAAGATCCCGTCACGTTCTATTTTTCACTCACCGACAGGAAAAACGTCAATCTGACAAAGCTCAACCACCAACTCTTTCCATCCCGGGTCAAAGAAATTTTTCCCGACATCAACAACCGGCAAACTCTCTACACCTCATTCACTCGACCCATCGACGGCTTCAAGCCGATCCCGATAGATTTTGCCGATGACAATTTCGCCCTCGTCAAACGATACTACAATCGCGAAATAAAGCACTACTTCACCCGCCAAAACATCCTCGTTGAACCTAATTTCGTCAACGATAACCAAATTTGGCTTCGTGCGACCGACTCCCCTGACAACAAAATTAAGGGCTGCACCGTTTTCGACCGTTTCACCCTGAAAGTCAATTTCAACCATTTTTCCGGCAACCCCGAAATCGTCCTCTCCTACGATCGGCAGGCAAAAATTCTCAACAAATCTGTCGCTGCATTTCTTTCCGAATACGAAGCCGCCAACGATGACATTTTTTCCGAAGCCCAATCTTCATCCGTCAATCCAGCCGGCTTTATCAATCGTGTGCTTTATATCCAATATTTTAGCGACGACAAAAAACAACGCAAACAGCAGATATTGAAGTACAAAAAACTTTGCGATCTTTCCAACGATGGCCGTCTGGTGGACTACAACAATGTATATCCCATTGTTCAAAACAGCTTAGCTTCCTATCTCGGCCTCTCCGACGAACAGGAAGAAGAGCATCCCAACACCCGCATCAAAAAAAACCGCTATACGAAATACATTTCCAAAATTATTGAATTTAAAAATCGTTTCATCTCTACCGAAGAATTTAAAAAGATTATCCCCGTTGTCGATCATTTCACCCCCGTCCAGGCCGGCAAAACCAACGAGGAAAGCAAGAGATTAGTCTTCGGCAAAAAGCCCAATTCCAATGAAAACCTGATTGACGTCATTCCTCAATGGGGCATCAATGCAGGCCCTTACAGCCAACCACGCCACAACAATATTCAACTCTTTTTCATCGTTTCAGCCGCTCACAAAAAACATACAATCCCACTCCTCGACATGCTCCGTAACGGCTACTACAATTTCAAAGGCCTGTCCAAATATCTCGGCATTCAATTCACCACCGCCCCGGGATTTAGTATCGTATTCGCCGACTCCAACAATCCCATCCCCGAAATAGAAGAAAAACTAATGTCTCGATCATTCGATCCCGGAACCAAATACTTTGCCATATACCTCACTCCCATAAGCAAATACGCCCCGCAGAAAGAACAGCGAATCATCTACTATCGAATAAAAGAATTGTTGCTCAAATGGAATATTACTTCTCAATGCATCGAAACCGACAAAATGCTGCGAATGCTTGAAGACGATCGTAATGTAGCCGAACAAAACAAAATGTGCCCGCAAACTAAATACAAAAAACGCGAAGGCAATTTCGCCTACACGCTCCAAAATATTGCCATCGCCATCAACGCCAAACTCGGTGGCACTCCCTGGCGAATTGCCGTCCCCAAATACCGCGAACTAATCGTCGGCGTTGGCGCATTCAGGCACAACGACACCAATACCCAATACATCGGCTCCGCATTCTCATTCGACAATACCGGCGCTTTCAATTCTTTCGAGTACTTTCAAAAAGACGAAATCAAAGAATTAGCCGGCTCCATCAAAGACGCCATCATCCAATACAAAAACGCCATACAAAACCCAAATCGTCTCATCATTCATTACTACAAAGAGATGCGCGAAGACCAGGTCGAAATTATCGAGGACACGCTCTCCAAACTTAATCTCGACATCCCCATTTTCGTCGTTACCATCAACAAAACCGAAGCCGAAGACATCATCGTATTCGACGACGATTTTGCCGAAAAAATGCCATACAGCGGACGCTACATCAATCTCGGCAACAACACCTTTCTCCTTTGCAACAACACCCGTTACGAAGTCGATAAGTCCCAACGAATCGAAAGCTACCCATTCCCCGTAAAGCTCAAAATCAAATGCCCCACCGACTCCACGTTACTCAATCAAAACACCATACAGGGGCTCATCGACCAGGTTTATCAATTCAGCCGCATCTATTGGAAATCTGTCAAGCAACAAAACCTCCCCGTAACCATCAAATATCCCGAAATGGTCGCCTCCATGGCCCCCTATTTCTCCAACGGAAGCATCCCCATCGGCATCGGAAAGGACAACCTTTGGTTCCTGTAAAAAATTAATAACATGAATATTATTGCAAACTATTCGAATATAATAAATGATGCACTAATTCCTATGATTATTGCAATTTTTGCATTTGCATTTCCTTTGCTTATTCAGACAATCAGTAGAATAGATGATAAATATAATTCCACTAAATTGATAGAAACATTCAGAAAAGATTGGATTTGTAGATGGTTTTTGTGGATTTTAGTGAGTGCAGTTTTTAGTTATGTTATATGGTTGTTTCAGTTTCCCCCATTAGTGGATTGTGGTTGGATTGGTGATAATTCGGCTTTGATTTTATTGGCCGTCTGTGTAATTCTTCTAATCGTAATGACATTCTTAATAGTCTATCTTATATATATTTACTATGTGCCAGAAAAGCTTCTTAAACATTTGATAAAAGCATACAAAAAAGCAGATAAATCTCCTCAAAGGAAACTATATTTTGAAGCTATTTCTCATCTATTATTTTACTCTATAAACAAAGCTGACGAACCGTTAGCAAGATCTTTGTTAGATTTCTACTTTGAGGCTTTTAATCTTTTTAGAAAAGGGCAAGAGGGTCTACCAATTGAATACCCGCAAGAGTTTTATGATTGTGTTTTTGAAGCGAATGAATTACTTTGCAATAGAAAAAGAAAAACAGTCTCCTATTTTAATGATAGTACGCTTTTTGCATTATTTTTAGACCAATACCAAAAAACTTCTATTAGTCCAAAGACATATAAATTTCTTTGGGGACTTATTGTGCAATCAATCTCTTATGATAAGGATGATTTTATTATTGCTTATTGGAGGAAGGCTCACCAATTATGCAGCCTCTTTATGCCAGCAATCTATCCTGAATATGATTCAACATATAAAGATGTAATAAATCAAACAGAAATTGACAAACGAAATAAAGAGCGGAGAGACTTTCTGGAATTTCATTATGTATTGGGCGGATTGTTAATGTACAAACAGAAATATAATATAATTAAAGAATTAATTTATTATTTCACACAAGCTCAATCTCCTAACTATGTCCTTGTTCCAGAAAGAATGGAACAAGTTATTAAGTATTATATGCAAGTTGATGGAAATGAGTATATTAATCCATTTTATTATGAACAGAGGTATTGGTTCCCTGATATTTACGGCGTAAACTCTGATGGTGTAATTAGAATGTGGATTAAGAGATACTTAGCTGTTTTATTTATCCGACAATACACGCTTTTTGAGTATTTTGTAAATTCGAATCGGTTAACAATGCCTAAAACACCACAAAGTCTATCTGAATTAAACCATTGGAAAGATGAATTAGAAAGTTTGGAGTATTTTGTAAATGACTATCTCGCTCAATCTGACGTTTTGATGGAATTAGGTTTAGAGCAACTTAGTAATCCTGATTGGTTTGAAGAAAATAACAAAATCAAACCTTCTGTATTGATAGAGAATTTTAAAAAAGAAATTGAGGAAAATTTCAATAAAATAAAAGCTGAGCAGCCTGTCGCTCCGGGTAAAGAAAAAGAATTTCAAAAGGAATCAATTAAATATTTAAAACCTGTTTTTCAGCAATACTCAAATGTTTTCAGCAATACTCTTATTGGTGATGATTACACAAGTTATTATATAGGAGGACAGCATTATATATTAGATAAAGCGGCTTTTAGCGACAATCAAGACATTGGCTATGTAAACACCGATTCTATTACAGCAGAAGCGGTTGCTATGCAATTTCAGTATTATTCATTGAATACATTTATCTTGATATTTCCGCAAAAATATTTAATGGTTGAGAAAGACTTATTTGGAGCTATAGATAAAGTTATTATTGATCCAGAGAATTTTGTGCTTATTTCAGTTGGCCTAAATATTGACTATTTATCCCATTCACAAATTGATGGACTGAAAAAGGATAATGAAAAGTGGTACTTTCGTAAGTTAGAAATCATTGAAATAAACAGTTATAAGAATGATTTAGTGAGTCAATCACTTTTTATTTTAAAGAAAGAGGATTTGCCAAATATGATTTTTAAAGAAGTTGATGCTAAATTAATTGAAAAATATCATTTAAACAAGATAGATGACACATTCAATATTTACGCAAGTCTTATTAATCTAAATGAAAAAGGTAATGAGGCAATTAAATTGGAAGCAGAGAAAGATACTAATCAAGTCGATTTATCTCAAAAAGTTTTAGCATGTGTAGATATAAATGTAGAAATTCAATGCAAAAAGAATATTAAATGTATTCAATTAAAAGCATTTTCTCAGTTTGATGATAGAGGCAAAGCAAACACTTTAGATGATGTCAAGAGCTACTGGTAAACTAATGAAGAAAAAATTTTATAAATAAATACATTAGTGTCCGGTAAAAAAATATACGCTAAAATGAAGGGGGATTCCATTCGGAAATTCCCCCTGAAGGTTTACCTTTACAGTTGCAAAACAAAAAAAGATAACCAACATGGGCAAAAGTACAAATTTTAGCGGACAGCCGATCTTTACACAGCTGTTAAATTTATTGGACAAGTCAAAAATATCAAAAGCCTCCAAGGCGTTGGGAGCTGATAGGTATGTGAAGCGATTCACCGGCTATAAACATATTGTTGTAATGTTGTTTGTTGCTTTCGAAGGATACAACTCCATACGTGAGACGATATTGGGTCTGCTCTCGAATGCACATCGTCTCGGACACCTTGGACTTGATTATGTTGTCAGACGCAGCACTCTTTCAGAGGCCAATGCCCGACGCACACCTGACATCTTTGCTCGGGTATATTACGATACCTACCAACGTTACTCGGGAAGTTTAACGGACAGCAGCTTGAGCAAACAGGATATGAAGCGCCTTTACATCATGGATTCGACCACGATAACGTTGTTCAAAAACATCTTGAAAGGCGTAGGACGAAATCCTGAAAATGGAAAGAAGAAGGGTGGCATCAAAGCCCATACCATCATCCGTTCGGAAGATAATCAGCCCTGTTTCATCCGTTATACGGAGGCCGCTAAACACGACCATCTTTTGCTCAAAGAGGTAAATCTTCCCGAAGATTCCATTCTGTGCTTTGACAAGGGGTATGTGGATTATGCGCAGTATGAGGTTTTTACTTGCAAGAAAATCTGGTACGTAACCCGATTAAAAGATAATGCCCTTTATCAGGCACGCGAAGAGTTTGATATCCCCGATGATGCAGATTCAGGTGTCCTGAAAGATGAACAGATTGAGCTTTCTTACGGTAAGAACAAATCTGAAAAGCATCTTTCCAGACGTATTGCTTATTGGGATTCGACGAATGGACGCCTGTTTGAGTTCATCACCAATAACATGGATCTTCCGGCAGAAGTAATCGCACAGATTTATAAAAAAAGATGGCAGATCGAACTGCTTTTTAAGCAGCTAAAACAAAACTTTCCCTTGAAATATTTTCTGGGAGACAATGAGAACGCTATAATCATACAAATTTGGTCTGTTATGCTGGCTAACTTGCTACTGATGATACTCAAAAGCCGAATTAAGCGGAAATGGGCATTTTCAAACATGGTTTCTGTAATCAGACAACACTTGATGAGTTACATCGATGCCGGAAGCTTCTTTGAGAATCCTGAAAAAGCCTGGCAGGAACTTATTGAAGAGCAAAAGGCTCGTCAAAAAGGTATGACGGATCAATATTCACTCTTCCCTCAATGGGAGGGGGCTTACTTTTAAAAACTCGCGAAAAACAGGGCTCAAAGCCCGTGAAATCGTGATCAAAATTTAAATTACCGGTTTTACCGGACAACAATGAAATAAATATTTTTATGTCCGGTAAAAATTATGCTAAAATCAAGGAGTCTCCTATTCGGAATTTCTCCTGAAAGTTTACTTTAAAGTTGCAAAGAAAGATGGCAGAAATGGACAAAACTGCAAATTTTAGAGGACTACCAATCTTTACACAGCTATTAAATTTATCGAACAAGTCAAAAATATCAAAAATCCCAAAGGAGTTAGGCTCAAATTTGGAAACGCAAATTCAAGCAGTTAATTAGAATTTAATATAAACCTCCAAATTTATTGGGATTGACATACTCAAATTTGTCGTAATCTTTCCCATTTATGGAATATTGTACTAAAACTCTGTATTTGGCAAGAATTATAGCTTGTTCTTGAAATGTACCGTATATAGTTATCGGATCAAATAATATGACAAACGAATTATTCGATAGATTTCTTAATTTTTCCTCGGGGGCAGTGATCTGAATACCTTGATTAGAGTCATCAATTAAAATTACCGAATTTATAAATACTGTGCTATTTGTTGGATTTGTAAACCTACAACCTATTGTATAATCTGCCATGCCTATTCCAAAACGGCCCTTTTGAGGATTGGCAATTAAAGTAACGGCATCGTTTATTTCTTGTACTACTACGGTACAACTTGCCGCCTTTTTTCCATCAGCAGAAGTTGCAGTAATGATAGTTGTACCAATACTTAATGCTTTAACTACCGCACTATTAGTTCCTGGCCCATCTCCTGTAACTCTCGCTACATTAGGATTAGAACTACTCCATGTGGCATTTATATAAGCCTTATCGCTTGTAGAATAAAGCACCCAAATTAGCTCTTCAGTATTGGGTAGCATCGTAATATCTGACATTGTCAATCGTAGTCCTTTTAAATTTACTGTAACATTACATGAAGCAGAAAAATTACCGTCTTCTGTTTTTGCTGTAACAACAGTATTCCCTTCATTTACTCCGGTTATATTGCCATTGTCATCGACCTCCGCAATATTGGGGTTCTTGCTCTGCCATATCACTTTTTTATTTGTTGCATTATCTGGATTGATAATTGCATCAATTTTGATTTGATCGGTAATTTCTAATGCTATATTTTGTTTTGACAATGTGATACCGGTAACTTTTATCGGATCAACTGTAATTTCACAACTTGCCTCTAACGATCCTATGGAAGCCGTAATTGTGGTTTTTCCCATTCCCACAGCCTGTACTGTACCATCATTGGCAACAGTTGCTATTGTTTCGTTTCCTGATTTCCAAAGTATGGTTTTGTCTGTTACATTCTCCGGAAGAATAGTGGCTACCAATTTTAATGAACTTCCTAACAAAAGGGTTGCAGATTGCTGACTCAAACTGATCGAAGTCGCATTTATTGGTATAACCTTTACTTTGCATGAAGCTGTCAAATTTAGTTTGGGAGCTTTTACGGTTAAAGTACCTTCACCTACTTTCAATCCGGTGATATTGCCACTATTGTCAACGATAAAAATACTATTATCGGAAGTTTCCCACACATAAGAAGGGGCAGGTAAACTCGATGGCGTATGGGTTACTGTGATTTTCTTAGTATTTCCAACGTCTAATGTAACCTCAGATGGTATAGAAATGTTTGTAACAACGGGGTCGTCTTTTTCACAAGAGAAAAAAACTGTTGCTATTATGATAATCGATAAAATGGAATAATTATTTTTCATATGAGTTAATAAGATTAAGTACATGGCAAAACTGTTTACGTCACAAATATATTGTATTAGCCCGTAATAACCGAGCACTTTAATTGTATTTAATCTTTTTTATTACTTTTGTATCGGACAAGCTGATCCGATGGTGATATATTATACCGAAGGATTTCTAAGGGGTTATTACTAATTGTAGTTTCCCCTTTTATAATTTCCTGTTCCGCTCTTTCATTTCTTCGTGGCATTGAGCCACTTGAAATGAGGACAAGCTGAACCTCCGGATCCTTATTGCCCGATGGTATATTGTCTTTTTCTTTTCGCAGGCTTTCAGCGTACTTTTCCCTGTACTCTACAGGAGAACAGTAATTTAATCTATGAAATATCCAGTCCGTGTTGTAGTCTTTAATAAATTGATCAATACTGTTATAAGCTTCCTCAAAGGAAGTAAATGTTTCTACCTGCAGCACCTGTTCTTCCAGGGTGCGGTGAAACCGCTCTATTATCCCGTTGCACTGTGGAGACCGTACAAAAGCTTTGGACATCTCCAGTCCCAGGTATTTCATTTCATTCATAAAATCAGCAGAGTCATATTGTGACCCGTGGTCGCTTCTTAACTGCAGCTTCATCCCCGTACAGACATTCTTATCTATAGTTCCAAACGTTTTACGTACAGCTGCTCTGACCGGTTGCATGGCTGCAAAACGATTACCTTTCTTTGCGATATGCCACGAAATAATCTCATCGTTAAAGTGATCTATTACACCAAAGAACCAGTGCCAACCCGATCCTTCAATCCAGAACTTTTTTCCATCTGTAGCCCACATTACATTGGGTGCATCCGTGATTATAGTCCCATCGTGTTCACGCTTATTCGTCTTCCCGGGCCTTCTGTAGGGGCTCAGCAGGCTGTTTTCCCGCATGATGCGGTTCACACGTGCCTTGCCCGCTACCAGAGCGTTTATCTTTCTTTTTGCCATGCGATTCTTCACTTTGATATAGCCTTCAGAGTTAAACTTACTCTTCTTGATTTCTTTTTTAATCTCCTGTAAAACCTCTTCATCACTGTGTTTGGGTTTTCTGCCACGCTTGCCTGTTTTGGGAGTAGGGTTTTCATACCAGGTACTGCTGCTGTAACCGACAACTTTAAAAATCAAACGTTTCGGATATGGCTTCCCTGTTAGTGGATAACGTTCATTTATCAAAATAGAAATCATCTCCTTTTTAGTTTTGCTGCCAATTCGTTCTTTTTTTTTGTCAGTTCAAGCTCCATCTGCAATTGCCCGATCTTACGCTCGGCAGCAATGAGCTTTGAATCATCGGGCTTTCGCTTAAACCCGTCAGCGCCACTCTCGATAAATTGATCCCGCCAAAGATTGATGTCGGCCAGAGTAACTCCGTATTCACGGCTAACTAACTCAGGATCCTCTCCACGTAACAAGGATAAAACTATTTCAACCTTGATTTTCGATGTAATATTCTTTCTCTTTTCCATAGCAGTTGTAAAAATAACTTTTATTTTTTACTGCTCGGTTTTTTTGAGGGCTAATATAACGTCACAAATATATCAAAAATAACAATAAAAAAGCTAATATGTAAGTCAATTAAAAATGCTTTAATTACCATCATGTCAAATTTTACAAAGTTGTTTACGAAAACTCGAATTTTAAAAAGGCTTCAAACGTATAACTTACACAATGCCAAACACGATGATACATTTAACGATAGCAAAAGCAAAAAGATTATCCTTTCCCAATCAAGGTAAAAATCACGGCAGTCTATAAAACTAAATAGGTCTTCGTGTGACCTTTAGGTCATATGAAGACCATGTTGTACTAAAGTTGGGTAGGATAGTTATGGGTTTTGTGCCTTGATTTAAATGTTTGTCATGGTGTTGTTCGGTACCGCACGAAAGGAATATAAATGGATTTATCTGTGGTAAACTGTCCGCACAATATATAATCGGGTGGAGAACCATCCGGATTCGATCTTTGAAATACTGAAACTGTCACGTAAGTGCACGACGATTTTGTCCGT
>MTKW01010247.1_pt1 | contig 10071 bp, 6 predicted proteins | sample 1042761 | NCBI WGS metagenome assembly MTKW01 (sample SAMN06205366, study PRJNA360243) | anaerobic digester metagenome | biome: Wastewater treatment plant; feature: Anaerobic digester sludge; material: sludge; isolation source: anaerobic digester fed with sludge from wastewater treatment plant ... | reverse complement strand
AGCCTACCTGCTCTACAAAAAACAGATTCGCTGGCAGATCCCCGTTTCCATGATCGGCACAGTACTGCTGATCGCCATTTTCTGGGGCAACCCCCTGGAGAATATCGCTGCCGGGGTCCCGCTCTACCATATATTTGCCGGCGGTTTGCTGCTGGGCGCTTTCTTCATGGCCACCGACTGGGTAACCAGCCCGATCACGACAAAGGGCGAGGTTATCTTCGGCATCGCCATCGGGATCCTGGTCATGCTTTTCCGGAAGGCGCTCGGCCCCACCGAAGGGGTGGCCTTTTCTATCCTGATCATGAATGCTTTCGTGCCGCTGATCGACCGGCTCACCAGGAGACCCAAGTTCGGAGAGCTTCCGGTTAAAAAAGCAGCCGTTGTGCCGGCCGGGCCTTCGGTTTCGAAGAGCAATTAAACTCAAGGGGGTGTGATTTAATCCATGAAGCTTTCACGTCGTAGTTTNNCAGAGCCGGGTCGCGGCTGCCGAACAGATTCGCGTGCACTACGCTCGCGAGGTGCCGACCATCTGCACATTCTGCGGCGTCGGCTGCGGGATAATCTGCTCGGTGAAAGACGGTGTGGTGATCAACACCGAGGGAGACCCCGACAACCCGATCAACGAGGGGGCGCTCTGCAGCAAGGGAAGCTCCCTATACAATATCTCCTATATCTACGATGCCAAAGGCAGGCCGAAGCCCAACCCCAACCGCCTCACCCGGCCTCTCTACCGGGCCCCCGGAAGCGACCGGTGGGAGCCGAAAAGCTGGGATTGGATGTATGCCGAGATTGTCAAAAGAATTAAAGAAACGCGCGACCGTCCCGGTAATTTCGAGACAGAGGACAAAAACGGTGTCACCGTGAACCGGACCCAGAAGATCGCCTGGTTGGGCAGCGCCTTCTGCACCAACGAGGAGAACTATCTCTTCAACAAGATGGCGCGGGCCATGGGTGTGATCAATATCGACCATTGCGCCCGCCTCTGACACTCTTCCACGGTCGCCGGTCTCGGCGCCACGTTTGGAAGAGGCTGCATGACCAATCACTGGATCGACTACCGGAACAGCGATGTGCTCATGAATATCGGCGGCAATACCGCTGAAAACCATCCCATCTCCATGAAGTGGATTGAAGAGGCGCGCCGGAAGAGGGGAGCGAAGCTGATCGTCGTCGACCCGCGCTTCACCCGCACCGCGGCGGTGGCCGACCTGCATGTGCCGATCCGCCCGGGGACGAACATCGCCTTCCTCGGCGGGCTGATCAGCTATATTCTCGAGAATGGGCTCTATCAGGAAGAATACGTTAAATATTACACCAATGCCTCGTACCTGCTGCACAAGGACTTTGCCTGGGATGAAGATACCGCGCTCTTTACCGGGGCGGAGGATGACCGGGCCGACAAGCCGGTGAAGTACAACAAGGCCACCTGGGATTACCGCAAAGACGGCGCCGGAAATGTGATCAAGGATCCCACCCTGCAAAACCCCGACTGCGTCTTCCAGGTAATGAAGCGCTTCTACAACAGGTATACTCTCGACATGGTCAGCAAGATCACCGGCTGCGACCCGCAGATCCTTGAAGAATGCTACAAACTTTACGGTTCCACCGGAGAACCGGGCAAGGCCGGTAACATGATGTATGCCATGGGGATCACCCAGTTTACCCACGGCGCCCAGAACGTCCGCGCCGTCGGCATGGTCCAGCTTCTTTTAGGCAATATGGGGATCCCCGGCGGCGGGGTGAACGCGCAGCGCGGCCAGTCCAACGTCCAGGGATCGACCGACATGGCCATCCTTTACCATATCATCCCCGGCTATATCGGGGCCCCGAAGGCAGCGGCGCATCCCACCCTGGCCGACTATCTGGAGAAAGAGACTCCCAAAACCAGCTACTGGTCAAACAAGCCGAAGTTCCTGGTCAGCATGCTGAAGGCCTTTTACGGCAAACACGCCGCGCCCGAGAACGATTTCTGCTACGACTTCTTGCCGAAGCTCGACCATCGGGATCATTCCCATATCGGGATGTACAAGTACATGGGCGAAGGAGAGGTCGAGGGGATGATCTGCTGGGCGGACAACCCGGCGGTAACCGGCCCCTCGGCGGCGGCGAAGCGCCACTACCAGTCGAAGCTGAAATGGGTGGTCAGCGTCGATATCTTTGAAAATGAGACTGCCGCCTTCTGGAAGGCGCCCGGCACCAACCCGGCGGAGATCGAGACCGAGGTCTTCCTGCTCCCGGCGACCTGCTCATACGAGCGCGACGGGACCATTGCCAACAGCGGGCGCTGGATCCAGTGGCGCTGGAAGGCGCAGGATCCTCCCGGGGAAGGCCGCGCCGACCTGCAGATTGTTTACGAGCTCTTCAAGAAGCTGCAGGAAGCTTACGCCGCCGACTCCGCGGCCGTCTTCCCCGATCCCATCACCAAAATGAAGTGGGATTATGAAGACGACCANNGCCGACGGCTCCCTGCTGCTCAACTTCACCAAGCTGCAAGACGACGGCAGCACCGCCTGCGGCAACTGGATCTACAGCGGCTACTACAACAGCTATGATGACCCGCCCTGCAAGCGGCGGATCAAGGAGAAGGAAGGGATCGGCACCAATCCGGACTGGGCCTTTGCCTGGCCGCTGAACCGGCGCATCGTCTACAATCGCTGCTCTGCAGACCCCGCCGGCAATCCCTGGAATCCGGAGCTGCCGCTGATGTGGTGGGAAGACGGCGTCTGGAAGCGCAACGACGTCCCCGATTTCAACGCCAATGTCCCGCCCGAGGAGACAGCGGAAGGACCTTATATCATGACCCCGGAGCTGCAGGGAAGGCTTTTCTCCTCGCAGCCGGCCGACGGGCCGCTGCCGCTGCACTTTGAGCCGGCGGAGAGCCCGGTGCCGAACCTGCTTTATCCGAAGGCAACCTTCAACCCGGTCAGCCAGCGCTGGTACGACAACCTCGCCACCAGCGACGCGGACCGGCAGAAATTCCCTTACATCATGACCACCTACCGGGTCACCGAGCATTACCAGTCGGGGATCGTCACCCGGAACATGCCCTGGCTGAACGAGCTGATGCCGGAGCTCTTCATCGAGATCGACCCGGAACTGGCCGGGAAGCTGGGCATCAATGACGGCGACGAGGTCATGGTGGAGAGCAAGCGCCTCAATTCGGGAAGCGGCATTGTCGCCAAGGCCTGCATCACGAACAGGCTGAGACCGTTCGACGTGAACGGCAGCCGCCATCACGTTGTGGGCATGCCGTTCCACTGGGGTTACTGCGGCCTGTCAAAGGGCGCGATCACCAACGACCTCAGCCCCTCGATCGGCGATGCCAACACCACCATCCCCGAATACAAGGCCTTCCTCTGCAATATAAGGAGGGTGGGATAAAATGCAGAAAACCATGCTTATCGATACAAGCAAGTGCATCGGCTGCCGGGCCTGCCAGGCCGCCTGCAAGCAGTGGAACCAGCTGCCTGCCGAGAAAACGGAATTCAGAGGAAGCTACGAGAACCCGGCGCGCTTCTCCCCCATCACCTGGACGAAGATCGTTTTCCGGGAGCACGAAGAGAACGGCAAGCTGCGCTGGCTCTTTGCCAAGCAGGGCTGCATGCACTGCACCGAGGCCGCCTGCATCAAGGTCTGCCCGGCCAATGCCATCTACCGGACCGACTTCGGAACGGTAAAGATCGACCCGCAGCGCTGTATCGGTTGCAACTACTGCGCCGCCAACTGCACTTACCAGGTGATCGGCTTTGACCAGGCCGCCAACATAGCCCGCAAATGCACCTTCTGCCACGATCGCATCTCCAACGGCCGGATTCCGGCCTGCGCGAAAGCCTGCCCCACCGGGGCGATCACTTACGGCGAGCGGGCCGATCTGATTGCCCTGGCCCAAAAAAGGGCCGGCGAGCTGCAGAAGGCCGGCAAAGGTAATGCCAATGTTTACGGAATCGAAGAGCTGAGCGGGCTGGGTATGGTCTACGTGCTGGAAAACAGGCCCGAAGCATACGGGCTGCCCGAAAATCCGCGGATCAGGCTCTCCACCCATGTGTGGGATTATATTTTCAAACCGGTGCGGATCTTCGTGGTCATCGCCGCCTTCTTCGCCCTCTGGGTCAACCGCGGCGAGTCGAAAAAAGAGAGCGCCTGATCCTGGAGGTTGGAAGTTAGAAGTCGGAAGTTGGAAAAACATTGATCGATGGAACTGCAAGGGGCGGCGCATGCGCCGCCCCTTTTTAGAGGTTGGAGGTTGGAAGTAGGAGGTTATAAAAAATTGATTGTGTCGAATTGATGGTGCCGGGCACCTGTTAATGTTGTCATCCTAGCGCAGCGAAGGATCTCTAGCTTGCAGGTTAGGGGTTGTTTTCTAGATAATAGATAATTTCTCCGAAGGCCTGCTTGACCGTTCCTTCTTTAAGGTCATCGGCGAAGACGGCCACCGCCGCCCGGGCTTTTTCTAGCGGATAGAAACCGGCAATCCAGTAATTGAGCACCTCCCGTCCGCCCCGGTAACGACCGCTCTCGGCGGTGCCCGTTTTCGCCGCCGCCGGAGATTCGGTGGTAGCAGCCGCCTGCGCGGTACCCCGGGCCATCACCTCGTGTAACATATATTTCAGCTTGTTCACCGTGGCCGGGCTGAGGATCCTCTCCCCCCGCCTGGCCCAGAAACGAGCCGTTTCCCGCCCCTCCCGGTCGGTCAGCGCCAAAACCAGGCGCGGCTGCACCCGCCGCCCGCCGTTGGCCAGCGCCGCCATCATCGCGGCCGCCTGGAGCGGTGTCACCATCACCTCTCCCTGCCCGATGGCTGAGTTGGCCAGCGCCCGGCGCGAGAACAGCTCTTCCGGTAAAGGTATGTTCCCGCCCTCTTCTTCGGTAAGCGGCAGCCCGCACGCCTCCCCCAGGCCAAACCTCCGGGCATAAGCCGTCACCTTTTCAGGGCCCAGCTCCAGGGCAAGGTTGATAAATGTACTGTTGCAGGAATGGGCGAAGGCTTCGACGAGTGTGATCTCTGACTTGCGGTGCAGGTTGGTACAGGGGATATAGAGACCGTCCACCGAGACCCCGCCGGAACAGTGAAAGGTCTGGAAAAGCGAGGCCAGCCCTTCTTCAAGGGCCGCCGCGGCCACAACAACCTTGAAAACTGAACCCGGCTGGCAGGCGCAAAGGGCACGGTTGATCAGAGCCCCGTTGCTATCCTTTAAATATGAGACCAGCGAGGAGGCCTTGAAATTGGGCCGGCTGGACATGGCCAGGATATCTCCATTTGCGGGATCTATCACCACGACCGCCCCCTTGCGGATATGGCGGTCCATGATCCGCTCTACTTCGCGCTGTAGATCCGGATCCAGTGTAAGAAGCACATTTTTGGGAGAAAGAAGTTCCTCTTTTTCGCGGTAGCCCAGCCCGGGGATCAGCCGCATCCTGCCGTCAACCACCGCCCCGATCATTTTCTGCTGGCCCAGAGAAAGGGACCGGTCAAAAGCGCGTTCAATGCCGCTAACCCCGGTCCCTTCGCTTTCGTTCATGTATCCGATCACGTGTGAGGCAAGGGCGCCCGGACCGTAGCGCTCTTTTCGAACGACGGGAATCAGGCCGGGAAAGGAAGATATTGCTGAAATCTGAGAACCCTGCAGGTTAGACTCCACCCAGAACGGCAAGGTCTCATGCGGTAGCGCGGCAATCCTGGCAATCCCCTTCAGCCCGGCCAGGCTGCGGATAATCTCCTCCTCCCGGCCGCGGTACTGCGCCGGGAAAGCCAGCAGGCCCATACGACTCCTGCTGTCAAGCAGGGATGAACCGTGCCGGTCCTGGATATCGCCGCGCCCGTCATAAAGCTGCACGGTCTGAAAGCGCTGCCGCACCGCCTGCCGGGAAAGGGATTCACCCCGGAACACCTGCAGGCAGAGCAGCCTTCCCCCCAGCAGTACAAAGCAGACACTGAAGATCAGCAGCAGCCAGAGGACCCTTCTCTGGCAGTCGAACAGGCTCATACAAAACCCCCCGGTTAAATTTTCCACCGGGGGCATTTATTTTATACATTCTCATAAACTAGATAATCCCTAAAAACCATTTCTAAGTAGCATACCAATAAAATAGCCGAATGCGCCCGCCGCGGCCAGCATAAACACCGCAAATACCCATGTTTTCCAACCCGGTTTCAAGCTTTCCTCCCCCCTTAACCCCGGTTAAGACCTGGCCTGATTTTATATATGACATATCTCCGGTTACGAGAAATTCCGCCGAAACTTTCTTTTTAACAGCAAGCCGCCCAGGATCATCAGGAAACCGAGCAAAGTGATGGCGATAGTAGAAGTTGCGCCGGCTGTCCGCGGCAAATCCACTTTTAGAGTGATATTGAGAACCCCGCTGTAGCTGTCGCCGGGGTTTAGGTTGCGCAGATCAAAGAGGGCTTCCCGGGGGCTGACTGAAATATTGTAAGAGACAGCGGTCTTGTCCGGGTCCACCATTTCAGTGAGCAAAATAAATTTGGTCTCAAGGTGGGAGCCCTGGTATTCGTTGCCGGTTTGGGGCCCGGGGAGATGAACGTGGAAAGTGATTGTGATCGTCTCCCCCGTGTAAACCGGGCCGGTCAGATCGCTCATGTTGAAAGGGCCGACAAGTCCGCTCATGGGCCCGTTGTAAAGCATGCGGCCGCGGCATTCCACCTGGAGAATCATCATCTCGTAGAGGCTGCCGGGCTGTCCCGGCAGCGGGTTTGCCTCCATTACTTCTTGCTGCAGCCAGAAGTTAATCCGGGCCCGCTCCACGGCGTAGGTGTAGTACGGCTCTGTCAGCAATAACAGGCCGATAAATGAGATTAAAATGCCCGCGATCAGCAGCACCGACCCGCCACCTCGCCGGGGAAATTTGTTACTGCATAATACTTTAAGCAGGCTCAAACTTTGTAAAACTTGCTGCTTCATTAAGGTGATAAATCCCCCCCGGCCCCCCTTTTTCAAAGGGGGGACCTAATAAGCGATCATCATAAATCCGATTGCGGCGGCGCCGGCCGGGATTAAAACATTAATCAGGTCACAAGTGTCTTGCCCGGTGATCGAGTCTTTTTTACTGTCACAATCAGGGTACCACCAGTTTGTATGCATTTGCAGGCGAAGATCCGTCACCGCCGGTGACGAACAGCTCGCCGTTTATGATCAGCAAGGGACGAATTTCGTGAACGCTCGTATCACCGCTCTCCCGGCTAGTACCGGCTGAGTCAATGTAATAGCGCCTATTCTTGTTTATAGACTCGCGCGTCCACCAATCTTGCCCGTTTGCCCGGATTGATAAAACCAATCCTTCAGCTTCAGCCTTATCAAGAAGGCGTGAGCCATTTCTGATGGAAGCCGGGAAGTTGCTATAATAGTTCACCCCTTGAGTAATGGCAGTTTCCTGAGTGGCTGTTCCTGCAGCACCTCGCAGCAGCGCCTGGTTGTCCCCAATCTTCTGGAAAAGTACTTCATCGTGGCTGTTATTGCGAATATAGATGTAGGCGCCGTTCGGCAGACCGTTAAAGGGCGTTGGTATGATCAACTCTACTGAAACAGATGCTGCAGCGTTTACCGGCGTTTCTTTGTAGGTGGCGGCAGCCGTAGCGGTGTTTACCAGCGGGCCAGGGAAGTTTTCCTCAACAACGGTGTGGCTGCCTGTAAATAATTTAAAAGCGCCGGGCGCCAGAGAGGTTATGCTTGTAATAATCTCCAGCTTTGCATCCTCCACGGTAATATCGTTCAGGGTGACGTTGCCGTTGTTGGCCACGATGATCAAGTAATTGATCGTGTCGCCGGCAGCAGCGCTGCTGCGATTGGCCTGCTTTATCACGCTCAAGGAGGGGTTGGCAATGGCCACGGTCACAGAGACAGACCCCATGGCGCTGATGGAATGGCCTTCATGGGTTGCGCTCGCAGTGGCTGTGTTCACCAGCGTACCGGTATCGCTCGATTTCACGGTGTAGGAACCGTCAAGGGGGTACGCAGCGCCGGGTGCCAGGGAATCGATAGTTGTACTGATCCCCAGCATGGTGTCCACCACGGTGATATCGTTCAAGGTGACGTTACCGTTGTTGGCCACGGTGATCGAGTAGTTGATCGTGTCACCGGCAAAGGCGCTGCTGCGGTCGGCCTGCTTTGTCAGGCGCAAGGAGGGGCCGGTCGGAATGCCGAACAGCGGCGGATGGCCGGGCCAAACGTCATCAACGGCGCCGTGGGTGGCCTGGACCGCTTCCACGTATGAATTGATCCTGAGCAGGGCGCCTTCATAGATATTGTCAGGGTCCTCCGCGATGCAGACTTTCACGCGCAGGGTTACGATATCACCGGACGCGATCGGTTCCGTATAGTAAAAATATCCGTCATCGCATTTGACCCAATCGCTCATGCCGGCGCCCAGTTGGAAACTGACATTGCCGGGATCAAGTTCCGGACGGTGGGCCTCCCAATCAGTATCGGTGTAGTAAAACTGATAAGTTTGCTCGGGCAACAGGCCGGCCAGGGTGCCGATATCACCCAGGATATTGTCGGTAACCACAATATCGGTCAGCTCAATGTCGCCGGTGTTTTTTATCGTAAACCTGAACCGCGGAGCAAAAACCTCCGGCAGCGGGTCCGGCAGTTCCGGCCAGGGGAGATCGCGGCACCAGGTTAAACCCCCATCCAAAGAAACTTCCTTTATAATCGATACTCCGGGGATCTTGAACCCCCCTTCAAACCTTTCATCGACTGGACCACTTTTAGGAGGTGAGTGATGGGAACCTATGTTATCCAGTTGGAGGATATAAGGGCTGTATTGGGTCATATCGACGGAAAACTCGTAGACCATGGGCCATTCCCAACCGTAAGTCTCACTGAAGGTAATCTGCCCGGCGGGCGGATAGCCGTCCACCCTGGTTACATCGTCCGGAAAAGCAGGATCAAAAGGAGATTTCCATGTTTCAACGACCCTGGTTCCCCCAACGGTTACATCCCACTTGGGAACATTGGGATCAAGCCGGTTTAGCGCATAATTTTTCAGGTTCCAGACCAGCGAACTCGATGAGACGTAACCCGGCGGCGGTGTTCCAAGACCGGCCCCGTGGAGGTGGTCCGAAACCCAGTTCGGGTCCGTACTGTCCCAACTTCCCTGGTTTTTGTCTGCTCCCGTGACCGGGTCGATTTGACGCGCATAGCACTGCTGCCAGGTCCAGGTTATGTCTCTATCTGTTTCGATATCGTGGCCTGTCAGGCTGAAGCCCATGAATTCGGAATCAGTTAACCGCTCAACTCCACGATGTTGGGTCCAACCGGCGCTTCGTGAATAAGCGGTAAGTTTATCCGGTGGTGATCCTATATCAAACACATTATCATTAACGGCGCGGCTGACCACCAGGGCCACGTACAAAGTTCTGGCGCCGTCTGCTTTCTCATCCAGGTAGGCATACAAGGTGGTGCCGGTGGGGACAGTGGCGATCGGGTAATAACGCAGGTAGTCACCGTCGCCAAAAAATAAACCGTTGACCGTAGGGGGAGACATTTCATGACTTAAGACGGTCATTTCGCCCGGACTGCCGGCGCTGGTGTTTGAAGGAGCGCTTTTTCCCCCTCCGGTCTGCTCCACGATCGAAGCGGAAATAAAACTGAGAGGAGAAGTGTGATCAAAACCGGTAAACCAGTGCGGCGGTACAGGCGGTGGCGTCGGATCTTCTTCTTCCCCGGCATAATCGCCGTAGCTGTAAGAAACTGACGTGTTCCTTTGAATTTGCACAGGTTCGGTCTGGCCCGACGGCAGGTAATTGGCCGTCACCGTGGCAATATTGGTGTGGTACTGTGCTTTCCAGTCCGCTTCGAAGCGGGCTCTGGCATAGGCCCTTTTAGAACCTGTGTTTTTGATTGTTAGCTCCAATTCTCTGCATTCACCGGGGCTCCAGGTGTTATCCCCGTGATCACTGATCACGAGGTTGCCTTCAGCGTCCCCGGCGGTGACCAGAACCGTTCCGGCAGTAAATACATTAGGCGGCACTTCGGCTTGGGAGGTAAAATAAGAAATTGTGTAGCCGCCGCTAAGGACAAGAGCGGCAATTAAAAAGTAGAATAATTCAAATAA
>MTKW01009300.1_pt1 | contig 10074 bp, 6 predicted proteins | sample 1042761 | NCBI WGS metagenome assembly MTKW01 (sample SAMN06205366, study PRJNA360243) | anaerobic digester metagenome | biome: Wastewater treatment plant; feature: Anaerobic digester sludge; material: sludge; isolation source: anaerobic digester fed with sludge from wastewater treatment plant ... | reverse complement strand
CTATATTATTATGTAGCTAGCCTAAAAATGTGTCTTTACTTTGATATTTTAAGACTGAACTTAATAATCAGCCTGAATACTTCTAAGACCTATACTGATAAGCTTTCCGTAGTTTAAGGTGTTTTGTAGATTATGGTATAATCATTCACAATAAGCGAACTAGAAAGGAGGAATTCACAATGTCTCCGCAAAATCCTCAACCTAAACTAAATACAAAACTAAATATTCCTAGATTAATATCCTTCTTGATTATATTAATACTCTTGATTGCTGTCGGTGCCGTCGTTGGTTTAGTGGCCGGCTCCATAGCAACTCTTCCTGATTACGATCTTAATAACATTACCGGAGCCCTTTCCAGTACAGTTTTCGACATGAATGGTGAGTCTGTAGCCAGTCTGCGAACATCTAAGGATCGTATAGCTTTAGACCCCGAGGAGATACCCAAGGTTATGAAGGATGCTATTGTCGCCGTCGAAGACCAGCGTTTTTATCGACACCACGGAATTGATTTTATCCGCTTAGGTGGCGCAGTCATCGCTAATATCACAAGAGGCTATGGTGCCGAAGGCGGTAGCACAATTACACAACAATTAGTAAAGCAAGCTATCTTGGAAAACCCGGAAAAAACCATGAAACGAAAAATCCAAGAAGCCATCATTGCTATTCAAGTCGAATTTAAGTATGACAAAGAAGAAATCCTCGCCTTATATCTGAATAACATTTATTACGGACATAGTGCTTGGAGCTTACAAACCGCTTCTCAAATTTACTTCGGAAAGGATGCCCAAGATATTTCTTTAGCTGAGGCGGCCCTCCTGGCAGGAGTAGTCAATCTACCAGGCAAGTATTCGCCTTATCTTAACATGGATAATGCCAAACATCGTCAAGCCCTTGTTCTAGATAGAATGGTTGAAATGGGCTATATTACCGAGAATCAGGCCGCTGAGGCCAAAAAGGAAGCTATTAATCTCGTTGGTTTAGAATCTAGAAGCTATAAATATCAGTCCTTTTTAGATTATGTGGTAGACGAAGCTTTAGCTGCTTTAGATTTAGACGAATCAGAAGTTTCCCAGGTCTATACTGCCGGTTACCAAATCTACACTACTATGGATAGCAAGACCCAAGAATTTGCTGAAAAAATTTATGCCGATGAGAAAAACTTCCCCGCTGGTAAGGAAGGAAAAATCATTCAGTCAGCTCTGGTTATTCTCGACCCTCATAATGGCGAAATCAGGACTTTAATTGGCGGACGCAATGTACAAGGAGAAAGATTATTCAACCGTGCCGTTAATGCCTATCGACAACCAGGTTCAGCCTTTAAACCCATTGCCGTCTTCGCACCGGCTTTGGAAAAAGGCTATAGCCCGGCTACTGTTCTAGACGATTATCCAGAAGAATATAGTACTCCTTTTGGCCCTAAGACTTTCGTGAACTATGATGGAAAATACCGTGGTCTCGTCAGTATGCGTACCTCCCTGCAGTATTCTATTAATACTACTGCCGTAAAAATGCTGCAGAAGATTGGTGTCTCCGAAGGTATCAACTTCTCTAAAAATCTTGGCATTACATCACTAGTAGAAAGTGGTTCCAGTAATGACCTAGGACTATCCTTAGCATTAGGAGGCCTCACTACTGGTGTTTCCCCATTAGAATTAACTGCTGCTTATGGAGTTTTTGCTAACCAAGGTGTCTATGTAAAACCCCATGCTATCAAAAAAATTGAGGATAAAGACGGAAATATACTTTTTGAACATCAACCTGAGGAAAGAACAGTTATGTCAGCTCAATCAGCATACTTAATGAACGATATGCTACAAACTGTTGTCCAGTCAGGTACAGGAACCAGGGCCAGACTGGATCGTCCTGTAGCCGGAAAAACTGGGACAACCTCCTTTGATGTTGATGCTTGGTTTGTGGGCTATACTCCTGACTTAGTAGGTACAATCTGGTTAGGTTACGATCAAAAAGAAACCATGCGAAATGTGTACGGTGGTTCCTCCGGGGCCCCAATCTGGTCAAAGGTTATGAAAGTGGCCCACGAAGGTATCCCTGTTACTTCCTTCCCTATGCCTTCCGGAATCGTATCGGTAGAAGTTGATTATAAATCGGGTTTATTGCCTTCAGAGCTTACTCCCCCTGAATATCTTGTGACTGAAAAGTTTAACAGCAATGCTGTACCCCAAGAGATATCTAATGTCTGGACCGAGCATTTCGTCTGTGCCGAAACTGGAGAATTACTAACAAACAGTTGTCCAAGCTCCATCAGCAAAGTGTTTTTAACCAGACCAGTACCCTGGACTGGTAATATTGCTCCAGAAGATGCCGCCTTAGAACTGCCGACTATCTACTGCACCATTCATGGAGGCTCGGATTCTTTCCCATATAGCGGCTTACGCTTGCAGGGTTCTACAATCACAGATACCAACGATAAACTGACGGGGTTCAAGCTATCTTGGTATAATCCTGACCCGGATACTACTACGGCCTATAAAATCTACCGGGCCACCCAATCCAATATTCCCCTCACTGAAGAAACTAAGGTCGTAGAGCTTAGTGCAGTAATTACAAGCTGGGAAGACACCCAAATAGAAGCGAATCAAACCTACTATTACCGCATTGTTGCTGTAACTGCCGAGGAACCCTTAATTTCTAATGAAATAGTCGTGAACAAGCCAGTCCCTGGCGGTGAGACCCTTAAGCAACCAATTTTACAGGGCCAAGTACTAACAGATAATGAAACGCCTTCCGTAGAACTCAAATGGTCGCCGGCCTCCGAAAATCAGCCAGTTGCTTATTATATCTTCCGCTCAGAAAATGCTGATTTTGAACCTTCCAGCGATAATCAAATAGCCGTTGAACAAGTCATCACAGGCACTAGCTGGATTGACCGGACGGTTGAAAAGCACAAAACTTATTACTACAAGATTATCGGCTTTGATATGCGCACCAATCAACAAAGCCCCTTCTCCAATCAGTTGAAGATCCAAGTAAGATAAGAAAAAGCGCTATCGTCTGGTCAATCGACCCAGTGATAGCGCCATTTTTTACTTTTTCGTACTTATTTTTGTTCAGCAATGAATTTGCCTAGTTTCTTATCAACATTACGAATATGGTCATTCAACCAACCTACGACAAATCTATTAGTCTGAATTACTAGATTTAAAGCTACTCCATTTTTCTCGTAGTCTTCTTTAAGCTCCTCAAACTTTTTGATAAAAGCTTCATGCATTTGCTTATGTTGAGGATATTCAGGATAGTCATACTGCTGCATGAGCTTCTCCTCAGCCCCGAAATGCTCAACTACGTAATTTCCCAGGAAATTAAGGACATCTCCAACTGCTTCCTTACCTTTTCCTTCATTACAGGCATCTAATAAAGTACTAATCCTACGGAAAATCTCCTGGTGCTGTGTGTCTATTAGTTGTTCTCCTACTGCTAATTCTTCTGTCCATTGAATGGCCATGTTAATTCACCTCTTTTTTCTCTTTATTTTTTGAATTCAACCACAGTAACACCAATGCCCCCCTCATGATACCCACCAATTCTAGCCGATTTAATGAAGCGATGTTTTTGCACTAATTCTTGGATACCTTTACGTAAGGCTCCGGTTCCTTTGCCGTGAATTAAGTAAGCTTGGGGCAATCCAGCTAAAAATGCGTCGTCTAGATATTTCTCTGTTTCATAAATAGCTTCATCTACGGTTAATCCACGCAAATCCAGCTCATTACTGATGTTCTTGGCTTTACTGGCTACTAATTCGCCAGCACTAGACTTATTTCCTTTTTTTTCGCTATTTTCTTCTGATATTAAACTAATTTCATTAGCTTTTACCGTCAGCTTCATAATCCCTGCTTGGACTAAGATATCTCCATTAGCCTGGACAGATAAGACCTGGGCTTTTTTATTTAAGCGTTTTATTAGAACTAGTTCTCCAGGCTCTAAAGCCTCAATATCCACACTTGGTGCCTTATCGTCAACTTTACTTAACTCTTCGTAAAGCTGGCCTTCCTTATCCCGTAGTTTATTACGTAAATCGTATAATTCCTGAAGATGTTGGTTTTTAGAGCGCTTGGCTGCTTCCTTGATCTCCTTGAGAATAGCCTCGCTTTCTCTTCTAGCTTGGGCGATGATCTCCAAAGCCTCAGCCTGGGCTTTTTCTTTGACTCTCCGAGCTTGGTTAGCAACCTCCCGATCACGTCTTTCCACTTGTTTCAATCTGTCTTGGGCCAGCCTCTTCAATCGTTCAGCTTCCTCCCGATCTTTCTCGGAAAGGAGCTGATTAGTCTCTAGATTCTCAATGAGATCTGCCACCCTCAGTTCCTCTTGGGATAGATAGTTACGGGCCCGCTCTACTAGCTGGTCCGATAAGCCCAAGCGCCGGGAAATCTCAAAGGCATTACTTTTCCCAGGAATACCGATGAGTAAACGATAGGTAGGACGCAAGGTTTCCACATCAAACTCCACGCTTGCATTCTCCACCCGCGGACTATTATAAGCGAAGCTTTTCAATTCGCTGTAATGGGTAGTAGCGATAGTTCTAGCTCCTACATTAATCAGATGTTCCAGAATAGCCATAGCTAAAGCCGCTCCCTCAGTAGGGTCAGTTCCTGCCCCCAGTTCGTCTAGCAGGATCAAGGAGTTATTATCAACTTCCTTTAGAATGTTAATAATGTTAGTCATATGGGAGGAAAAAGTACTCAAGGACTGTTCAATGCTTTGCTCATCTCCGATATCGGCAAAAACCTTACGAAAGACAGCCAATTCTGTGCCTTCTTCAGCCGGTACATGGAGACCTGCCTGAGCCATTACTGTAAAAAGGCCTACAGTCTTCAAGGTTACCGTTTTACCACCTGTATTGGGTCCGGTAATCACTAAAGTATCAAAGTCTTTTCCTAAGTTAATCGTAATAGGCACCACTTTCCCCTGAATCAAGGGATGTCTGCCCTGAATGATCTGCAAATAACCGTTTTCATTAATCTTCGGACTGCCACAATCCAGATCACTGCTTAATTTAGCTTTAGCAAAGATAAGGTCTAGTTGAGCTAAAGCCTCTAATGTAATCGAAAGCTCCTGACTTACCTTCTGTACTTCTACGCTTAATTCCCGCAGGATTTTGGCCACTTCGGCTTTCTCTAGTCGTTCATAACGCAAGGTTTCATTATTTAATTCCACCACAGCCATTGGTTCAATAAATAGGGTTGCCCCACTGCCCGACTGGTCGTGGATCAAGCCAGGTATCTGACCACGATATTCCTGCTTCACAGGTATCACAAAGCGATCATTCCTAATAGTAATAATCGGGTCTTGCAGATATTTCTGCATCTCTGTGGAACGGACCATTTGCTCCAGCTTGGCCCTGGCTCTTCCTTGCAAGTTGCGGAGCTGTTTTCGCAGACGGGCCAATTCCTCTGAAGCATTATCGCTAACCTCTCCCTCAGGAGTAATGGTTTTCTTGATTTTCTGTTCCAGTTGAGGATGATGGGTCAACTGGACTGCATACTCATTCAAGAGAGGGTATTTCTGATCTGCATCACTAAAAAAAGATTTTATCCTTTTAGTAGCCACTATAGTATCATAGATGCCCAAAAATTCTTGGGGCTCGATGACCCCACCTATCTCGGCCTTACGCAAGGAAAGCCTGATATCCTTGACGCCCCCCAAAGTAAAATTAGGAAAAAGGCGTTGAATGTCTTTAGCTTCGCTAGTTTCTCCCTGCATTGTTTCAATCTCTGCCAACTCAAAAACAGGCCTTAAAGCCTGTGCCAGCTCCTGCCCCGGCAGAAAAGTACAGCGCTCAGTCAGCAACTGAAGTATTTTGGGATACTCTAATTTTTGTAAAGTTTTATTATCCATTAATTTCTCACCCTGTTAGTTCCAGTTCATTACTGCGGCCTTCTTAAGAATTAGCACTCCTGTAGAAAAGGTTAATCATTAGCCAGTACACCACGATAATAGTGTCCCGTCGTATAACCTGTCGGTGAGAGCTTAGCCAATTCTTCCTTTACCCGAGGAGAAACTTGATATCTTTGACCTTCTTCTTGATATCTTGCTATCTCCTGCCGGTACATAGTCACTACCTTTCTCACCCAGTAAGCCTCTTCCCGTCGGCCGTCTATCCGAAAAATACTAATCTTACTATCCATTAAATCTGGTAGTCTGTCAAGCAAACTCAAGGTTTTGGAATTAAAAATATGCATCCGACAATTCTCATCACATTCCAACGGGAAAACCATATTCAAGCGATCCCGCAAACCAAAGCCTCGCTCCTTACATGGCATGGGGCAACCCTTCTTTTGATTACCCTTTCCTAAGACGTTGCCTACAGTACATTGTTCCGTAATCATTAAGAGCAGTTGTCCATGAATCAAGCACTCTGTCTCTAACCCTCCACTTAGGTTAAGAGCTTTCAACTGAGCGAAGGTTAATTCCGGTGAAAGAGCTACCCGTCTAACACCTAAATCCTGCAATTGTTCGAGGGCAAAATCGTTAAAGATATTTAAGCTATAGTCACCGTAGATTCTTGGTACTCCTTTTTCTCGGCACAGTTGGAGGGCACCTAGATTGCCAGCTAATACAGCTGTTATACCCGTTTCTAAGCCCTGCTCCAGCAGGCTTTCCATCTCACTAGCCTGCTCTTCGTGGAAAAGTCGTGGCATTATCCATACTGCTTCAACGCCTTTTTCTCCACAAGATTGCAAGACTTCAGGCCACTGTTGACTAGTAATTCCCTGCCGACCACGGTAGTTTTCGCCGCCAAAGTAGATAATATCGGCACCGGCATTAAGGGCCGCATGCAAAGAGGCTAGATCCCCTACTTCAACGGCTAAGCGGATATCCCGTCTAGGAGCAGGCTTTTCCTTTGCTTCATTTTGCGACCGTTCTTTTTGTAATTGCCCTTTTTGTAATCGCTCTTTCAAGAAAAGTTCGGCTTTTTGCTGATACTCCTCTCTAGTCAGAACCCTTTTTTCATAAGGTCTTAAACGTAATTCTAGCAATTTATCAACCATTTCCCGACGTAGAGCATTTAACTCACTGACAGGTACCATAACTTCTCCGGCAATGTCTGTTTCCAACTGGTCTAAATAGAAAATTGTATTACCTAAGCGGTCCAACTGCTTGGCTACGGTGTCCCTGGTTAAGGGATGCTTCAAAGCAACTTCGGCCACAAAGCTTCCCTTAACTTCTACTGTACGCCCCACTTCATCTGTAGCTGTGATAGTAACGACCTCATTAAGTCTGACTCTGACCTTTAGCTGTAGAGGATATTTTTTTATTCCACCTGGGGTTTGATAACTCTGTTGGGCCAGCGCCAATAAGGCTGCATCACTGGTTTTGAACACACGGTCCCCAGCTCTAGGGAATCCTTCCTCTAGCTTAAATGTAACTTTTCCTTCTAGAGCTTCTTCTACCCGTTGCCCATTCTGTATTAGCTCCCTAATTTCCCCAGCTGCCCGGCCACCTTTAGTAATCCAGATCTCATAGCCATCATTAAGGCGTAAAGGTTCTTGGAGAGAAATTGTCACTTTTCTGGTCTTAGGGTTAAAGGCAGTTACTCGGCCAATCATTAAGCCTCGGTTATTAGGCCTCTGATAACTCATAAACTCAGGGCCAGGCTTTTCTAGAAAATAACCGGTTGTAAAATCCCGATTAAAGATTTGAGCCAATTCCTTCTGGGAACTGTCTGTAACAGCAAATTCCTCTTCTCTACCCTCTTTTTTCAGTTCATAATAATGCTCCAAGGCCTGCCGATAGTTACGGATAACTGTGGCTACATACTCAGGACGTTTCATCCTTCCTTCCACTTTCAAAGAGCTAATACCGGCCTTAATTAACAAAGGCAAATTCTCAATCATCTTCAGGTCTCGTGGGGAAAGAAGATGGCCCATCTGAATTTCTTCCTTGTTATTTTTGACCAAGCTATAGTTCATCCGGCAAGGTTGAGCACAACGTCCTCTGTTACCGCTTCTGCCACCGATCATACTAGACATCAGGCATTGTCCGGAATAACAAACACATAAAGCACCATGGACAAAGGTTTCCAGTTCCATCTTAGTCTGTCTGACCAATCGAGTAATGTTATCTAAAGATACTTCTCTAGCTAAGACTACTCGTTTTAAGCCTAATTCTTCAACTAAGCGAATTCCCCCGGAGTTCATAATTGTCATCTGAGTACTTGCATGGAGCTCTAGCTCGGGTAATAAGCTGCGGATAATCTTAATCGCTCCTAAATCCTGAACGATTATTGCATCCACTTGGGCTTTTTGAACTTCATAGAGATAGTCTACCAACTGCGGCAATTCCTGATTATCAATTAAGGTATTTATGGCCACATGAACTTTAACCCCATAAAGATGTGCATATTTTACAGCTTCTGCCAGTTCGCTATCCGTGAAATTCTGGGCGTAATGACGGGCGCTAAAAAGCCTACCACCAAGATAGACAGCATCGGCTCCGTTTTGCACGGCTGCCTTTAAGGCCTCCAAGCTGCCCACCGGAGCAAGTAATTCTATTTTTTCATCCTTTCCCATCACACTACCTCCTATGATAAATGGGATGTGCCCGAATAGTAGGCAAAAAACGCGGGACATTTCCCGCGTGTAAGGGTTATCATTATTGTTTTTTCCATTAGATTACATCATTATCACTATTACGGCTTACTCTATACAGCCCAGAGCAAGTTTTAATGATCACTCCTCTAAGTTCTAGCTGATCAAGCATTAGATTCATACCTAAGGAATCACTAGACATATGTCCAGCAATAATCACGTTAACGTGGTTTTTTTCTGCTTCCTTACGATGTTCTTCACCGATATGCATTCCAATTACTGTGCCTACCCCTGCAGCAGCCAATTTGGCGTAGGATTCCTTGGAACCACTAGTTCCACCAGTCATATCTACCATGATTTTTCCTGCTCGATTTTGCTTTTTGCCGACAACTATTTTTGGTCCTGTTCCCATTTTAGCAGCATGCTTATATTCGGGAATTTCCAGAAGTAGATTTATAATATCGGCTAATGTACCAGGTTTTTTCTTCTTCATAAGATTAGCCAGAAAAGTATTAACCATATTATCAGCCGGGGTATGTACACACATAAAGGAAAAACCTAACAGTTTAGCTGCATCAACGGCTCTATTGTGGTTTGCCGGCATTAGGCCTCTCTGTACTTCATTTATCCGTGAGCCCATAATTCCTTCGGCCACATTAATAGGTACTCCCATCTCAGCCAGCATATCTTCCTGCATATGCATTACTTGATACAAGCCAGCCAAAGCCCTTCCTTCCGGATGATGGGAAATGATTAAGTCGATTTTTTCTCCCCGATTCCGTAAAGCATCGGCTAATAGTATCTCGGAAACTTCCATATCTATACCGGCTAGGACGGTCTGCACCTCAGTTTGGGGATCACCGACTAAAATTCTAGTATCACCATAAGGGTTATCCAATCTATCTTGATCGAAATATGATTTTTCATCAGCCTTCATACTAAGATAGTCTTCACGTACTCTGGCTAATACTTGAGAAATTTCCCGCTTACTCCGGGGATCATTATCTTTACCAAACTCAATAACAAGTTGATAGATCTCTTTTAATTTCAAACTACTAACCTCCTATGCTTGACGATTCACTTTGCCTTTTTTTTGCTTATCGTCTAGCAAGCTAATCAGTTCATCATAATCACGTTGTAATTTGAGATAATCATCAGCAATATTAACTGCAGCAAGGACAGCGATGTTTTTTGGTGATAGTGTTGGATCCTTCAGAGCTATTTGCTTCATCTGTAAATCCACATATTGAGCCACCTCTTCAATATGTCGCACTTCTTCCTTGCCTCTAATGATATATTCATCATTAAGTATTTGTACTTTTACTCTACTTATTCTTTCCTTGGTACTCATTTGGGATCACTCCCCTGTCAGATAGTTCTATTGGATCTTTTTCCACATTATATGACATATATCCTGCTAATTAAATAATTTTCCGGGGAACGACACAGGAACCAGGCAGAACGATAGAAGACACAGAGGGATAGTTCCTCAGTGTCGCTAAAATGCAAGTATAACAAGAACTGGAGT
>MTKW01006043.1_pt1 | contig 10077 bp, 6 predicted proteins | sample 1042761 | NCBI WGS metagenome assembly MTKW01 (sample SAMN06205366, study PRJNA360243) | anaerobic digester metagenome | biome: Wastewater treatment plant; feature: Anaerobic digester sludge; material: sludge; isolation source: anaerobic digester fed with sludge from wastewater treatment plant ... | reverse complement strand
TTCGTTTAGTTTTAAAGTTTACTGTTCGTTGTGTCGTGTTTTATTATGTGCCATAACGGTTTGCAGCTACAAGAAGTTGGCGATTTTTACTACAAATGTTGATGCGGAGAACCAAACTTTGATTAACCACAAATGTGTCTGCGGAGCACTGAACCGCCAATTTCTTGTAGGTGCTGTTATAGGGCGTTTTTCTTTCTTCTGTCATAGTTCTCGTTCGCATTTAGTCCAAAATTCTGTCCAACTTATTTCTGGCTGGAGATTTTCAAAATATTCTTTTATTTCGTCTTGCATTACTTTTTTTGATTGGTCTAATAATGTCAAATAGTCAATAAATTGTCTTGGTTGGTTACTCTCGTCTTTTTTGAATATTGCACGTTCAAAATCAAATCTATTCCCTTTGTCTGCTGTGTCGTTTATTGCTTGTAAAAGTTTTCGTGGGTGTTGGTGGTGTCCGCACTCTGAACTCATTAAAGAAGGTGCAGTACAATTACCGATAAATTTTGGATACAAAGTTTTTCTTTGAAAAGTCTGATATGAATGTCGGTAGTTTGAATAAAATGTTTGGTCAACCAAAACAGTCCAAAAAAGAGCAACAGCAAAAAGTCCTTGTCTATCTTGTGGAATTAGGTCTAAATACTTGTATTGTGGTGTCAAGTAAAAGTATTGGATATTGAACTCGTTTCTGTCGTAATGTTTGTTGCCCTCAATAGGTATTTGTCCTACGAAATTTAAAAGGTCACGTTGGAAATTATGTTTATAATATGTCTTAAATTCTGTCAATGTGTTGTTGTTTTTCTTTCAGTATAATATTTCGTCATCACCAAACAATTTTGTATTGTTTCCTTCGCTTCTAACAACCTTTGTTTCAATGTCAACTGGTCGCATTTTTCTTGGAATTTCTCTCGTTATTTGAATTAGAAGTTTTGCGAAAAAGTCAAAAAATACGCTTGGTTTTGAAAAGTCCAAGTCGGGGTAATAAGAAACATTCATACTGAAAATATCTTTTAAAAAATCTTCATCAATATCTCTTAGGTCAAGTCTTTCGGTCTGTCCATTTACTTGTCTGTATATATAAAGCAACCCTAATGAATACTTTTTTTCTGAGTCAAAATAAGTTATGGTTAAAGGGTCGTTTGTATTTGCTTCTGGAAATTCTTCTTCGGTTTTTATCCAAATCTTTTTAGCTCTTGTATAGTTTAATTTTCTACCATTAAGCGTAAAGGGCTTGTCAAACTTCGTTGTATAAAGGTCAAATATGTCAAAAAGTTGTTTTGGGATTAAACTTTTTTGATAGTCAAAAAGAAATTTTTCTGTCGTGGAATAAAACCTTAGAACATTGTCGGTTTCAATAATAAAAAACAATGTATAAAAATGAAGAACTGCTCTTTTCTCTTTTGGAGGAAGCCCGTGTTCTTCAAAAAGTTTATCAAATTCTGACTTCTCTTCGTACTTTGATAGGAAGTCAAATAGTTGTCCTTTTTTTAGTTGATTATTCATACTGTCTGTCTTTTAAAATGCCCTATAACGGTTGGCGGTATGGTTAGTTGCCGATTTCGAAGCACTTTCCTATCAAGTTACAACTACTTTTGATACGAGCTGTGCCGCTCGAATACCCACTGCACCGGCAATTAACTATACCGCGTGTTGGCAACTGGTGTTCATTCATATTCGTCTGTTTATCATTTATTTAGCTTTATTTTCTTGTCATTCTCAACCTGCACTAACCTATCCACGAAGCACAAATTTATTTTGTTTTTTTGAGCGTGGGCAATCCTAAAACCGCCCTGAAAGGCGGTTACGTGGGCAGGAAAGGCGGAAGCTCTTTTGCAAGCCTTTGGACTGTGCGTTGGCTCGTGTGGGCTTGCAAATGTGCTTACGACTGTGGGTTGGCTATGAATTCATAATGACATTTTTACTCCGTTTCTTTTTAACCAATCTTCATGTTCACGGTAATTGGGCATTTTCTTGTCGAGTTCATTCCAAAATTCAGGTGAATGATTAGGATGTTTTAAATGAACCATTTCATGGGTAATGATATAGTCAAGCACCGAAACAGGAGCCATGATACATTTCCAGTGAAAATTCAGCCCGTTTTTGGGTGTCCATGATGCCCAGCGGTTTTGAAGTTCCAAAACCTTTATAGTTGTTGGTTTTGTTTGAAACTTTTCTTCTATCAATTTAAGTCGTTCCTCAATTTTTTGAAGACCCTTTGCACGATAAAAATCCTTAAAAACCTTTTCCGCTTTTGGTAAATACTTTTTGTCAAGATGAAAGAAACCACCAGAAATTTTCAATGGCACATCTTGATTTTCGGTTATTTGCAAACGGTAATTTCTGCCTAAATAAAGAAAGGATTGTCCATTGACATATTCTCGTTTTACTTTTCCCTGATTAAGTTCTTTCCATTTAGCCAGTTTCTGAAATATTTGATACTCTTTTGCTTTTACAGCCGCTTCAATTTTGTCGTCACTCGCTGTAATGGGGGCAAGCACTTTTATTGAACCATTTCGTTCAATGAAAATACTCACCGTTTTTCTTCTTTCGGTTTTTTCAATGTCAATATGGATACTGTCTAACTTCATCTTAATTCTGCTTCACGGTTTTTAGCCAACTTTAAAAGTTCTGTTGTCAATTCTGCTGCTTTTCCAGTCAATCCGTTAATTCGTGAATAATAAATTTCGTCTTCTATTCGTCCCGAAATCAAACGCTGTTCTGCTGGTTTATTCCAGAAGTTATTTATCTGTGCTGTTTCTTTCAGAATGAGTATCAAAGTATGTGACAATTCCTTTGTTTTCTCAATCTCTTTTTCATCTTCAATAGGCAGAGCAGATTTCAGAATTTCATAAAATGGTGCTTCAACAACTGAAACGCCTTCGGTTTCCACTTTTCTTCCTTCAGCCATTTCTTCTCGTAATCCTTCAAGCTGCTTTACTATTTCTTCCCAATTCTCTTTGTATGAATTTAAAATTGTTTCAAGGCGGTCTTTGAAACGACTGTATAATGTTGGGTCTTTTTCAAGATTCACTTTGATGTGCCAACGAATGGCATGTTCCATTTCAGATGCTTTCGATTTTGGTGTTTTGTTTAGATAATCAACTTTTGTCTTAAACTCATCTGAAAGGATAGAAACCTGTTGAACTTTTGTGTCAATACCTAAAGAATATAAATGCTTGTCAATTAGCTGGCGGACTTTCTGTGAAGCCCACTTCAAGTCCATTGTTTCGTCTTTATATCGGTCTTTAATTCTCCAAAGCAAGTAACCCAATCGTTTTGCGATAACCCAATATTCACCACCTGCATGAGTATTGAAAAGCAAATCCAAACTATCGAAAAAACTTTTTGAATAAGTCAGTAATTCGGCTCTGAATTTTATATTCTTGGCTTGTTCAATACAACTTTCAGCAAACTCAAACTCGGCAGTCGGGTCTGCAAATATCTGATTCAGGAAGTTTTCAATTTCGTTTAGATTGTTTTCTGTAAAGAGATTCAAAACCCTTTTATAACGAGCTTCCAATACAGGGATTTCTTTATTGATGTCACGGAATACATTGAGAAAGTGCTGTGCCTTTTCTTTGTCCTTGTCGGTATAAATTCCTAATGCTTGTTGTAAATGTTTGGTGATACCGATATAATCCACAATAAGCCCGAAGGTTTTACCCTTTTTGGTTCTGTTTACTCTTGTGATGGCTTGGAACAAGTCATGCTCTTTCATGATTTTGTCCAAATACATGACTTGCTCAATCGGTGCATCAAAACCAGTCAACAAACGGTCGCAAACACATAAAATTCCTATGCCTGATTCGGGCTTTTTGTATTGACCACCTTCTTCTTGTGAATAATCAAAGTCTTTTTTGAAACTGTTTACAGCATCCCAATCTTTGGCTTCACTTCTTGCCTTGCTTATATAGCCGGGTTCATTATTTCCCATGCCCGAAACAACGGCAGCTACTTTTAAAAATTCCAGTTGCTTAATGCGTTCATCATCTCTTTCTTCATCAGGTAATGCTTTCAATTGAGCAATTTTCTCTTTGATTGCCGTTTCCAGTTCATACTTGTATCGAACGGCTGCCACAATGCTTGATGCCACTACTTGTGCTTTAAAGCCATTGATTAAAATATCGGTGTAATAGTGTTCTACAATGTCTTTGGCTATTTCAGCAATCCTGTCTTTACTTTCCAGATAGGCAATAAATGAACCATAACGCCTTTGAATTTCTTCTCTTTCTTCCTGAGTTCTTTTTTGAAACAGGTCTTCAAATTCAGCATCAAACAGTTCTTTATCGTCTATTTTATCGTTGGAAACTTTACCGATATACTTGATTTCAACAGTGGCTCTGTCAGCCACGGCTTTGTCAAATTTATAGCTGTCAATCCACGGTTCTCCGTTTTCATCAAGTTTGCCCCCAAATCGTTCATGGGTTTTGATTTCGTGTCTTTCGGTTAGTAATGGAGTTCCTGTAAATCCAATTCGGACGGCTTGCGGAAAAGCATTGAATAGATTATCGCCCATATCTCCGCCTTGAGTTCGGTGGGCTTCATCTACCATTAGTATAATGCGGTCGCTGCTGTTGATGGTTTCAAATTTTTCAAACTTGGGAACTACTCCCGCATCAATCAGCGACTGAGCCGAAACATTGTTATCTGCCAAAAACTTGTGAATCATGACCAGATTTAAGTTTCCGGTATCATCATCCAAAAGGTTTAAATCTGTTTTGCTATCAATGATGGACAATGATTCATTGGCATATTTTAAGGTGTCTGCCAGCTGCTCTTCCAAATCTACTCGGTCAACGATGGAAATAATTTTCAGGTCTTTTAAATCATCACTACTGCGGAGTTTTCGGATAAGAAACACCATAGTCAAACTTTTTCCGCTCCCTTGTGTATGCCAAACTACACCACCTTTCTCTTTCGGGTTTGTTCCTTCACGGAGATTACGAATGATTTTACCAACGGCTCTATATTGATTGTAACGAGCTACAATTTTCACTTCCACGCCTTTCTTGATTTCCATAAATAGCGTGTAATGTTTCAGAATGTCCACCAAGATTTCTTTGTTGAGCATTCCGCAAATCATTACTTCCTGCCTTTCTTCATCAGGTGGGAAAGCAACCGTTTTATATTCTTCGGGAAATATGTCCACCCAATTGTTGTAAAAATCAAAGTCGGCACTGATGGTTCCCACACGGGCTTCATGTCCGTGGGTGATGATGCTGAATAAATTGTAGTGAAAAAGTCGTTCTTCGCCTTCCTTTACTCCATAATCATCTTCTCTAGTATTGGCATATCGGGTAACCTGCAAAAAAGCTTCGCTTAATGGTTCAGCCACATCAAAATCTTTTGCTTCTACCACTACCAAAGGCAAACCGTTTAGGAATAAAACAATATCAGGAATAATGCCCTGGCGGCTTGCTCCCGGAGTGAGTAAACGAAACTGATTGATGGCAATAAAACTGTTCTTTTCGTAATTTCTGAAATCCACCAAACGAACCGTAGGGTTTACTTCTCCCGTTAATTCATTTTTATTTACCGTTGTGCCTTTAATCAATAAGCGGTGAATTTCTTTATTGGCTTCATGCAAGGTTTTACCCGAAAAACTTTGAATTTCTGTAAGCAATTCTTCCAATTGCCTGTCAGTGAGCCATTCTCTGCCGTCTACCGTTTTGTTTATTGACTTTATGGTGTCTTTAAATATTTGGGGCAGAAACACCTGTTTAAAGTGTTCTCTCAAACTTTTTGCAGGGTCTTGTGGAACGCCAATGCCTTGGTCTATCACTTGCCAACCTAACTGGCGTAACTTATCTAAAAACGGTTTTTCTACATTTATATATTCAGCCATATTAGTTTTCGCTTAGGGTTAATACTTCTTCTGCAACTTTGACCTGTTTTCTCCCACTTAGCAAATCCTCCATCAATCCCTTTTTTAGGCTTTGTATTTTCTGTAAGTAGGTTTGCTCGGTTTGGAGTTTGTTGTCTATTGCTTTTAATCGCTCCGCAATTTTCTGTTGTTCATCAAATGGAGGTTTTTTGAAAGTAGCTTTCTCGAAATCTGCTTTGCCAATGTTTCCTTGTGCTCCGGTATTTACTTTATTAAATATTTGGGTCAATAATTCTCCGGCTATTAGCAAGTAGTAAAGGAATTCTTTGTCAATGTCATTTTGCTTTATAATGGGTTCAAATCTTCCTACACGGTAGTTCTGCAATACAATTCCGTTTAATCCCTTTACCAGACAAGCCTTTCCAAGTGTAGCACCAGTTAATGCCATTAGCACATCACCGTTTCTGATGATTTCATTCTGAAATTCATCTTCACGTCCATAAGCCACAAAAGAGCAACTTGAAAGGTCAACATTGTCGGGTTTTACCTGACCTATTTTTACAACTGGAATTCCAAATTCTGTGAAGTCATAATCTCTGAATTGATGGCCGTGAATTAAATCAACTTCTTCTCCGAAAATCTTTTCATCCCACTCCCTCGGTATCATCCCCAACTTACTCTCCTTATACAACTCCGGTGCATCTTGGTAGCGGGGGCGGAGTTTGTTGGTGTTTACGTCTATGCCACGGGTAAACAAATCCTGCAACATACCTTGCTTAATGGCTTTATATTTGGCAATGGCGGCTTGGGTTTTTTCTATCACCGCATCGGCTGTGGATAGGATTTTGGCGATTTTATCTTCTTCGTCTTTGGTTGCAGGAAAATCTATTTCAATTTTTTCAAGTTCTGATTTATTCAGTTTGCTCCTTGTACCTGAATTCAAATACTTTGTTATGTCTTTATGAACAAGTGAGTAGAAAATAAAGTCCTGATTAAATTCCGGCTTTGCTCTAAGAATGTGGGCATGATTATTAACCCAACTCTTCCCACTTATCTTGTATGCAATTGGTCTTGTATGATATTCTTCAAAGTTTCCTCCGTCTTCAGCAAGCAGAATTAAATCTTCATCAAATATGTATTTATCAATATAGCCTTGAATTCCATTAGCACCATAGTAAGGAATATTTCCTTGCATGGTCTGACGTATTTCATCATTGATTGGAACTCTCAGATTATCGAGAATATCGCAGCACTCAGAAATTTTATTTTTTCGCTTACTATTCATACCCTAACTCTAATAAATAAGCGTCAAATAATTCGGTTTGCGTTTCTCTATCACTAAGGATATTTTGCAATGTTGTGGTGTATTTCTCCCAAACATTCTCTATTGCCTGCAACAATTGGCGTTGGTGGGCTTGCAAATAGTCGTTCACGGTTTGTTGTAAGGTTCGCAGCCAGCGTTGCATGATGAGTTCTTTGGCTTCATCGGGCGTAATGAGCAAGCGTGCCTGGTCCACCAATGCCTGTTTGCGGTCTTTTATTTCCTTAATTTTTCGTTTGCACACTTTTAGTTCTTCTTCCAGTTCGCTGTGTTTGGCTATTCGGCTTTCTTCCGTTTCAAGCCGTGCATCCAATCGTTGCACTTCTGCAAGCAGTTTTTCTGCTTCCTTGGTCAAAGTGGCAACTTCTTCTGCCAGTTCGGGCTGTTTTTTCAATGCTTTTTCATTGGCTTTTAATCGTTTGAGCAGCAACTTATATTCCTTGTCAGCTTCTTTACGTTCACCTTTCAGCTCTTTAATGCTGTCTTTGTGTTCTTTCAGTTCCTTGCTGCGCCATACTTCGTAATCTTCTTCATTCCAAACATCATCTTCTAGTTCGTTTACCTCGTCAAATTTGGCTTGCAGTTCGTCACGCCTTGCTTCATTGTCCTTCAGTTCTTTCAGCACTTCAGGAAACTGGCTTTGCAAAATTTCATCATCGGGTATCAGTTCGGCATTCCATCCGCTGGCAATCACACTTTTTATGTCGTTGGTAATGCTGTTCCAGTATGCAGCAAACGAACCACGGCTTTTAAAGTCGTCTAAAATGGGTAGTGCGTTTAGCTTCTCGGTCAGCGTTCGGGAAAAATCATGGTAAAGGTCAAACACATTGGCTTGTCCTTGGGGTAATTGCTCAATAGCCGGAATTTGCTGTTGCCACCACTCGGCAATGGCTTGGGTGTATTGGGCAAAAGCAGTTTTTATTTCAGGACTTTCATCAAACAGTCTTTTAACGTCCTCTTTGTGAGCAAGGGTTTCCGTAAATTTCAGGTAATGGGGCTTTAAAGGCTCAAAAAGTTTGGCTTCCAAACCTGCATAGCAGTTAAAATAATCGGTTAATGCTTTTACCTCACTTTCGGGAATTCCGCCTTGCAAATGGGCATGCACATCCTGCGGTTCGGGTGGTGGTGCATTGTCCACAAACCTGCGAATGTTGAAATTGAAATCTTCGTTCTCCAAATTATTATGCTCGTCAATGGCTTTGCTCTTTGCTACCAACTTGCTGTATTTGGGTGTTTCCTTTTTATGTCGGTAGGTGTAGGCAATTTTCTCCAAATCTTCGGGTCGAAGTTTGTTTTGGTTTTTGCCCTCTTTGTATTCACGGTCGGCATTGATAAAAAGCACATGGTCTCTTTCGTGTGCTCCGGCTTTGTTAATCACCAAAACACAAGCACCAATGCCGGTTCCATAAAACAGGGCAGAAGGCAATCCAATCACCGCTTCCAGATAGCCACGGCCAACAAGCCACTCACGGAATTTCTTTTCCTCACCACCCCGATACAACACTCCGTGCGGCATGACCACAGCCATACGTCCGGCATTGTTCAACGAAGCCACCATGTGTTGCACAAACATGAAATCGGCTTTGTCTTTGTTGGGCATCCAAAAACTAAAGCGTTCTTTAAATTTCATGTTGGAGGCGCTGTAATCCTGCGAAAATGGCGGATTGGCAATGACAATGTCAAAGGTCTTCAATTCGCCATTTTGCTGATGCAATGGATTCAGTAAGGTGTCGCCATTCATTATTTTGCTGTCGTAAATGTTGTGAAACAGCATGTTCATTTTACACAAGCCCCAAACCGTTCCGCTTTTTTCCTGTCCGTATAGCGTGATGTTTCGTGCCGAACCGTATCGGCTTTCCACATAGTTTTTGCACTCAATCAGCATGCCACCACTGCCCACAGTAGGGTCATAAATTTCAGCATTTTCACCCGGTTCTAAAATGTTTATCAGCAGTTTTACTATTTCGTTTGGCGTGTAGAATTCTCCGGCTTTTTTGCCGGCACTGTCGGCAAAATGCTTGATAAGATATTCGTAGGCAGCACCCATAAGGTCAGGGAACTCCAAATTGTCATCCCGCAAATTCATTCTGTTGAAATGCTGAATGAGTTTCCGCAAATCCTCATCACTGATTTGCTTATTGTTCTTACCAAATGTTTTATTGAAATTGATGTTGTCCTGATTGAATACACCGTCCAGTTTGTCTAAGTTGGCTTCCTGTAAAGCAGCTAAAGCCTTGTTAAGATGGTCGCCAATTTCTTCGGTCAAATCTTTGATGAAATTGTAACGCTGTTCGTTGCCTTCGCTGTCAATATAGGTTTCAGGGTCACCTTCTAATTTTTTCCACCTTGCAGCAAGGGGAACAAAAAAGTCGTATTCCGGTGCGTTTTGTCTTTCCAGTTCTCCGTAAAGAATTTCGGGGTCACGCACACCACGAACATCCGTCAATGTTTTCTTTCTTCTGTCACGGTGCACTTCAAACTGGTCGTTTACCCGTTTCAGAAACAACATGGAAATGATGTATTCCTTGTATTCTGATGCATCCATGTTACCTCTCAGGATGTCACACGCATCAAAAAGGAAAGTTTCTAATCGGGAAAGTGAAATTTTATTTGCCATATATATAAATCAATTTTTTATTTTCAAAAGTAACAATTTAGCACGGGTGCGTAAGCAAAATTGCAGCTCTTTTGCAAGCTTTGGTTTTGAGCGTCGGCTCGTGGGGCTTGCAAATGTGCTGCAATGTGGGTGGGGTTTCTTTCTTCTTTTTTTGCGGGGGGAAGAAAAAACAAAATAAATTTCCATCAAATTTGCACTGTCCTGTCAAAAAGCTAAATCCTTTCTTATTTTAATTTATCACTATCGTATCTGTCTGTTGTCTGTCTTTTTACACTTGTTGCCAACGTATAATTTACGAAACAAAGTTACAAAATTCGTATA
>MTKW01023066.1_pt1 | contig 10079 bp, 9 predicted proteins | sample 1042761 | NCBI WGS metagenome assembly MTKW01 (sample SAMN06205366, study PRJNA360243) | anaerobic digester metagenome | biome: Wastewater treatment plant; feature: Anaerobic digester sludge; material: sludge; isolation source: anaerobic digester fed with sludge from wastewater treatment plant ... | reverse complement strand
GGATTAGGTATTGTAATCTTTCGCATATTACTGAGCTGTATTGTCCGAAAGAGCACTTTTCTGGTAGCTTTTAATCTTCACTACCCGGCTTTCTTTTTTTATCTCGCATATGGGATATTTTTAAAAGCTGGGAAGGTAAAAACACTTTTAAAGGCGCCTGTGAACTTCATTGCGGTAATGACTTTAGCAGATATCGGCGCCAATTTTATTGAGCTTGCCGTAAGGCACGAGATGAATTTGATTTATTTTCAGGAAGTGTTCAACAGCGTCCTAGGCGTGGGTTTGATTCGCAGTATAATCACCCTTTCTCTTTACTGGCTAATAGAGAGATACAGACTACTAATATTGCGCGAAGAACATGAAAAGCGTTATGCAGAACTTATAGAACTGTTATCCGAGCTAAAAGCTGAATTCTTTTATATACAGAAATCATCAAAAGATCTGGAAGATGCAATGCGGGAAGGTTATCAGATATATCAGTCCTTGGCTTTAGGTATTACCGATAGTGAAGTTATAAGTTTAAAGAAGAAGGCCTTAAACCTTGCCCGGGATATTCATGAAATAAAAAAGGACTATCTTCGAATTTTGGCAGGTGTTAAGGAACTGCTGCCGGAAGAACGGGGAGGCATGAAACTGACGGCTGTATTGGAAATAATTAAATCCAATACGCAACGACTGATAAAGACCTTGGGAAAAGATGTAGAGTTAATAATTCAAACAGTACCTGATCTAGTTGTAATTAACTATTTTTCAATGTTTTCTATTCTCAACAATCTGGTTTCAAATGCACTTGATGCTATAGAAGAGGAGCGGGGTATTGTTAAGATAAAAGTTTCTTTAGATAATGACTCCGTTGTCATAAGTGTTTTCGACAACGGGAAAGGTATTGACGTGAAGGACCTTCCCTATATTTTTGAACCGGGATTTTCAACAAAATACGATAAAAATGGATTAATTTCCACCGGTCTAGGCATGGTTAACGTAAAAAACCTCATAGAGGATATGAAAGGAAGAATTTCAGTGGTCGCAGCTCATGCCAAGGGGACAAAATTCGAAATATATTTACCTTTAAAGAATAATTTCACAATCTTACAGGAGGATAAACATGAGTTTTCGTTTGATGATAGTAGATGATGATAGAGCAGTGAGGAGAATTCTTGCAGGAATTATTGAGAACAACAACCTTGGGGAGATTATCGGTGAGAGTGGGGATGGGGAAGAGGCAGAGAAGAAGATATCTGTCTTGGAGCCGGATATAGTACTAATGGATTTTCTACTTCCTGGGAAAGACGGGTTGGAGGTAATAAAAAGCCTAAAACAAAGGGGAGTCAACACACATTTTATTATGATTTCGCAAGTAGAGGATCAAGCCATGATTTCTCAGGCTTATAAGGGAGGAATAGAGTTTTTTATTCATAAACCGATAAATGCCATAGAAACTGTAAGCGTCATTTCAAAAGTGCAAGAAGTTATTAAGCTGAAAGAGACCGTTGATAAAATAAGAAAGACCGTGATTAATCTGGATGCAGTGCCCCAGTTTGATGAAAAAAAGAAAAGAGGATTGACAAAGATTGAGTTTTTCTTAGCAGATTTAGGAATACTCGGTGAAGCAGGAAGTGACGATATAAGAGTCATCATAGAAAACCATGAAACATTTTGGCAAAATATCAATAACTTGCAGGACTTATATCAACATCTCAGACAGTACTATGAAAACTATGATGAAAAAAAATCTACCGATACCAAGGCTATCGAGATGAGAATACGTCGCGCCATAGATAAAGCTCTTCGCAATGTAGCTTCAATGGGAATTGAAGATTACAACAATGAACAGTTCTTAAGGTTTACCTCGACACTGTTTGATTTTGTGGAAATAAAAAAAGAGATGGATTATCTAAGAGGTAAAAGTCCAGTTAGCGGAAAAATAAATATAAAAAAATTCTTAGAAGGAAGCATTCTTTTATGTAAAACATAAGAGTTTTTACATCAATAAGTCGTCAGGTAATACCGTTAGCTTAGATAAACTCGTTTAGGTTTCACCTGACGACTCGTTTTATATGCATTTTGTATATATAAAATATTATTTAGTCTCTGGCACCTTGAATCCTTGATTTTGATAGCTTGCTCTTTTGAATAAGGTACCCAAGCAACAGCAGACCTCCACCGATGAGATCAGTTCTTGCACCCGGTGTTACCATCATTATTCCACCTACAAAGAATATAATGCGTTCTATAAAAGATTCATCGGTGATTAAATACCCTGCTACGGCTGAACCTACACCTATAATGCCGATTACGGAAGTTACTACAATCTGTACGACTCCGAGTGCCGTCACATCTATTAAAAGCAAAGCCGGATTATATACGAAGATATATGGCACAAGAAAAGCGGCTATTGCAAGTTTTGAAGCTTCAAGTCCGGTTTTTAAAGGATTTGCTTTTGCTACCCCCGCACCGGCAAAAGCTGCAAGTGCAACCGGAGGTGTAACGTCTGCTATAATACCGAAATAAAAAGCAAACATATGAGCTGCCAGCACTGGTACATTCATCATTAAAAGTGCCGGTGCCGCTATGGTCGATGTAATTACATAATTAGCTGTAGTAGGAACTCCCATGCCTAAGACAATTGATGTCAACATGGTAAAAAACAGTGTAAGCAATAGATTTCCCTTTGCTAGCCCTACTAATGTGGAACCCATTTTCAAACCAAGTCCCGTTTGAGTTACAACACCTATGATTATTCCCGCACAGGCAGTGGCTGCAATAACACCAAGAGCCCCCCTGGCACCTTGTTCAAGGCCATTTACAATATCGGTTAAACTTATTCTGGTATCCTTTCTAAGCAACGAGGCAGCTATTGACGAAATAATGGCAAAAAGAGCCGCTTTCATTGGTGAATACCCTCTAACTAACAGGACTATAATAGCCACCAAGGGTAAAAGCAGATGACCTCTTTCTAATAGGATGTTTTTAATTTTTGGCAGCTCTTCCCTGTTTAATCCTTTAAGCCCGAGACGCTTTGCTTCCAAATGGACACCGGTCCAAACACCAAAATAATAAAGGAGTGCCGGAATAACAGCTGCGCCGATAATTTTCACATAAGGGATTTGGGTAAATTCAGACATGAGAAAAGCTGCAGCACCCATTATAGGAGGCATAAGTTGACCACCGGTGGAGGCGGTAGCCTCTACTGCGCCTGCAAATTCGGGTCTATAGCCTAATTTTTTCATCATTGGAATTGTAAAGCTTCCGGTTCCTACCACATTAGCAACTGAACTGCCTGAAACTGTACCCATTAGTCCACTGGAGATCACGGCAACTTTCGCCGGTCCACCGGATGCCCATCCGGCCACAGCATTTGCCAGGTCGATGAAAAATTGACCCATTCCGGTTTTTTCCAGATATGCACCGAAAAGAATAAATAAGAATATAAATGTAGACGATACGCCTATAGGTATGCCAAAAATCCCCTCAGTAGTGTAAAACAGATGACCTACCAAACTAGGAAGAGCTACACCACGGTGAGCCAACTGACCGGGAATGTAACGGCCAAACAGTGCGTATAAGATAAATAAAGATGCCACAGTAATGATGGGCCAGCCAACCACACGACGGGCTGCTTCTATAACTAAAATTATAGCTATCAACCCTACGATATAGTCCATAGTTGTGACAGTTCCGGCTCGCAAAACCAATTCCTGATAAAAAACTATTATATACATGGGTGCTGCCGCACCTAATATGGCGAAAATAATATCTACTGGATGCACTTTATTCCTAGGCCATTCTTTTCTGGCGGGATATAGCAAAAATATTAAACAAAGCCCGAAGGAAAGATGGATAGATCTTTGAATCATAGCATCAAGCACTCCTACAGCGCCTGTATAAAGATGAAAAACAGAAAAAGCGATTGCTATAGCGGCTACTATTTTAGCGGAAAATCCTTCGAGTATCCGATAGTCCGATTCTTTATCAAACTTCCTCAATATCTCTTCATTATTTTGAGAAGTTTCCTGGTATTTATCACTCATTTTCCCGCTCCTTTCTTGATATATTTTTTATTGTCAACCTATCTTTTGCCCGTATTGTAAGCAGGTCCTCGGGATCGGCAAAATCAAGTAAAGGATATTCTTTACCTCCTATAGTGATGGAATGCTTTGGAATTGGTGATACTCTTATGGGTATTGATTCAAATTCTCTATGCATATTTAGGACGAATTCTCCGTTTTTACTTATGAATTTTCCATTCTCCTCTGAAAAAGGAAGACCCACTCCAAGGGAGTGATAGGTAGTTTTGTCTAAAACCAGTTTATTATCACCGCTGATAACGAAATACTCATGCACGGGTGTTTTCTGAACTGAATGAATAAAGCTCAATACAAATCTTCTGTTAGGAACATATATAACAGTAACGGTCTTTTGTCTTGTATTTTCTAAAACAACAGCTTTTTCATTAACTATCCGATAGTTAGAGAAAAATACAGCCATGAAAAAAATAATAAGAAATATAAAAATCTCTAATTTCAGCCTCATAAAATCTGAGCATTGGAGATTACCCCCCAATGCTCAGCATCCTCCTTGAGTTTATTTTTATTCGTTAAAGTACTTTTCAGCTCCGGGATGTAGATCAACAGACATACCATCCTGGCCAGTTTCGGCCTTTATGAAAGCTCCTAACGGATGAGCGACTTTCAATCTTTCCGGGTTTTCATACATTGTTTTAAGAAGGTTGTAAACTGTATCTTCATCGAGATCTGAGCTTACTGCCAGCATGGACATAACGGCAACAGCATTCACATCTTCGGTCATCCCGTTATATGTGTCGGCAGGTATGACAGTCTTTACATAGAACGGGTATTTTTCTATGAGTTTGTCAGCCAAAGCATCATCAACATCAAGTATTTTTACATTACGCTGTGCAGCAATATCCTGTACCGCTGCAGTAGGGAATCCAGCGGTTACGAAAGCTGCATCGACGTTCCCGTCTTTTAAGTTATTTGCTGCTTCTGAAAAAGAAAGATACTGAACGCTTATATCATCATAGGTAATTCCAGCGGCTTCAAGTATCTGTCGAGCGTTGGCTTCAGTACCGCTGCCTGCTGCACCGACTGCAACCTTTTTACCTTTTAAGTCCGCCAGTGTTTCTATCTTTTTGCCTTCAAGAGTAATGATTTGAATAGTTTCAGGATAAAGAGTGGCAAGGCCTTTGATGTCTTCGTACTTAGTATCACTGAACATTTCTGTACCATTTGCGGCATAAAAAGCTATGTCGTTTTGGACAAATATAACTTCCACTTCGCCATTCCTAAGAAGATTGACATTGGCCACAGATGCACCTGTGGTCTGGGCTGTTGAGTTGACACCGCTAATGTTGTTTGACCAGATTTCGGCAAAAGCTCCGCCCAATGGGAAATAAGTCCCTGCAGTTCCACCTGTTGCAATGGTTACAAAAATCTTCTCCCCTTCTTTAGTAGGTTCCGCTGCATCTCCCTCGGCTTTATCGCCTCCACTTCCGCCGCAACCGGCTACAAGCCCTGTTAACAATAGAGCAGCCAACAAAATAGCTATAAGCTTTTTACTCATTTTTTCCCCTCCAAATAATATTTATTTAAAATGTAGCATATTTTATTATATGTCCAATGTAACCAAAACCTACAGATAACAACTGAATACAACAAAAAACAAATACCTGTATACAGTATAATAAATTGACAAAATTCTGCAAATAAAGGCTCATTATACATTAGTACTGTTGTACAATAAATGTATTGTAAGGTTCACGGTATATTTGTCTCATTTTGAAAAAAAAATTACAAGAGAACAATTTTTGTGTATAATTATATATATATAACGAATCAGGAGGGGTTTTCATTGAAAAATGGATTAAAAGGAGTAATAGTCCTATTAGTAATAGTAGCTTTTTTAGGATTAACCGTTTTTTCCAGCTACAATGGGCTGGTAGTATCTGATGAGGCGGTTAACAGTGCATGGAGCCAAGTAGAAAATCAACTTCAAAGGCGAATGGATTTAATTCCTAATTTAGTAAATACTGTAAAAGGATATGCATCACATGAAGAAAAGATATTTACAGAGGTTACCAGAGCACGGGAAAAGCTTATCGGAGCAGGGTCTTTAGCTGAAAAAGCTGAGGCTGATCAACAGCTTTCAGGAGCTTTGTCAAGACTACTTGCTATAGCGGAAAACTATCCGGAGCTGAAAGCTGATGCCAATTTTAGGCAGTTATCCGATGAACTGGCTGGAACCGAAAATCGAATAGCGATATCTCGTATGGATTATAATAATGTCGTGCAGTCTTTTAACACAAAAATAAGGAAGTTTCCAACTGTAATTATTGCCAGTATGTTTGGTTTTGAAAAGAAAGATTATTTTCAAGCTGAAGAAGGCGCAAAACAGGCACCAACCGTGGACTTTAGCAGTGACAGCCAGTAGTTGAAGATCCGCCAATTGATTATGAAAGCGGTGGTTTAAATGATAAATAACATTACACCCATTAAAAGAAAAAAGTTTATAAGACTACTAATTATGTCGATGATTGTATTAAGCTTAATACTGATAAATTCAAATATTGCTTTAGCCCAATCAGCTCCCTCTAAGCCCGATGTGAATCTTTATATCTTTGATTATGCCAATCTTATAGATGATTCCGATGAACAAGAAATGCGAAAAATAGCTAAGGTTTTGGACGACAAAACCAAGGCTCAGATAGTCGTGGTCACTGTCAATGATTTATCACAAATGGAGCTTGAGGATTATGCTCTTAAGCTATTTAGAAGCTGGGGAATTGGAGATAAACAAAAGAACAATGGGCTTTTAATTTTGGTAAACAAGGAAAGCCTTATTAAGGCCCAAAGAGGACGTATTCGAATCGAAGTGGGATATGGTCTTGAAGGAGCAATAAATGACGGTAAAGCAGGAGCAATCTTGGATAACTTTGCCTTGCCCGCCTTTGAAAAAGGGGAATATTCCCGGGGTATTAAAGATACATTTCTGGCAGCTTCCTCTGAAGTTGCAAGGGAATACGGCCTAGATATAGAAAGCGAAGAACTTTCAAATCTACAGGATTACTCCGTCAAAGATGACGATAAGGTATCTTTAGGAAAATTACTTGGAATTATAATTTTTATCATCATTATTTTTTTATTACCTAGAAAGCCTCGTCGCAGATATTATCGCAGAGGCCCTTTTAACGGACCCTTTTTCGGTCCCTTCGGTGGTGGAGGAGGGTTTGGAGGTGGAGGCTTCGGAGGATTTGGCGGAGGAGGTTTTGGCGGTGGGCGCAGTGGTGGCGGAGGCGCAAGTCGGTAGTTTCTGCAAACAAATTCCGGATATGCTATAATATATGCAATTAAGTATACAATGGTGTTAATGGCTTAGTAGAAAAGAGGTGTGTGGATGAATGTAAATATTAAAGGTATTGGTGAAACAACCATTGATAGTCCAACAAAACTGCTGGAATTAGCCAAAAAACATGAGCATATGTTCTCTTCTCCCATTGTGGCAGCCATTGTAGACGGAAAACTAAGGGAACTGACATATTCACTGGAGCGGGATTGTGCAGTGGAATTTATGGATATGTCAACAGAAGTGGGCATGAAAATATATCTTAGGTCACTTGTATTTTTATTTGTCAAGGCTAGCTATGATGTGTTTCCTGATTGTCGTGTTTATGTTGAACATTCGCTGGGGGACGGCCTTTACTGTGAGATAATACGGGAAGATCCCATAAGTGAAGAAGATGTGGAATGTATAGAAAATTGGATGCGAAAGTTAGTTGAAGAAGATATATCCATTAAAAAATATAAAATGCCCATTGATGAGGCTTTGACAATGTTTAAAAAAGCCGGAATGGAAGATAAAGTAAGAGTTTTAAAATATAGAAAAAGCCAGTTTTTAAATGTATATGAAATGGGCGGTATGAAGGATTACTTCTATGGGTACATGGTGCCATCAACAGGCTGTTTAAAATGGTTCAGGTTAAAATTTTATTTGCCTGGAATTATACTCCAACATCCTAATAAGTCAAATCCCACCACTGTGGCCAAGTATCACGAACAACCGAAACTCTCAAGTATTTTTAGGGAGTCGGATAGGTGGGCACATATTTTGGGAGTTCCAGACGTTGGGGCGTTAAATGACCATATAACATCTGGCAAAAGCGGTGAAGTAATACGGATAGCGGAAGCTCTTCACGAAAAAAAGATTGCTCAAATTGCAGATACTATTTCAAAGGACAGCGAAAATTTAAGAATAATCCTTATAGCCGGTCCTTCCTCATCCGGCAAGACCACTTTCGCCCAGAGACTTATAGTGCAGCTTATGGTAAATGGTTTAAGACCTATTTCCATTTCTTTGGATGATTATTTTCTGGATAGGGACAAAACTCCCCTGGGAGATGACGGAAAACCGGATTTTGAAGCCCTTGATGCCATTGAGGTACGACTTTTCAACCAGCATTTGACAAGACTAATACAGGGCAAGGAAGTAATACTTCCTAGATACAATTTTCATACAGGAAAAAGAGAATATTCAAAGACTCCCACTGAAATCGAAAAGGATCAGCCCATTATTATTGAAGGTATCCATGGTTTAAATGAGCGCTTAACGGCGTCAATTCCTAAGGAAAACAAATTCAAGATATATGTAAGTGCTCTGACCCAACTTAGCATAGATAACCATAACCGTATTTCTACAACTGATACGAGACTGTTGAGGCGCATTGTAAGGGATAGCTGGAGCAGATCAGCAGATGCAAAAAAGACTATTTCAATGTGGCCGGCGGTTTTAAAAGGTGCGGAGAAAAACATTTTTCCATATCAAGAAGAAGCTGATGTAATGTTTAATTCCGCTTTAGTTTATGAAATGGCGGTATTAAAAAAATACGCTGAGCCATTGCTGAAACAAATAAAAGAACAGGACACTGAATATATTAAGGCAAAACACCTTTTGAAATTTCTCGAGTATTTTGAACCGATTAAGGATGAGAAAGATATTCCACTCACTTCGATTATTCGTGAGTTTGTTGGAAACAGTTGTTTTTATGATTGAGGTTTTTAGGTAATTTTAAGGAGGCGCTAGAAGACGGTCCTGCAAGAGGGTGTCTTGGGGCATGAACTACGGTTATGCTGCTGTATACAAGCTCGTAATCATATTTAGTGCAATCGCTATTAAGACAGTTTTTGCGAATTTCTGCCCGGGGAACTACCACTGTCAATTCGTGAGGTATTTTTAAATTCATATTTCTTGAAACCTTTATACAAAGACCCGGAAGACTGATTTCCACCAGGTCCTTTTGCCGGGTTTTTGTTTTTTTGATTAAATTATCAAAAAATCCCTTGAAACTTATGAAAGGCTTTTTTCGAAACATATATATTCTCCTTACTTTTGGCTTTAGATGTGTTATAATATATTATATGAATGTTGCAGAAAATCTGCCTAAATTATAATTCAACAAATAAAAAACATAATATCCTTCCTATTTAATTTGACTTTGCTTTTTCAGTGTGATATATTGAAAAAAAGAAGGGCCCATCTCTATTTAGTTTTTAGGAGGAATGAATAATTGCAAGGTAAAGTTAAGTGGTTTAACCAGGAAAAAGGTTATGGATTTATTGAAGTAGAAGGAGATAAAGACGTTTTTGTTCATTATTCGGCTATACAGCAGGAAGGCTTTAAAACCTTAAAAGAAGGAGATACTGTCGAGTTTGATGTGGTGGAAGGACAGAAAGGCCCTCAAGCCGCAAATGTTACAGTTTTATAGCTGAAAACAAGCCCGGGTTCATGTCCCGGGCTTTTCATGTATTTGTATCAACTAACAAGAAGGATTTTTTACACAAATAGGGAATAATATATATATCACATGTTACATATCAGAAGAATGCACCTTGAAAAATCAATCAAACTATGAATAAAATGCATTAACCAAATGCATTTTATAAAAAAATTCCCAGAAGGGAGTTGAGCTTTATGAAGGTAAATGTCAGCGGCAAAAATATTAATGTAACAAAAGCTTTAAAAGAGTATGCGGAAAAGAAGGTAGGAAAGCTCGAAAGGTTTTTTGA
>MTKW01002423.1_pt1 | contig 10079 bp, 8 predicted proteins | sample 1042761 | NCBI WGS metagenome assembly MTKW01 (sample SAMN06205366, study PRJNA360243) | anaerobic digester metagenome | biome: Wastewater treatment plant; feature: Anaerobic digester sludge; material: sludge; isolation source: anaerobic digester fed with sludge from wastewater treatment plant ... | reverse complement strand
TTTATGAGTGTACCTGAGCTTTAGTTATTGATCGGCGGCTGGCAAGAGTGCTTTCACCGATTATACGAAGCAGCAATTGCTCGGACCAGTAATTTATCGAGAGGAGCTATTCTGTTGATATCTTTGGAGGCAGTTTCATACCTGAAATCTGTGGCTTCCTATAAATGGTCTCCTACCGGTTTGCTCACCTACTCATGCATTGGCGGTGAAAAACCTGAACTGTGGGCATACTCAGGGGGTTCAGAGGTTGATTCCACGTCCTCCAGGCTTATTTGCGATCTGGAAGTATCAGACTGGGACTTCAGCCCTGACGGAAGCCAAATGGCGGTCATATCAAAAAACGAAGTTCATTTGGTTGATATGGCCGATGGTACAACCACATGCTTTACCGAAACACAAAAGGCTAAATCAGGCATAAGATTCTCTCCCGATGGGAAGCACCTTGCTTTCAAGAGTACTGATGGAATCTACATCATGAACGCCAATGGTACCTGCCTGAAACGAATTGTGAGACTTCAAAATCCCGCGGGTTTTTTCGGAGGCGGTTTTGCCTGGTCGCCCTGCAGCACAAAAATAGCCTTTGAAACTTTTCGTTGGGATCTGCATTCTGATATTGGTGTAGCAGACATTACTGACGGCAAAATGTTTTGGCTTGCCAGGACAGATATGAGTGAGTACAACCCTCAGTGGATTGGGACGGACAAAATTGTATATGCCCGGCGAGGGCTTGACTACAAGACTGACGAAATAGTTATTAAACAATGTATTCCTGATTCTTACCAGAGTGAATTTGATGCCGGCAAAGATTGTGTGGTCCATACTAAGTACTGTTCAGAAGACCTTGCCAGAGTCATCTTTACAGAGCATTGCGAAATAGGTGCCCATTACGATTTTGAGTTTGAGCTCAGTCCCGATGGCCGCAATATAGCTGTTATCAGAAGATTCAATAATTGGGATCACCTGGCGATTATTGATGTTTCTAAGGGCGAAGTTCGTCAACTAACACATGGGGAATTTGAAGTCAGTTGCCCGAGGTGGTCAAGGGACGGCAGGCGTGTGGCCGTACTTTCTAATGAAGGAGTTGATCTTAGCGAGAGGAGGATTTGGGTTTACTGCGCAGACGATTTGAAAGGCTATTGTGCTACCGGTGATTACCAGGGGTGCCGTGTTATCCCAACATGGCCCAGGGGCAGTCTGAGTCCATGGTCTCCCGATGATAGTAAGATCGCGTACATCTTTTCTTCTGCAACAAGGTTTCCTGAGCTTGGCATTACCACTGTCAAAAATCAGGGGCCTGAGGACTTGGTGTCCAATCTGTGCCCCCCAGAGATCTTTAGTCAAGGACAGGTTCCTGAATCAATCAGTTTTCCCAGTTATGACGGAAAACAGATATATGGCTACTTGTACACTCCACGTCCCCGGAAAGAACCTTCCCCTTCCCTGATATTTGTTCACGGAGGCCCTGTGGCTCAAGACGGATACAGATGGCATGGTTTATTTCAACCGGTTATTCAAAGGGCAGTACAACGGGGGTTTGTCTGCCTGGACCTTAATTACAGAGGAGGTATCGGATACGGTTGTGAGTTTGAACAAGCCAGCTACGGTGACATGGGCACAGGCCTTGTTAAGGACATTGTTCATGCTGCAGATTATCTAAGAGAACTTGACTACGTTGATGGTACCAGGCTGGGTTTGATGGGCCACAGCTACGGCGGGTATCTGACTGTACACACTATTGAGCTGGCTCCTTCGGTTTTCAAAGCAGCCGTTGAAGTTGCAGGGGTAATGGATTGGAGGGCATACCTCAAGTTCGGAGTGACTTATTTTGCAATGAAAATGGGTTACCCCGAAGATGAAGTAGAGAGGTATAAGGAATGGTCACCTGTGGATAATGTTGATGCTATTCAAACGCCCCTCTTGATAGTTCACGGAACCAATGATCCCAATGTGAGAATTCATGAACATGCCTACCCCCTTATTACCAGGCTAATAGAGCACAAGAAGGAATTTGATATGAGGATCTACCCTGAAGAAGGCCATGTTTATTGGAATCCCAATGTAAGGTATGACTTGTTCAAACAGGTTGAAAGATTCTTTGACAGGTATTTAAAGGATTAAGGATAAAGCCTGTTTGCCAAATTCACATGAGTTTATTGGGTATAGGATACGTGAGGTTCCCCGGAGGTTTACTTAGAACAGTCTACAAGGAGGTCATAGAGCATGAGATACAAGAACAGTTTTCGGTATCTGGCAGTCTTTCTTTTGGCCGCTCTTTTCTCCGGTGCTTTGTTTGCAGGCTGCACCCCTGCTAAACCCAAAGAACCTGAGAATGTAGAACCCGAGATAACCAAGGGTGGTACATTCTTGCAGTGGGTCTACTGGGAGCAGCCTATGTCTAACCCTGTTCTTAGCTCAGGACAATTTGCCCATTCGTACATTTTTGATCCATTGGTTCAAGTTGATGAAAACGGTGACATACAGCCACGGTTGGCTGAAAAATGGGATATTTCCCCTGATGGCAAGGAATATACGTTTACACTCAGGGAGAACGTAAAATGGCACGATGAAGAGCCTTTTACGGCAGATGATGTAAAGTTTACCTTTGATGCAATTATGGATCCCAAGACAGTTACCACCCAGAGATCTTGTTTCACAGTGGGGGACGAAGTGGCCAAGTGTGAAGTGGTTGATCCCCTTACGGTGAAGTTCATTCTGCCTCAGCCCTTTGCCCCGTTTTTGGGGAAACTCGGTAATCAATATTCGGCTGTGCGTATCGTGCCGAAACACGTGTTTGAAGGAACTGACATCAACGATAACCCGGCCAACTTCGATCCAATAGGCACCGGCCCATTCAAGATGCAGGAACGCAAAACCGGTGAGTATGCTGTCTTGGTAAGGAACGACGATTATTTCCTTCCTGTGTACCTGGACAAAATAGTTCTAAAAATCATTCCAAATGCTGAGGCTAATGTGGCGGCTTTCGAAAACAGAGAACTACATGCAACCTACCTTTATGATGCAGACGTTGAGAAATTTGCTGACTATCCGGGAGTGATTCAATACAGATACAGCGACGGAGCATTGGCGTTTTTATGGCTGAATGTAAAGAAGCCCCTTTTCAGTGATAAACGGGTTCGCCAGGCAATAGCTTATGCCATTGACAAGGAAGATATTGCCAACACTGTAACTTACGGATTGTGTAAGGCCGCTTACAACATTTACGCGTCCAGCGGGCCACATGCATGGGTATATAATGAGAATGCACCAAGGTATGAGTATAACCCCGAGAAAGCCAAAGAAATTCTCGCAGATCTTGGTTGGAAGCCGGGCCCTGACGGAGTCCTTGTTAAGGATGGGCAAAGGTTCAGTTTTGTACATTACGGTCAGACTGGATTTGCCCAGTACGAGAAAGTGAACACTATGCTTCAGGCACAGCTGGACAAAGTAGGAATTGAGATGGAAATACGTTTGCTTGAACCTGCAGCTTTTAACCAGAAGTTGAGAGAACAAGTAGACCCAAAAGATATGGATTCCCATCTTACAGGCGCAGGCCCGGACGTTTTCGACCCGGATTACATTTCTCGCTTTCACTCCAAGAGCTATCCTGCCGGGCACAATGTGTATGGTTACTCGAATCCTGAAGCTGACAAGCTTCTTGTGGAAGGGGTCACAACTACCGATAGAGAGGCCAGAAAAGAGATCTACTGTGAGTTGCAAAATGTCATTATGGAAGATATTCCCTACATTCCCCTTTACGAGTTCATAGACGTTAATGCTGTCTGGGACGACCTTGGCGGAGTACCTGAGGATACCACAAAAGACTCCAGTGTAATCACCTGGTACTTTACTGAAAAACTGTACATCAAGGAGCCTAGCGGCAAGTAGCGCAAGCATATACATGGGGTTGGGTAGCATTTGAATGCAATCCCAGCCCCTTGTTTAGGAGGGGTTGAATTTGCTCAACTATGTAGCTCGCCGGGTACTTCTGATGCTGCCTCTTCTCATAGGAGTATCCATTATAAACTTCGGGATAATCAAAATGGCACCTGGTGACCCTCTCATGGCTATGGCTATCGACCCGCAGCATTTTGTGAACATTACGCCGGAGGAGCAGGCCAGACTAAAGGAGGCACTTGGGCTCAATGAACCGGTTCACAAGCAGTATCTTAATTGGGCAAAAGAGGTGATTAACGGGAACTTAGGAATATCCCTTATTAGCCGCAGGCCGGTAAAAGACCTTATCAAAGAAAGGTTGCCGGCAACCCTTTCCCTGGGTGCCACTGCCCTTATAATATCCATTCTGATTGCCCTCCCAATAGGGATTGTATCGGCTGTTAAGCAGTACTCGTTAACTGATTATATTGCTACTTTGTATGCCTTCATCGGAGTATCTATCCCCGCGTTTTGGCTCGGGCTTATGGTGGTGTACTTATTTTCCTTGCGCTTGGGATGGTTTCCTACAGGGGGAAGGGGATCCTTTGATGTAGCTCCCGGCATTTGGCCCATGATAGTAGACCGGTTGCATCATTTTGTCCTTCCGGTAGTTACACTGTCTGCATCAAGCTTGGCAGGCTGGATGCGTTATCAACGTACCAGCATGGTAGAGACATTCAAACAAGATTATGTGAGGACTGCAAGGGCAAAGGGATTAAGCGAGCTCACTGTTATTGTGAAACACGCATGGCACAATTCCCTTATTCCTATTGTAACTCTTTTGGGGTTTTCACTCACTAATCTAATTGGCGGTGCCTATATTGTCGAGGTCATTTTCTCATGGCCAGGCATGGGCAGGTTGGGAGTGGAGGCTATTTTCAGGCGCGACTATCCCCTTGTCATGGGAGTAGGGCTTGTATCATCCTTTATGGTAATGCTTGGCAACCTGCTGGCTGACATACTATATGCTTTTGTCGATCCCCGAATACGGTACTAGATAAAAGAGCCAGGGAGGAGGTTTTGTGAATTGCGGAAGTTTATCAAGCGGTTTGCCAGGCACAGGCTTGGGATAATAGGTGCAGTAATTTTGCTTACATTGGGTATAGTGGCTGTGTTTGCCCCACAAATTGCTCCGTATGATCCAAATGAGATTGATACCAGCAGGCTTCCAAAACCTGGCATGCCTGCTCCTCCAAGCAAAGAGTTTTTGTGGGGAACTGACGACCTTGGGAGGGACTACTTGTCCAGGGCCATGTATGGGTCCCGGATCTCAATGTCGGTGGGTTTTATATCAATGGGTATTGCCACTTTGGTGGGTACTGCAGTCGGTGCGATTTCCGGGTATTTCGGCGGCCGCATTGACACCATTTTAATGAGAATTGTAGATATTTTGCTGTGCTTTCCTACCTTCTTTCTTGTCCTGACTGTGCAGGCTACTCTTAAGCCCAGTCTTTACAATGTGATGATNNTTTTTAGGATTAGGTGTTCAACCGCCAACTTCAAGCTGGGGCAGCATGTTAACCAAGGCACAGGTATATATGCGGTCGGCATGGTGGGTTGTATTTTATCCCGGAATTTTGATCTCAATTACAGTCTTGTCATTTAACTTTCTGGGAGATGCTTTACGGGATGCGCTGGATCCACGGTCCCGTCTTAGATAGCATTGCTATAACATAAGATTATGAAACCTCAAATTATTGGGAGGGATTCAGTTGAAGGTTATAAAAGGCGCAACAGTCCTTACTATGGCTGAAAGGGATTATGCACCTGGCGATGTTCTTTTGGACCAGGGCAAGATAGTACAAGTTGACAGCAAAGTTGCAGTTCCAGATGATTGTGAAGTAATAGATGCTACAGGTATGTTTGTTTTGCCTGGATTTATAGATGTACATTGTCACATTGGGGCTATTGAAGATGGTGTTGATGATGCCAATGAAATGACTTGCCCAAGAACGCCTCAGGTTAGAGTCATGGATTCTGTAAACCCCCAAGATCCCGAGTTCGCTGCTGCCAGAGCCGCTGGTTTTACCATGCTGTTGATCCATCCGGGAAGCGGTAATGTAATCGGGGGACAAAGTGTTTTGGTGAAGACCGCGGGGGCTGTTGTAGATGACATGGTTGTGCGACAACCTGCAGGGTTGAAGTTCGCATTTGGAGGCAATCCCAAACATCGCTTTCCGGGAAAAGCTGACAACCATCCAAAAACCCGAATGGGTGTAGCTGCCGTGTTTCGCCAAGCATTTATGGAAGCCCGGGATTATATTGAACGCAGGGCTCAGGGCAATGATGAGCCGGTTAATCTTGGACTGGAGATTGTGGCAAAGGTCTTGAGAAAAGAAATTCCCGCAAGAGTACACGTGGCACGGTCTGATGATATCCTGACTGTTATTAGACTGTGTAAAGAATTTGATATTGATTTTACCCTGGAGCATGTAACCGCAGGCCATTGTGTTGTTAAGGAAATATTAGACAGCGGTGCTCCCTGTGTGATAGGTCCCATGTTTTCTCCGAAGGGCGCCAGCGAAACAAAAGAGCTTACTTTTAGGACACCTGGGGTTTTGGCGTCAGAGGGAGTCAAAGTGGCTTTGACCGTTGATCACCCGGTTATTCCTTTGAGTCATTCATTGTATCAAGCTGCTGTATGCGTAAAAGCCGGTATGGCTCCAAACGATGCGCTCAAGGCAATGACAATAAACGGTGCGGAAATTGCAGGTATGGGTGATAGGACAGGCAGCATCGAGCCGGGGAAAGACGCTGATTTGGTTGTAATGACCGGTTATCCTTTTGACATTGATACTGATGTATATATGACTTTAGTAAATGGTAAGGTGGTGTTTAAGAAATGTTGATGATCAAAAAGGCAAAGATGCTGCAAAACGGTGAAGAGACACTTCTTGACATATTGATAGACGAAAAGATCATATCCAAAGTTGGCCCGGCTATTGACACCCCTGAAGACGCGAAAGTCATAGACGCAAAAGGTGCTTATGTTACGCCAGGCCTGGTAGATGCCTATGTTTACATAGGTGTCAGAGAATCAGAAGCCGGTAGTGAAGGAAGGGACCAGGACGAGATCAGCGGGCCTATTCAACCCCACGTAAGAGCACTTGATGGTGTTAACTGGAAAGATAGTGCTTTCAGGTATGCTCTTGGAGGAGGTGTGACCACGGTAGCAACTGGGCCTGCTGAAGCCAACGTCATGGGTGGCCAGGGGCTGATTGTTAACATAAACGAAAACCTTCCGGAAGAGGGAGTGCTCAAGGAACCAGGCAGTCTGAGAATTGCGTTAGGGAAAGCTCCCAAGTCTACTTACAGCGAGGGGCCCAAAATGCCTTCAACCAGAATGGGTATTGCTGCAATGGTCAGAGATCATTTCATGAGAGCCAGAGAGTATGGGGAGAACCGTAAGAAAAAGAGCAAACCCAAATTCGATATGGTATTGGACGCGTTATTAACTGTCATGAAGGAAAGCATTCCGGTGTCTTTCTTTGCCAGAAGGTCTCATGATATTGTTACCGCCATAAGGCTCATAAAGGAGTTCGATTTAAACGGAATCGTGGCAGGAGCAACAGAAGCACATATGGTATCTGATTTTTTGGCCGAGAGCAAAGTTCCTGTAATTTTCATTCCCCCCCTGGTAGACAAAATGGACCCTGAGTTCCGAAACAGCACTTTTAAGACCGCGGGTATACTCAAAAAAGCAGGCGTTGAGGTAGCCGTAGCAACCGGTGCCCCTTCACCTCCGGCTCACCATCTATCACTTATGGCTGCATTGTGTGCCAAAGAAGGGCTTGACAGGCAATCAGCCATTGATGCAATCACGAGAGTGCCTGCTGAACTGTTTGGTTTGGGAAGCAAAATCGGATGCGCAATGCCAGGGTGTATTGCAGACATTGTGATCTGGGATGGTAATCCCCTTCAGTTGCTGGGAGCGCCGTCACTGGTTTTGGCATCGGGCCAAGTGGTTTTTGATGCCTCTAAAGACCCCAAACCATGGTAATGACTGTGAGTAAGTGTTGCTTGCAATCACCAAGGCAAGATTGGGGGAAGGAACATGCCGGATTGTCTTCTTGAAGTAAAAGGTCTTAAGGTTAGCTTCAAGACCAGTGATGGTCTAGTGCAAGCAGTAGATGATGTCAGCTTTAAAATCAGACATAATGAGATTCTTGGGATTGTAGGCGAGTCTGGTTGTGGCAAGAGCGTAACAGCTCTTTCAATAATGAAGCTGGTTCCCATTCCGCCTGGACAGTATTTAGGAGGACAGATTCTCTTTCAAGGAGAGGATCTCATAGAAAAGACAAATTCCCAAATGCAAGAGATTCGTGGTAACGAGATAGCTATGATTTTTCAAGAGCCTATGACAAGTCTTAATCCTGTTCACACCATTGGATCTCAAGTGGCAGAGTCAATAATACTACACCAGGGGCTTAATCACAAACAAGCCCTCAGCAAAGCTGAGCATATGTTGAGCCTTGTCGGAATACCGGATCCTCACCGGAAAGTGCATGAGTATCCCCATCAGCTATCTGGCGGGATGCGGCAAAGGGCAATGATTGCCATGGCGCTTTCCTGTAATCCCAAATTGCTTATTGCCGACGAACCTACAACTGCTCTGGATGTGACTATTCAAGCTCAGATTCTTGAGCTCATAAAGAATCTTAAACATGAAACAGGGATGGCAATCATGCTAATAACCCATGATTTGGGGGTTATTGCCGAAATGGCGGATAGGGTTGTCGTTATGTACGCAGGCAAAGTAGTGGAGGAGGCTTCAGTTAAAGAGCTCTTTCGAAATCCTTTTCACCCATATACTGTAGGTTTACATAAATCCACACCCCGTATTGACAGGCCGCGGTCAAAAATTCAGGCCATTGAAGGAAGTGTTCCTGAGTTTATTCAGGCAATTCCGGGTTGCCGTTTCAATCCCAGATGCCCTTATGCTGAGGAAATCTGTGAAAAAGAAGAACCTTTCCTTTTGGGTACTGACCATAAAGTGGCGTGCCATTTTTCGCTTGGGGCATCTAGTGATGGGGAGGGGTGATTATCATAGCGCTTCAGGAAGAAAGAGTAGAACATTTTGACAGCAGGGCAGCCATAGATGAACAGCCGTTGCTTGAAGTAGTCGATTTGCGTAAGTATTTTCCGGTGTACGGAGGGGTTTTCTCTAAGGTAGTTGACTACGTACAGGCAGTTGATGGGGTATCTTTTGATGTAATGCCAGGGGAGACATTTGGATTGGTCGGCGAGTCAGGTTGCGGCAAGACTACAGTGGGCCGTGTGATACTTCGTTTGACTCCTGCTACAGGTGGGGATGTGGTCTTTGGCGGCCGGAGGGTTTTTGAGTTGTCTCGAACGGAACTGCGCGAGCTAAGGCGAGACATGCAGATAGTCTTTCAGGACCCTTATGGTTCTCTCAACCCCCGGATGACTGTTGGTGAGCTGTTGAGTGAGCCTTTGCAGTACCATGGCCTTGTAACATCTGCAGAGAAGAATGATGCGGTAAAAGAGATTCTGGAGACTGTTAAGCTGCACCAATCTGATGCTTCAAGGTACCCCCATGAGTTTTCAGGCGGCCAGCGGCAACGTATAGGAATTGCCCGGGCAATTGCCCTCAGGCCAAAACTGATTATATGTGATGAGCCGGTTTCTGCCCTTGATGTTTCTATTCAAGCTCAGATCCTGAATCTGCTTGAAGAACTTCAAAGCAAACTGGGCCTTACCTATATTTTTATTGCTCATGGCCTCCATGTGGTGAAGCACATTTCTGACCGGGTAGGAGTTATGTACCTCGGGAAAATCGTGGAGATTGGCGATTCCGACATCATATTCAGCCATCCTTATCATCCGTACACTCTGGCTTTGATGTCCGCAGCACCTATACCGGATCCTGAGGTAAAAAAGGAACGGATACTCCTTGAAGGTGATGTACCCAGCCCGCTAAATCCACCCTCTGGCTGCCGGTTTAGGACACGATGTTTTAGAGCCGAAGAAAGATGTTCAGAAATGGAGCCTGAGCTAAAAGAACTGGAACCAGGCAGATTCGTTGCATGTCATTTAGTAGCAGGTTCCTGAGTTTATCTGTGAAAGGCCGGGGAGCAGTAGTCAAGTATGCTGCTCTCATGGCCTTTTTGCCCAATGAAACGGGG
>MTKW01003789.1_pt1 | contig 10084 bp, 9 predicted proteins | sample 1042761 | NCBI WGS metagenome assembly MTKW01 (sample SAMN06205366, study PRJNA360243) | anaerobic digester metagenome | biome: Wastewater treatment plant; feature: Anaerobic digester sludge; material: sludge; isolation source: anaerobic digester fed with sludge from wastewater treatment plant ... | reverse complement strand
TTTCAAATAAGCTGTCTAAAAATATTGATTTATTGTATCATTTAGTATAATATATAATAGGTGAGAGACAAAAGAACTTATTTAGGAGGTAATTCTTTGAAAATACTTGTAATTAACTGTGGAAGTTCATCACTTAAATACCAACTGATGGACATGGAAAATGAAAGCATAATTGGTAAAGGATTAGTTGAAAGAATCGGTATCCCTGGTTCAAGAATTATCCATAAAGTGGATGGTCAAGAAGATTATGTAGTAGAAGAACCTATGGAAAATCATAAAGATGCAATAAAATATGTTTTTGATGCTTTAACTCATGAAAAATACGGTATAGTTAAATCACTAGACGAAATAACCGGTATTGGTCATAGAGTACTTCATGGTGGAGAGAAATTATCAGAGCCGGTAATCGTTACTGAAGAAGTTAAAGAGATAATAAAAGATCATATTAAATTTGGTCCTCTTCATAACCCAGGTAACCTAATGGGAATTGAAGCATGTGAAGAAATAGTACCTGGAAAACCAAATGTAGCTGTTTTTGACACTGCATTCCATCAAACTATGCCTGATTATGTTTACATGTATCCAATCCCTTATGAATATTATAAAAAATATGCAATAAGAAAGTATGGGTTCCATGGAACAAGTCATAAATATATTTCATACAGATTACCTGAAATCATGGGAGTAGACAGAGAAGACATGAACTTTGTTTCCCTACATTTAGGAAACGGATCAAGTCTAGCTGCAATAAGAAAAGGAAAAGTTTTCGATACATCAATGGGACTTACTCCACTTGAAGGATTGGAAATGGGTACAAGATCAGGTAACGTAGACCCAACTGTAGTTACATTCTTAATGGAACAAGAGAATTTAACTCCACAACAGATGAATGAAATTTTAAATAAAAAATCAGGTGCTCTAGGAGTATCAGGATTGAGTTCTGACTTTAGAGATCTTGAAGATGCTGCACATGAAGGACATGAAAGAGCAGAATTAGCGCTTGATATGTTTATAATCAGAGTAAAGAGATTCTTAGGTGCATATATTGCAGAATTAGATGGTTGTGATGCAATAGCATTTACAGGTGGAATCGGAGAAAACTCAAAAACAATTAGACATTTAGTTTGTAAAAACTTAGAACATATTGGAATAGAACTAGACCAAGAGAAAAATGATGTTAGAGGTAAAGAAGCTTTAATTTCAACAGAAAACTCTAAGGTGAAAATTTATGTAGTACCTACCAATGAAGAATTGATGATTGCTAGGGACACTAAGAGTTTAATCAGCTAATTTATAATTGACATATATGAAAGCTAATTGTATAATATATTAGCTGCTTTCATATAATAAACAACTAGATTAGCTTAGTCATAAATTAGTGATGTTGTAATATGTTGGCTATATTCACTAATAGGGAGGTGTCAAAATGGCTGTACCTAAAAGGAGAACATCCAAAGCAAGAAGAGATAAAAGAAGAGCATCGTCTTATAAATTACCAAGGGTTACAATAACAGAGTGCCCAAACTGCCATGAGCCTAAATTGCCTCATAGAGTGTGCAGAGCTTGTGGTTACTACGATGGAAAAGAAGTTATCGTTGTAGAATAAAAAGGATAGTGGGTACACTATCCTTTTTATTTATAAAAAAATAGTTGAGGTAGAAATGAAAATAATTATAGATACAATGGGTTCTGATAAGGGAATGGAAGTAATTGTCAAAGGTACATTAGATGCAATGGCCGAGAAAGACTTTTATCCCATATTTTGTGGACCTGAAAAAGAGTTAGTGAAGTTTATTCCAAAAGAATTAATCGAGAATGATAAGCTTGCTATTATAAATGCTGAGGATGTAATAGAAAATACTGACGAAGCAGCATTAGCAATAAGAAGAAAAAAAGAATCTTCTATGGTCAAAGGTCTTAGAAGTTTAAAAAATGATGAAGCAGATGGCTTCATATCGACTGGCAGTACAGGCGCACTTCTTGCAGGTGCAACCTTAATAGTTGGTAGAATTGAAAATATCGATAGAGCTGCTTTAACAGTGTCCATTCCGGGGGTTAAAAATCCGACAATAGTTCTGGATGTTGGAGCAAATATGGACTGTACACCTGAACTTATAAGGCAATTCGCTATTATGGGTACCTGTTATGCAAAGACTGTTTTTAATAAAAGCAATCCAACTGTCGGACTCCTCAATATAGGTAGTGAGGAAGGCAAGGGGGACACACTTACTAAAGAATCATTTCAAGTACTTTCAAATGAAAAATTGAACTTTGTAGGCAATATTGAACCTAGAGATATACTGGATAATGATGTAGATGTCATAGTGACTGATGGATTTAATGGAAATATTATGATTAAGACCATCGAAGGGGTAGCATCTACTATTATGAGTTTATTAAAAGAAGGTATTATGTCATCTACAATGACTAAGATTGGTGGAATGCTTGTCAAACCTGCACTTGGTGGAATTAAAGAAAAACTGGATTATAGGAACTTGGGCTCAGCACCAATGTTGGGATCTAAAAAACCTGTATTTAAAGCACATGGAAGCTCTGACAGTCTTGCTATAAAGAATGGTATTTTTCAATTGATAAAATTTATTGAAGATGATGTAATTAATGAGATTACTGATATTATGAGGGGGGAATAAAATGATAGAAGATAGAATATATGAGATCATCAAGGAGAGATTTGGAATAGCTGAAGTTTCCAATGATATGGTTTTAAGAGAGGATTTTGATGTCGATTCCATTACTCTTTTAGAGTTAATAATGGATGCTGAAGAAGAATTCGGCGTTGAAATAGAAGATGAAGATCTCGCAAAATTTATCACTGTTGGAGACATAGTAGAATACTTTAAATCCAGATAGGAAGTATAAAATGAATGCGACAAGAATAAAACAACTTAAAGATTTTGAAGATAATATCGGCTATCAATTTAAAGATCTGGAAGTCCTAAATCTTGCTTTCACGCATAGCTCGTTTTCCAATGAGCATAAGAACTTTTCTGACCATAATGAAAGATTGGAGTTTTTAGGAGATTCAGTTGCAAATCTAGTTGTGACCGATTTGTTGTTTCAAGAACTTGGCAGTGTACCAGAAGGTGTAATGACTAAAATAAGGGCGACAATCGTATGTGAAAGCTCATTTGCATGTGCTAGTAGAGAATTAGGGATTCCTAAGTATTTACTATTGGGTAAAGGGGAAGAACTCAGTGGTGGTAGAGACAGAGCCTCTCTATTAGCAGATGCATTTGAAGCTTTTTGCGGCGCCCTTTATTTGGATGCAGGTTTTGAAGTAGTAAGAGAATTTCTCTTGTTAAAATATAAAGACAAGATTTTAAATGATATAAAACACGATAGGGTTTCAACAGATTATAAAACTACATTACAAGAATTTTACCATAAAAAGTATAGAGGAAAAGTTAAGTATCGATTAGTTAAAGAGGAAGGACCTGATCATAATAAGGTTTTTCATGTAAATGTAGTTTCTAATGATAAGACCATTGGTAGTGGAGTAGGTAAAAGCAAAAAAGAGTCAGAGCACAATGCTGCAAAAGATGCATTGATTAAATTAGGTTATTTAAATGACTAAAAAAAATTATATTATTCCTATTTTTATTCCTCACATGGGTTGTATGAATGACTGTATTTTTTGTAATCAAAGGAAAATTACAAAGATTAACAGTGCGGTAGAACCTGATTTCATAAAGGAAGAAATAGAAAAGTATTTGGATTATTTTCCTAAAAAAACAAATGATGTAGAGCTTGCGTTTTATGGGGGAAGCTTTACCGGTCTTGGAACTAATACCATGATTTCTTACCTGAATGCAGTTAAACCATTCATAGAAAGAAAAATGATTAGTTCTATTCGATTGTCTACAAGACCTGACTATATCGATGAATCTAGACTTGAGATATTAAAACAACATAATGTAGAAACAATCGAACTAGGTGTACAATCGATGGTGGATAGCGTACTTGAGTTTAATAGAAGAGGGACCACATCCTCTGATGTAGTAAAAGCCGTGGAACTGATAAAAAAATATAAATTTAAATTAGGATTACAAATAATGACGGGCATGGCAGGTTCTTCAAAAGAAAATGATATTTATACTGCAAAGAAAGTTATATCTTTAAATCCCGATTTTGTAAGAATTTATCCTACTATGGTAATAGAAAATACGGAACTTAAGTGTCTATATGATTCCGGTAAATATGAGCCTATGGAGCTGGACGAACTTATTATCCACTTGAAGGATATAGTGTCACTTTTTGAGGAAAACAATATAAATATTATCAGAATAGGTCTGCCTGAGGATGGAGAGTTTAAAGATACTGATTTTATCGGACCTTCTCATCCGTCTCTTAGACAGATTGTTTATGGTGATTTATTTCTCGATGCTATTAAAAAAGAGCTGGACAAGCTAGATATCAAAAATAAGTTAACCCTTTATTCAAATAATTCGGAATTATCTTATCTCGTCGGCTATGCTGCTAAGAATAAAAAATATTTAAAGAGTATTTTTACAAGCGAAATTAGTTTTAAAACGGATAATTTAAATGATGGTTGTTTTATACTAGAACAAGAAGACAATATAATTAAAATTGATATGAGTAATTTTTATAAGAATAGAAACAAAGAGGTTGGAATTGAGACTAAATAAATTAGAAATACATGGATTTAAATCATTTGCAGATAAAACTGAATTAGTCTTTGACAAGCAATTTTCTGTTATAGTTGGACCAAACGGAAGTGGAAAATCGAATATTTCTGATGCTATTAGATGGGTTCTTGGAGAACAAAGTGCAAAATCACTTAGAGGTTCTAAGATGGAGGATGTCATCTTTACCGGAACTGAGAATTCCAAACCTATGAATTATTCTAAAGTTTCAATCACTTTTGATAATGCCAAAGGGATGCTACCGGTGGATTATAAGGAAGTTGTAGTATCCAGGAAAGTTTTTAGGGATGGAGATTCGGAGTACACAATAAATAAAAACAACTGCCGGTTAAAGGATATCAGAGAGCTATTTATGGATACCGGAGTAGGTAAAGAGGGGTATTCAATAATTAGTCAAGGAAGAATAGATGAAATACTAAGCTCCAGACCTGAAGAAAGAAGATTAATATTTGACGAAGCTTCTGGAGTTGCCAAGTTAAAATACAATAAGGAAGAATCTGCAAAAAAGCTTAAGAAAACTTTAGAGAATTTAACTAGAATCAAAGATATAATAAATCAATTAAAGGATAGGACCAATTATCTCGAAAAAGAATCTCAGAAGGCTAAAGAAGGGCTTAAGTATATCAGTGAGTTGGAAACACACCAGCTCAGTTATTATAAAAAGTACTTAAGGGATTCTGAAGGAGAGATGAAGTCTATAAAACACAAGTTTGAAGAATTGAGTGATTCAAAAGACATATTAACTAAAGATTTAGAGTCTATCAATGAGTCAATCAATCCTTTAAAGACATATATAGAATCACTTGAAAGTGAGTTAAATAACAAAAATTCCGTATATGAAGAGATTACAAATAAGATAACTTACTTGGATGCGCAGTTGATAGTTCTGAAAGAAAAGATAGGATTAAAAACAAGAGAACTAAACAAAGCTGAACAAGAAATCTCTTCAGAAAAGATGTCCATTGAAAAAATCAATAAAACAATTGGTAATGAAGAGATTAAAATAAGTGAACTGGATTCAAAAATAATATCGACTGAAGAATTATATAATGAAAAACAATTACAACTCGAAGATGTCGATAATCGAATTATAGAAATAAAGAAAAATCAGCAAGAAATTGTTGAAAAAATAGGTAAATTCAATCAAGATTTATCTGAAATGTTATTGGCGAGAAATACCAATATCGGCTTATCAAAGAACTTCATACTGGATCTTGAAAAGCTGAACAATGAGCTTAATGAATTAGAGATAAATAAAAAAGACATAGAGGAAAATCTACTAAATCGTGACATTTCATTAAAAGAGCTGGTTAAAGAGCGGGATTTAAGGCTTAAACAATTTGAAGAATTGAAAACCAAATATTCCGGTTTAGAAAAAAAGATTTCTGACCTGGTGTTTAAAGAAACCAAAATTACAGCTCAAATTCAACAACAAAAATCAAATCTGGAAATTATAAAAAATATACATTTAAACTATGAAGGATTCAATAAATCGGTTCAAAGACTTATTAAAGCCGGCCGTACTAATCCGGAAGTAAACAGAAGAATAATCGGTACCCTTGCCGAGCTCATCACTGTTAAGGATGAGTATCAAAAAGCAATTGAATTTGCACTGGGTCAATCACTTCAAAATATAGTAACAAATACCGGAGAGGATGCAAAATACTTAATATCCTTTCTGAAGTCTAATCGCCTAGGTAGAGTTACTTTCCTTCCCATAGATAGATTTGAGAAAAAGTCACGCAGCTTGCATGGACTCGATGCCAAGGACTATTTAATAGTTGCATCTGATGCCATTGAATGTAGTGATAAGATTAGAAATATTATAGAATACCACCTTAGCAGAACTCTTATAGTCAGAAATATGGATGAAGCCTTAAAGATATCATCTATAAATAAAAATAACCGTATTGTGACGCTTGAAGGAGATATTGTCAATACATGGGGTTCAATGATTGGGGGTTCGGTTTACAAAGGGACCGGCACTAGCCTTATTAATAGAAAGTCTGAAATGGAAGCATTGGCAAAGAGTATTCGTGACTCTGAGGAAGACCACATCTCAACCAAGCAGGAAATCATAAAGATGACTGAAGAGCTGGACCATTTGAAAACAAAGTTAAGTGAATTAAACAATGCACTAAAAATGAGCGAAACAGATATAGATAGACTTAATTCCGATATCAATGAGAAGTCTATAAAGTTTAATCTATGTTCAGATAGAATTGAAGATATAAATCTTGAGATTAAAAACAAAAAGGAACGACAGTCCAATCTTTCCAAAGTCAGTGAGGATGAAATCAAAGATTTAGAGTTAACTATAAAAAAACTTGATACTGAAAATGAGTCTATAGACAATGATAAACGTAAACTATACGATGCTAAAATGAATCTGGATGTCGAGTTATTACAGTTTAACAACGAAAAAGAGCTGTTGAAAAGAGATAGATTAATCTCCGAAAATACTATTGAAGACAGTAAAGTAAATTTAGAGTACACTCTAAAATCAATTGAGAGAAATGAAAAATTTATAATTGATTGTGACTCTGAGATTAAAACTCTAGAGAAAAATCTAACTGATAATAGTCACACCATTTCTTTAAGTAAGACTGAATCGGAAACTATCGATACTGAAATTGAAAACCTTAAAGCTGAGCTAAAAGAGGAAAAAATAAAGTATGATGAAATAGTTGAAAATAGACTGAGTATAACATCGGAAATCTCAAAATTAGATCTCGATATTACAAGGATTCAATCTCAGTTAAATTCATTAAATGAAAGAATTCAAAATAGAAAAGAGTCACTTATTGAAGAGTATTCATTTTCGGAAGAAGAATTGGAATTCAGACTGGATTCGCTGGTTGAAGTAAAGACGAATCAGAATATGATTAAAAATCTAAAGAATAAGATTAGAGATATCGGACATTTCAGCTATGATTCAATAGAAGAATTTCAAATAGTAAGTAATGAATATGAATTTTACAAAACTCAAAAGGATGATCTATTGAGTTCAAAAGCCGATATAGAGGAAATTATACAAAAATTGGATTTGAAAATTATCGATACCTTTAATGAGAGTTTTTCAGATATCAACGAAAGATTTAATAATATATTTTCGATACTTTTCAAGGGTGGAAGAGCAAGGCTCGTATTAAATACCGGCGATGTTTTAAATTCAGGAGTTGACATTGAAGTTGAACCTCCAGGAAAAAAACTACAGAACCTATCCTTATTATCGGGTGGTGAGAGAGCCTTAACTGCAGTTGCGTTATTATTTGCTATCTTTGAAACCAGACCGGCACCTTTTTGTATACTGGACGAAGTGGATGCTGCCCTAGACGAGTCAAATATTGCTAGGTATGTTAATTATCTTAAATCCTTTAAGGGAATACAGTTTATTATTATAACGCATAGAAAGCTTACCATGGAAATAGCAGATATATTGTATGGTGTAACCATGGAACAAGAAGGTATATCCAAAATGTTGACCTTATCATTAGAAAATGCTTAGGAGGAAGATATGTTTAAAGGTTTTTTTAATAGAAACAAAGATGAGCAAGAAGAAAAAATCGAAGTCGTAGATGATGGAGAAAAAGCCATGGAAGTAGAGGAGAAAAAGGGGTTTTTTTCCGGATTTCTTAAAGGCTTAACAAAAACCAGGGAGAATATTTCAAAAAAGATAGATAATATTCTGGCGGGATTCACCTCAATCGATGATGAATTATATGAAATGCTAGAAGATACTTTGATTCTTTCCGATATCGGTGGACAAACTACTATGGAACTCATAGACAGACTAAAAGATGTGGTAAGGGAAAAGAGAATTACCGATCCGTCACTGATTAAAGGCGAGATGAATAATCTTTTAAAAGAGATTATGAATACCGGACAATTGGATAATACAATGAATATCGAGGATACTCCTCTGATTATTTTGGTAGTCGGAGTCAATGGAGTAGGTAAGACGACTACAATCGGTAAATTATCTAAGAAATATAAGGATTCCGGCAAAAAAATCTTAATAGCTGCTGCCGATACTTTTAGGGCTGCTGCTATAGATCAGTTAGGAGAGTGGGCAAATAGAGTTGGGGTTGAAATGATATCACATAGTGAAGGAGCTGACCCGGCTGCTGTTATCTTCGACGCAATCGCTGCGGCGAAATCCAGAAAATCAGATATTATAATTTGTGATACTGCAGGAAGATTGCATAATAAAAAGAATCTAATGAATGAATTAAACAAAATCCACAGAGTTATAGAAAGGGAGTATCCTGAGGCAAGATCCGAATCGCTATTGGTTTTAGACGCTACGACAGGTCAAAATGCCATGAATCAAGCAAAAGAATTCAATCAAGTTGCCGATATCTCAGGTGTGGTATTGACTAAAATGGACGGTACTGCTAAGGGTGGAGTAGTAGTAAGAATTCAAAACGAAATGAGTATTCCAATAAAATATATTGGTCTAGGAGAGGGAATTGAAGATTTAAGAGAGTTTAATGTCAATGATTTCGTAGATTCCATAATTTCTTAGTAAACAAAAAAACTTGACAAATGTCTTATAAAGGATTAAGATATTATGGTCAAGTTTTTTAGTTGACCACTGAGAGGTGTGTATTATGGACGATAGAATGCAAGTAGTATTATTGCTGGACTATTATGGGAAATTACTTAGTGATAAACAATACAATGCAATGGTATCTTACTATTACGAAGATTTATCACTTATAGAAATAGCAAATAATCAGGATATTACCAAACAAGCAGTTTCCGATCTAATTAAACGCTCTGAGAAGAGATTGTATGAGATAGAGAGAGAACTGGGAATGGTTAAGAAAAATTCTGAAATTAGAAATAAATTGAGAGTTTTAAATACGCATTTGAGCGATATAATCGACTTAAATGAGGGTGAAGAGTTCACCGATACTCTTTCTGTTATTTCTGATTCATTAAATGAAGTTATAGGAACAATATAATTACGGGAGGTGTATATTATGTTTGAAAGTTTAGCTGAAAAGTTACAAGATATTTTTAGTGGACTTAAAGGAAAGGGCAAACTTTCAGAAAAAGATGTTGAACTTGCTCTTAGAGAGATAAGAATGGCTTTGCTCGAAGCAGATGTCAACTATAAAGTTGTAAAAGACTTTGTAAAATCTATCAAAGAAAGAGCTATAGGAAACGAAGTAATGGAAAGCTTAACTCCCGGCCAGATGGTAATTAAAATAGTTAATGATGAGTTGACTAATTTAATGGGTGAAAAGGAAGTTAAATTAAATATTTCTTCATCTCCGCCAACGGTGATATTATTATGTGGACTACAAGGTGCCGGTAAAACAACTCATGCAGGTAAGTTGGCATTACATTTAAAGAAACAAAATAAACGACCACTACTCGTAGCTTGTGAC
>MTKW01007463.1_pt1 | contig 10086 bp, 7 predicted proteins | sample 1042761 | NCBI WGS metagenome assembly MTKW01 (sample SAMN06205366, study PRJNA360243) | anaerobic digester metagenome | biome: Wastewater treatment plant; feature: Anaerobic digester sludge; material: sludge; isolation source: anaerobic digester fed with sludge from wastewater treatment plant ... | reverse complement strand
CACGGTTGTGATTATGGGAAAGAGTATCCTTTCTGTTTTTGACACCAGACGCGATTGGGTCATTATCACGGAACGCTCTTCTTTCGTGGTGAGGCGCCGCATTATGGGAGGCATGATGATCGGTACAAGCGCCATGTAGGAGTAGGCGGCCACGGCAACAGGTCCCAAAAGGTGCGGGGCGAACTTGGAGGTGATGTAGATGGATGTCGGGCCGTCTGCTGCGCCTATTACCCCCACGCATGCCGATTCGAGCGGTTGGAATCCCAGCAACAGAGAGACGAAGAATGTTATGAATATGCCTGACTGTGCCGCTGCTCCAAGCAGCATAGTGGACGGATTGGCAAGGAGTGGCCCGAAATCTGTCATGGCCCCGACCCCGAAGAACACGAGCAACGGGTAGAGCCCTGTTTCAGCCCCGAAACTGAGATAATACAGGAGTCCGCCCGGAGTGCCGTGTGCCGGCGGAGCGGTAAGGCCCGTTGCGGGCAGGTTGGCCAGGAGCATTCCAAAGGAGATGGGGAGAAGGAGCATGGGCTCGAATTTCTTCTCTATTGCAAGATACATCAGTATCAACGATATCGCGATCATGACCAGGTGTTGCCATCCCAGGCTCGCAAAGCCTGTGCTCATTGCAAACTCGCTTAGTGCTTCAACCAATTAGAGGATCCTCCTTTGGCGTAACTGCGTATACGATTTGCGTGCTATGTAGAACATCACGCCATAGCATAACGAATGTGCTTCCTTAGTCTTCGACAGAAAACGTCAATCACCTCCGGCGTGTCCGCAAAAGGCCGCGGGGAGGCGATTGACATCGTGGGGCGTCAGCTTCCGTGCCTGCCTGGCATAGTGATCGGTTCTATGTTGGGCGCAGGCCCTCATCTACCCTGGTGCGCCGGGCCGTCCAACGGTCCGGCGAGTATTGGGCAGTGGTTCCTTGCACCATATGGCTGTGGGCTTGTGTTTCCCTTGTGTGCACTTCTATCGGATGAGAGTGGTCGATGGCAGTCTCCTGTGACGGCCCGGTCCATCCGCGAACCTGGTGGGAATGGCCACCGTTATCAGGGCGAGTGTCCCCTGTGAATCTGTGGGTGTGCCCTCCCGGTCCCGGCCACGGAGGCCCTGTTACCAGATCCACTCGGTGAGCGTGTTCGCCCTCGCTCACTGTTTCTCCGACCATTCTGTGAACATGATTCCTGAATCCTTCTATGCCAAAACTCGTTCTTTCCAGATGTGAAAGCAATTCCTCTAGCAAGTCCGATCACCTCGCTACATTCTATACCTTCATCACAAAACAGGTGTTGTGCCCAGGGCATATACAGGACAATGTCCGGGAGAGTAGAAATAGAAATGCACTGAGTTATTCCAGTTGGGTGGTGCACTTTATGCCATATGATTTTGATCAAGTTCTTGACAGGCGGAACACGAATTCTGAGAAATGGGACTATCTTGAGGACTACTTTGGCAGGGCAGATGTTCTGCCCATGTGGGTTGCGGACATGGATTTTCCGTCCCCTCCTGAAGTGGTGGAGGCAATACGGAAGAGGGCAGAGCATCCGTCGTACGGCTATACCGGGCCTTCTCAAGCCTACTACGACTCGATAGCTGGGTGGATGGGCAGAAGGCACGGGTGGACAGTGGAACCTGAGTGGATTGTGACAACTCCCGGGGTGGTACCTGGCCTTGCAGTAGCAATCCTTGCTTTCACCCGGCCTGGCGACGGCGTTATTGTTCAATCCCCGGTCTATCCACCTTTCTTCAGGGTGGTGGAGAACAACGGGCGGAGGCTGCTCAATAACGAGCTTAAGAGAGTCGGCGACCGTTATGAGATGGATTGGGACGATCTCGAGAAGCAGCTGGACTCAGGCGCCAGGCTTCTCATGCTGTGCAGCCCGGCTAACCCCGTCGCAAGAGTGTGGTCAGAGGAAGAGCTTGCCCGCCTCCACAAGATGTGTAGCTCCCGCGGGGTGCTTGTCGCATCAGATGAGATTCACTCCGATATAGTCTACCCGTGGGCAAAACATATTCCCTTTGGCTGCCTGGGTTCCGGGGCAGCGGAAAACTCCATTACGCTTGTGGCTCCCAGCAAAACTTTCAACATTCCGGGGCTTGCGACGTCTGTTGCGATTATCCCAAACCCGGAGGTCAAGGAGCGCTTCAACTTTGTTCTTAAGGGGCTTGGGCTTGGAGTGAACTTGTTTGGTCTGACAGCGCTGGAAGCGGCGTATACCTACGGAGACCGCTGGCTTGATGAGGCTATCTGTTACGTGGAAGAGAACCTCAAGTACATGGTGGAGTACCTCGACCGCCATGTGCCGGGGATCAAGGTGATCCCGCCTGAAGGAAACTATGTAGTATGGCTCGACTGCCGCGGACTCGGACTTGATCCCGAACGCCTGCACAAGTTCATGGTGGATGAGGCTAGGGTAGGGCTGAATGACGGGAGATTCTTCGGCTCGGGAGGCGAGGGGTACCAGCGAATCAACATAGCATGCCCCAGGTCGATCCTGCGTGAGGGGTTGGGGCGGATTGCGGCTGCGGCAGCCAGATTATAGGAGGGGAGACCACGGGAGGGTAGAAACCAGATCAACCACCCCACGCCTGAAGGAGGGGGTCTCCGTAGCGTGACACTTGATGAAGTGGCGTGAAGGGCGGCCATGGAAGTCCCGATGCGGACGCGCCAATTTTGCTCGGAGGTGAGTACGGTGGCTAGAACGCGTCCCGGGTTTGTGATAGTGCTCCACAGCCACTTGCCATGGGTAATGGGTTGTGGCAGGTGGCCTTTTGGTGAGGAATGGATCTATGAGATTGCGTGGGATTGCTATATTCCGCTGATACGTTCTTTCAGGAACCTCGTGCGAGATGGGATCCCCGCAAACATCACGTTTAGCGTCACCCCAGTCCTCGCACAGCAGCTTGCATCGGATTCTTTCAAGGCAGGGCTAGTCGAATACCTAAAGGATAGGCGTCGCAGGGTTGCCGCCGACAGGGAGGAGTTCCTCGAGGCGGGGGAGACCGGCCTGGCGAAGCTGACGTTCTGGATGGATGATCAGATAGGCCAGGCTCTGCAGGAATTTGAGGCCATGGATCGCGACATGCCCAGAGCTCTGGCCCGCCTCGCTAAAGAAGGCTGTATTGAACTTGCGACGTCGGCGGCGACCCATGCGTATCTTCCCCTTTTGAAACATGACAAGACGAGGCATCTTCAGATTCGAATGGGGAGGGTTGCCTTCCAGGAGGTCTTCGGCATGGAGCCGCGCGGATTCTGGTTTCCCGAGTGCGCCTACCGTCCGGGACTGGAAGAGCTTGTGGCAGGGGAAGGCTACGCCTACACTGTACTGGATGCCATGGCTGTACAAGGCGGGAAGGCCATAAGCCACTACGGCGAGAGCGACAGGACCACGCCGTTGACTGGAAGGCCTGTCGATACGGTATACAGGTGCGGCGATTCCGAGCTTGCCATATTCCCGCGCCATCCTGAGTTGTGCGCGCAAGTTTGGTCCAAGTGGACGGGCTATCCAGGGGATTTTGCCTATCGCGAGTTCCACAGGCAGCATCCTAGGTCAGGAATGAGATACTGTCGGGTAACTGATTCCGAGGGAGATCTGAAGACGAAGAAGCCTTACGACCCCGCGACAGCCACCGCCCGGGCGCGGGAGCATGCTGCGCATTATGTGAGGCGCATCGAGGGGACGGCACACAGAAGCCAGTCCAGGCTTCCTGTGCTGACTGCCGCTTTCGATACTGAGCTATACGGACACTGGTGGTATGAAGGCCCTGTATTCCTCGAAGAGGTGGCGAGGCTGCTGCATGAGGCGGATTCGGTGAAGCCTATGACGCCCTCGCACCTGCTTGCAGATCTCCGGGGGATGGAGATTGAGAGGATCGAGCCTATCGAGTCATCGTGGGGCGTCGACTGTGACCATTCGGTATGGATGAACGATCGCACAAAGCCGATGTGGGAGAAGATATGGGAGCTTGAGGAGATAGTGAACGATAGCTGGGTCTTAACTCCTTTTGGGCCGTGGCCCGGCGACTTTTGGCATTTGCAGGCCCAGGTGGATACATTCTTACGCGAATTCCTGCTGATGACCGCTTCGGACTGGGAGTTTCTCATGTATACTGGGACTGCGGGGGATTATCCCGAGCGGCGGTTCGAAGGGCACAGGGGAGCCTGCATAAAGGCATACGCCAGGCTTCGCACGGCTCTGCAAGGCCGCGAGTTGCCTGAGTATGCTTACGAGCCATTGTTTGCTAGAGGCGACGGGGAGAAACTTGAGCCCCCCGAAGACAGCTTGGAGGATCAGTAGGCCAAGCCCATGATCCAGGCTGCAAGATCTGCACCATGAAATACTGAAAAGGGGGACTGTCTAGCAGTGAGAGTTCTCTTCGCTTCTTCGGAAGTCAACCCTTACATGAAGGTAGGAGGACTGGCAGACGTTGCTGGAAGCCTTCCGGCGTTTCTCGCTGAAGCGGGATGTGATGTTCATCTCGTAATGCCCAAGTACGAGACTGCTAAATGGAACGGGCTCTCATTCCAGGAATGGGGATCCGTATACCCTCCAATGGGGTACGGACGGGAAGAGGGCCAGGTGTATTCTTCGAGGATTTCCAAGAATCTGATGCTCTATGCCGTGCGCAACGGCGCCTATTTTGCCCGCGAGAGGCCTTACGATTTCCCTGACGATATGAGAAGGTTCATGTTTTTCGCAAAAGCCTGTTATGAACTGGCGAGGGCTCTTGACGTCGACACAGTACATGCAAATGACTGGCATACCGGACTTTTGCCCGTCTTTTGCAGAGTGTACGGTTGCCCGAATGATCCCGGAACTGTGATTACCATCCACAACCTGGCGTTTCAAGGCGAAGGCGACTGGGACGATTTTCTCTATTCATCTCTGCCGTGGGAGACGTTCGTTCCGGGCGGCGCTGAATACTATGGGAAGTTCAACATCTTGAAGGCTGCGACAATGTATGCCGACAGGATAACTACGGTATCTCCCACGTATTCCCGGGAGATACAGACTCCCGAGTTCGGCATGGGGCTGGACAGTGTCCTTGCGGGCAGACGCGATGCGATCCGGGGGATACTCAATGGCATAGACTACAATGAATGGAACCCGATGACCGATGCTCTGATTACATCAAACTATGATGTAGAGAGCCTCGGAAAGAGAATGGAGAACAAGAGGTCCCTTGTGGCCAGATTCGGATTGGACTGGCGGCCCGAGGTTCCCGTCTTCGGGTTTGTGGGCCGGCTTTTCGAGCAGAAGGGCGTGGACATACTGATAGAAGCCACAAAGCGCCTTGTAGAGCAGGATGTTCAGATTGTGATCCTGGGAACAGGCTCTGCCAGGTACGAAGAGGCGCTGAGGAATCTCTCCCATGCCCATCCCGGTAAAGTTGGAGCCAAACTGGCTTTCAGCAACTTGCTGGCCCATGAGATCTACGCGGGCGCGGATTTCTTCCTGATGCCTTCGAAATTCGAGCCATGCGGGCTGGGCCAGCTGATTGCCATGAGATACGGAGCTATCCCGATAGTCAGAGCCGTGGGCGGTCTGCGCGACACTGTAACGGAACCCGTGACCGGCTTCGTGTTCTGGGAGTATTCAGCACGGGAGTTGCACGCCGCCATGGAGAGGGCATTGGCCGTGTACCATGATCCCGAGGCTTATCTGGCGATGCGCGTTCGCTGCATGACGGCAGACTACTCCTGGGGACGGTCTCGGGATGANNATTACCCGAAGATGGGTAATAATTGCTACTGAACGTGCAGCGAGGCCGAACCAGCTCCATGCGCCAAGCCCCGTTACGCCTGACGATATTCCGGAATACGACCCGAAATGCGTGTTCTGTGAAGGCAACGAGAAGATGACGCCGCCTGAGGTGATGGCGTACAGGCATGCTGGCACAGGGCGGGATACGGCTGGATGGTGGGTCAGGGTGATCCCTAACAAGTATTCGGCGGTAGACCCCTCCACGCCCCTTGAACGAATGGGCGAGGGGATGTACGACATGGCCACCGGGTTTGGAGTTCATGAGGTCATTGTCGAATCAACAGAACACAACCTTACGTGGGGCGATGCTACTGAAAGAGAGTTCGAGGAGATCTTCTGGGCGTATCGGGACAGGCTGATACACCTGACTCGAAATCCGGCCCTGAAATACGTCTTGATTTTCAAGAATTACGGACGCGAGGCAGGCGCATCCCAGCCCCACGGGCATTCGCAGCTCATAGCCTTGCCGGTGGTGCCCAAACGAGTACTGGAAGAGCAGGAGAGCTCGGCTGATTACTACCGGATTAAAGAGCGTTGCCCCATGTGCGACATAATCAGGCAAGAGACTTCGGATGGGAAGAGGGTCATATGTGAGACGGAGCATCACATTGCATTGGCGCCCTACGCCTCGTATCTTCCGTTCCAGATGTTGATCCTGCCCAAGATGCACAGGCCTTTCTTTGAAAGGGTAGAGAAATCGGAGGTAATGGATCTCTCAATGCTTTTCAGGAAGGTGTTCCGGAGTCTATCAGAGGTCCTTGGCGATCCTCCGTTCAACTGTGTGCTTCATACGACTCCGCCTGCGTCAGCCGGGGACGAGCGATACAACCACTGGCACTTCGAAGTAGTGCCGCGGTTGACGAAGGTGGCCGGTTTTGAATGGGGTTCGGGATTCTACATTAATGTGGCCACCCCGGAAGATGCGGCTGAAGCCCTGAGAGAGCAGATCGGACAGTGCTGCACGTAGAGGGGCTTTCTACTGTTGCCGGAGGTAGTGATCGAGGTTCAGCTTCCTCTATGCTTCAAGTCCCCTGCTTCGGCAGGGGACTTCCTAANNTCCTAAGTGGCTGTTTGACGTGGGGACCCAGGGCGAAGTACAATTCGACTGACCTATCTACACACAATTTCAAGGAGGCCTACGATGCTCAGGATAAGCAATCTGTCGAAAACGTACAGCAAGGGTGGAGTTCGTGCTGTTGACGACCTTACGATTCACGTCAAAGCAGGAGAGATCTTTGGATTTCTAGGGCCCAACGGCGCAGGCAAGACTACTATGATCAAGATGATTGTCGGCCTCTTGAATCCGGATGACGGTCGCATTGTCGTCAATGGCCATGACGTTTCTAAGGAACCTGTTGCGGCAAAGGCCTGCATAGGATATGTCCCAGACAATCCCGACCTTTTCGACAAGCTTACTGGTGTGGAATACCTGAATTTCATGGGCGATGTCTACGGTGTTCCGACAGATGTCAGGAAGGAACGACTGGAACGGCTGTTGGGCATGTTTGAACTGGAGGATGCCGTTCCCGATCTTGTGGGGAGCTACTCCCATGGAATGAAGCAGAAGCTTGCGCTCACAGGTGCGCTTCTGTCTAAGCCTAAGCTCTTGATGCTTGATGAGCCAATGGTAGGCCTAGATCCCAAGAGCTCGCATCTGTTCAAAGAGCTGATGAACAGGCATTGCCAGGAAGGCGGCACTGTCTTTTTCTCCACACATATTCTGGAGGTCGCCGAAAGGATCTGCCACAGGGTCGGCATCATAGACCACGGCAGGCTGATTGCCTGTGGAACCATGGAAGAGCTGAGGAGCCGGGCTGTTGCAGGAGCCGACAGTGCTTTTGGCAAATCGCTGGAGGATCTCTTCCTTGAGCTCACGGAGGGTGAGCGAAGATGAGTGGCTGGAATCAGTTTCGGGCTGTGTATCGGACTTTGCTGAATCTCAATTTCAGCATCTCGCACTCACGAGAGACGTATTTGGTTCAGAAGAAGCGGCTCTGGGAGCCGATTCTCATAGTGGTTACCCTTGGCGTGGCGGGAGCGATGCTGATAACGGCCTATGTCAAGCTCTTGAACATGATGTATGATAACGCCGCTGCGCTGGGGCAAGGAAACATGATCCTGACTCTTGCAATAGTGCTTGGCCAGGTCATCGTCCTCCTGTTGGGCTTGTTCTGGGTAATCAGCGTCTTCTACTTCTCAGATGACAGCGCGATCCTGACGCCGCTGCCGATTCCGGCCAGCACCGTGATCCTTGCCAAATTTGGCGTCCTCATGGTGAACGAATACATTACATTGGCTTTCTTCTTGATTCCGGCATTCGCTGTGTACGGGATCAGGACGGCGGCGGGTGCGCTCTATTGGATAGCAGCGGTTGTCGTCTTCCTGATAGTCCCGATGCTGCCGCTGGCAGTCTCCTCCATAGTCTCTGTAATCCTGATGCGTTTTGTAAATGTCCGCAAGAGCCGCACTTTCTTCATGGTGCTGGGGTCGGTGCTCTTTTTTGGCGCCTACTTCTGGTTTCAGTATTACACGATGCACACGATGCCCCAAACCCAGGAGGGTATTGCGCAGTACATCATGACAGTCCAAGACAGCCTCTCCAAGACTCTTGCGACGAAGTTTCCGCCCGGCTTGTGGGCATCTACGGCCGTATCGAAAGCCGGCACGCTGGCAGGCACATTGAACTTCCTTCTTCTTGCTGCGGTGTCACTTGGGGCTCTCGTTGTTCTATTGGCGGTCGCATCCAAGCTTTTCTATGCGGGGCTCACCTCCGGGGGTGAGGTGGTTGCGCGCAAGGGCCGAAGTAGGGACGGGGCCAGGCCGGCAAGCACGTTGGCATGGACGCGACGCTCTCCTGAGGTTGCAATAGCCCTCAAGGACATGTGGGTCTTTCTGCGCACCCCCACGTTCGCGTTGAATGGTGTCGCAAACGCCATTATCTTCCCTGGCCTAATGGCTGTCTGGTTCTTGGCTGGTGGAGGGCAGAATCCGTTTTCCAGCATTCCGGAGTTCGCCGCATTCATGGCCGCTCCTGAGTTTGCGTCCTTCCACGCTTTGGTTTTGGCAGGCATGATAATGTGGTCCGCAGGGAGTAACATGGTTGGGGCGTCGGCGTTTTCACGGGAAGGTTCGCAACTATGGATGCTCAAGATAGTGCCTGTGGAGCCTGCGCGACAGGTGCTGGGCAAGGCTCTGTTTGCCCTGGCCTTTAATGTAGTGGCGGCTGTGCCTATGATAGTAGTCCTTCAGCTGATCTTGAGGCTGAGCTGGCTATGGCTGGTCTTCAGCATATTGCTGGGGCTTCTCGGCACGGTGTGGACTGTCTTTCTCAATGTGCAAATCGACATGTGGAGGCCGTATCTGACTTGGGACAATCCCCAGAGGGCATTGAAGAACAACATCAATGGCCTGATGGGCTGGATCATAGTCAGTCTGGTCATTGCCGGGCTTGGTGCCATGGCGGTTTTCATGAACTCTGCGGGCTATGGCCATGTGGCCATCTGCGGAGTGGTTACAGGGGTTATCTCAGTCTTGACAGTGATCTGGTACGTACTGCTCGTGCGCCAGTCTGCGAGTGCCTATCACCGAATGGAGTTGTAGCCATGGGCTGCTGGAAAGGATGCGTTCTGTTTGAGAGCGTGGAGAGGGGTTATTGAGGAGTACAGGGAGTTTNNGGGAAAAGGTGCGTGGTTGTGATCCCGCACGGCGCAGTTGCCACCGGGAAACTTGCCCAGGCCAAAGTCCACGGGGCGCAGATAGTCTCTGTCAGGGGCAACTTCGATGCTGCGCTCTCCATAGTCAGGGAATTGGCCGGTGAAGGGGATATTGCTCTGGTCAACTCTGTCAACCCGTGGCGGATTGAAGGCCAGAAAACTGCGGCTTTCGAGATAGTGGACGAGCTTGGCGGGGCTCCCGACTGGCTCGTGCTCCCTGTGGGAAATGCGGGGAACATCACTGCCTACTGGAAGGGATTCGTCCAGTACGGGTCACGGCGGCCTCGGATGGCAGGATTCCAGGCGGCAGGGGCTGCTCCAATTGTGCTCGGAAGGCCTGTGGAGAATCCTGAAACACTTGCCAGTGCCATCAGGATAGGCAACCCTGCCAGTTGGAAAGGGGCCAGGGAGGCTGCTGTAGATTCAGGGGGATTCATAGATTCAGTATCTGACCGTGAGATCATGGAGGCCTATCGCCTTATTGCCCGGGTCGAAGGGGTTTACGCTGAGCCGTCGTCGTGCGCGTCAGTGGCCGGGCTCATCAAAATGGCCCGGCTGGGCCGGCTTTGTGCGGGGCAGAAGATCGTGTTGGTTCTGAC
>MTKW01015080.1_pt1 | contig 10087 bp, 8 predicted proteins | sample 1042761 | NCBI WGS metagenome assembly MTKW01 (sample SAMN06205366, study PRJNA360243) | anaerobic digester metagenome | biome: Wastewater treatment plant; feature: Anaerobic digester sludge; material: sludge; isolation source: anaerobic digester fed with sludge from wastewater treatment plant ... | reverse complement strand
ACCGAGTAGCAGCGGCCCCCTGGCAATCTAATATGGATGAGGTGATGCATCACCTCATCCATATTGCAATAACCATAACCGCGGAGTGAAACCATAAACCAGTAATGGAAGATATATCTCGGGCAGGCAACAAGTATTAAATCCATATCGATCGGTTGTTAAAGGGCGGAAGCGAAAACAGGCAGCGCTTGCATAATGTACCTGCAGTGATTTTCCTGTCAAAACTTTGAGAGGAAAGGTTTTAAGTGCTAGACTTTGCTACCAACAGAATGGTTTTAAAGTAAGGGATCGCTCCTTGGTATCGTTCTAGAAAATGCGTGGAGCAGTGCCAGGACTGCGTCTCTGAAAACCTTCGGGCATTGAAATCCGGCAGGGCTATTTTAGAACCAGTGGAAATGGGGAAGGGGTCTAGAATGAGTCGATATATCTTTAAACGTATTCTGTGGATGATTCCGATAACACTAGGTGTTGCGTTTATAGTATTCTTTATAGTGAGCGCCACGCCCGGAGATATCCCACGTATTATCCTGGGTAGTGACGCGCCGCAAAGTGCGGTGGAACAGCTACGTCAAGAGATGGGTCTTGATAAACCTTTGTTGACTAGATTTGTCATATATATCGCTAATGTATTAAGGGGCGACTTTGGCACCTCGTACCGTTCCGGCACGGCAGTTTTACCACAAATAGCAGAACGGTTTCCGGTATCTCTGAGGCTTTGTCTGTGTGCAATGACGTTTGCTGTAGTTGTTGGAATCCCCCTCGGCATTATCTCTGCCATCAAACAATACTCGATCTTGGATAACATCTGCACGGTAGTGGCACTATTTTTCGCAGCGGTACCGCCTTTTTGGTTTGGATTAATGCTAATATTTTTGTTTGCATTAAACTTAGGCTGGTTTCGTACCGGTGGGTTAAGTACTCCAGCCAGCTATGTGTTGCCAACCCTGACTGTGGGGGTACCGGCGGCAGCAGAATTGATGAGGCTGACACGCACAACTATGCTGGAATCCATTCGTGCAGATTTTGTGCGTACGGCACGCGCTAAGGGCCTATCAGAAAGAGAGGTTGTTATAAAGCACGCTTTAAAGAATTCATTACTGCCCATCATCACCCAGATTGGTATGACCTTTGGGGTGTTGTTCGGTGCTACTGCCATGAGTGAAACTGTCTTTGTCATTCCGGGCCTTGGTACGTTAATCCTCAATGCAGTTAAATCAAAGGACGTTCCTTTAACGACAGGAGCCATATTATGGTTATCGGTGACATTTAGTATTATTATGTTGATAGTTGATTTGCTTTATGCTTATATTGACCCACGCATCAAAGCCAAATACCAGAACACGGGAAAATAACTCGGTAGCCTCTTGGAAATCCAGTCATACTATCAGTAACAGGTAGCAGTAATAAGAAACAAGAGACAAAAGAACGTAGGCTGGTGAGACCATCCGGAAAATGGAATACAAAACTAACTCCAACCGAGGCGTTCAAAAAAAGATTGGGGAACAAAGATAACGCATTCCATCTTAACGTCTTAAGCAGCCGTCACCTCGCTTTCCCTAATCCATCCTTGAATAACCGCCCTAAAATCCATTTCCTCACAGGCAGCCCAATATCCCAACCCCATGCAGCTTCAGGGTCACTGTAGCGTCGCGGACACCGGCAGTTATAGATTCCCTTAGATTTACAGTCGCAAACCTTTTCACCATAGGGATTAGCCCTGTACGCACTGGCGTGCTGTCCCCGGTAATAACTAGCTGCTCCACGTTACCCAAAAGACCCTTTTGCCCTGAGGGCTGCACAAATACCTGCTGAAAGATCGCGGTTAGCACATCCTCCGGCCGTGCTGGAAGAGCCTTGCTCTCCTGCCGCAGTATTCTTTTCACCAGCCGATCTACGATACCAGGACGGGCCAAAGGTAACTTCATTCTTCTTACCCTTACGACGTCTTCGAGCTAATGGCTTACGTATCTTAGTAGCTGATCTCTTTTCCGCCTGCCAGAGCCGACCAATGAAATCATAGAAAGTCCCAACTCCCGGAACATCATCAGGTACAAAGCCGCTTAAGATAGCGAAAAAGGGAAAGGACTCAAGTGCCTGTACCCACCTCGTTATACCGGTGTAGCCTGCCAGGTTCTTCAATAACAAAGAGCGGAATAGACATACCAGATCCCGAGGCGGGGTTCCCCAGGAAGAAGCCGAGTAGCACCAGGCAACCAAGGATGCAACTTTGGTCAGGTCTTTAAACCACACTTTCCCAATAAGCTCATCATGGCTAAGCAGCACAGACGTTTGACCGGTGTCGATGAATTGTTTGCACAACTTTTCGGGGGCTGTTTGCAAACGTCAAGTCCGGTTCATGAGGGTGATCGGTGATAGGTGTGATGGGATGCGATATATTGCCGGGTATTCATCCAAATCGTACGATATCGATATCACTCGTTTTAGGGTTTTTGAAGGAAAGTTGAAAAAGACTGACCAAGGAAGTCAGTCCTACCAAGGAAAGGGAATTTCCGAAAGTCGACAACTTGTAGAAAGGAGGAGGAAGTTGTCACAGCTTGGGTTGAGGAAACTAATACAGCACAGATTCGGAGATCAAGACTCAGCCCCGATCGAATACGAGTATAAAAAGCGCAATCAGTTTGTTGCCGTCTGGAGGAGGTTGCGGAAAAGCAGGACCGCTATGTTCGGCTTGGCTGTTCTTTCCTGTTTTCTCTTCTTAATTATTTTTGCTGATGTACTCGTTGACTACAGGGAAGGTGCCCTTTATCAAGACTATGAACACAGGCTGGCTTTGCCGAGCGCAAAGTACTGGCTGGGTACTGATAACTACGGTCGCAACATGTTAGCACGTATTATACACGGGACGCGTGTTTCCTACTCAATAGCATTTGGGGCAGTTGGGACTGCGGCTGTGATAGGTGTTGTACTGGGTGCCACCGCAGCCTACACCGGTGGTATAGTGGATACCATCATAATGCGTATCATGGATACTCTGATGGCAATACCCAATTTATTGTTAGCACTTGCCATTATGGCTGCATTGGGATCCGGGGCCTTTAATCTAGCGCTGGCAATGGCAATATCACACGCCCCGCAGTTTGCGCGCTTAATTCGATCTTCAGTCCTGTCGGTTGTGGAAGAAGAATACATTATGGCTGCTAAAGCCTGTGGTGCTTCGCATCTGCGGATCATTTTTAAACATGTGTTACCAAACGCCATCGGTCCTATTATCGTGAAGGCTACCATGTCTGCTGCCACTGTCATTATCGCAGCTGCGGGCTTGTCCTTCATCGGGGTAGGCGTTGAACCGCCGATACCGGAATGGGGTACCCTGCTGGCTGAGAACCGCGAATTCTTGCGTACCCATATGTATCTATTGACATACCCGGGACTGGCCATCGTGTTATCAGCCCTGTCTCTGAATCTCTTAGGCGATGGCTTGCGTGACGCACTTGACCCAAGGTTGAAGAACTAAACCACCCTACTTTCAATTGTTGGAGGAACGATGATGAATAACGATGCGATTAAAAAGAGTGAATTGCTCCGAATAGAGAATTTAAGCGTGGAATATCGAACCGACGAGGCTGTTTTTCACGCGCTGAATGATATCTCCTTGGAAGTAAGGCGGGGTGAGACGCTAGGTCTGGTTGGGGAGACAGGCGCTGGCAAGACTACGTTGGCGTTGAGCATAATGGATCTGTTACCGGAAAAGATAGGTTTCGTCACGGCAGGTAAAATATATTTCAATGGGGAGAACATTACCAGGATACCAGAGAGGCAAATGCAAAAGCTGCGCGGATCAAAAATATCCATGATATTCCAGGATCCCATGACTAGCTTAAACCCTCTTATGACGGTTGACGAGCAAATCGCAGAGGTGTTAAACGCTCACCAACATCTGACAAGCCAGCAGATTTCTGATAGGGTGGATGAGATCTTGCAACTTGTCGGCATTCAGCCTGAGCGGAAGGTGGAGTACCCGCACCAGTTTTCCGGGGGTATGAAACAGCGGGTAGTTATTGCAATGGGCCTTGCATGTGACCCTGAGCTGCTGATCGCGGATGAACCTACCACAGCCTTGGACGTTACCATCCAAGCACAGGTACTGGCCATGATGAACAACTTAAAGCAGGAGCTACACACATCTATGATAATGATTACACATGACCTGGGTGTTGTAGCAATGATATGTGATAAGGTGGCCATTGTCTATGCCGGCGAAGTAATCGAAAGGGGTACGGTGGAGGACATTTATAGTGGAAACAAACACCATCCTTACACCGAGGGCTTATTCGGCTCAATTCCAGATTTAACAGAAAAGACAAGACGGCTAAGCCCGATCGAGGGCCTAATGCCCGACTCCTCTGATTTGCCATCCGGCTGCAAGTTTCATGACAGATGCCCGTATACGAAGGCAATTTGCCGGGAACAAGCCCCCGGCGTATATTCAAACGGTACCCATGCCATAAAGTGCCATCTATTTCATAATGAAGCGGCAAGTGGCGAAATAAAGACTGATTAAGGGGTAAATTAGCAATGGACAAAATCCTGCTGGAGACCAAAGGATTGAAGAAGTACTTCGATACTCCCGCCGGAACGCTGCATGCAATGGATAATATAAACATTCAGATTGCTCAGGGGGAAACGCTGGGGATTGTTGGTGAATCCGGATGCGGAAAAACTACGTTAGGCCGTACAGTGTTAAGGCTTATTGAGCCGACAGGGGGGCAAGTGCTGTTCGAAGGCAAAGATATTTTACAGTGTTCGCCTGAAGAAATGAAAAAGCTAAGGCAACATATGCAGATTATCTTCCAGGACCCTTACTCCAGTCTTAATCCTCGGATGACTGTTAGGGATCTTATTGCTGAGCCTCTAATCGTCAACAGGGTCTACGATAAAGCAGAGATTGACGATCGGGTTTTTAGTATTATGGGCACTGTAGGTTTAAGCCACCGCATGGTGAACATGTACCCGCACGAGATGGACGGTGGGCGCAGACAGCGCATTGGCATTGGACGAGCCCTGGTGCTAAACCCCAAGTTTATCGTGTGTGACGAGCCAGTATCAGCGCTCGATGTATCGATTCAAGCTCAGATCCTAAACTTGTTAATGGATTTACGTGATGAGCGTGGTTTTTCATATATGTTCATCACCCACGATTTATCTGTTGTCAAACATATATCTGACAACATTCTGGTTATGTATATGGGCCAGAGCGTTGAGCAAGCATCATCGGATGAGCTCTTTGAAAAACAATATCATCCCTATACCAAAGCTCTTCTAAATGCAATCCCCAAACCAACACTCGAATCACGCGACATGGCCCTGGAGATATTGCGGGGTGAGGTCAGCAGCCCAATTGAACCAGAGCGGGGCTGCCGTTTTGCACCTCGATGCCCATATGCACGACCGGATTGCACCGGTGAAGACATTCCGTTCATAGAAGTAGAACCTAATCGATATGTAGCCTGCCGGTTGGCTGAGGAAGGTAAGCTCCCTTAGAAAAAGGGTGCGCCAAAATAAACCCCGGGGCGGTGAAGATATCAAGAAGTGTTTTCGGAATGGGAGGGGGTAACACTTATGTGACATTGAACTGGGAGGGAATGGTTCGTTTGGAATTTTATATCTGGCTATGACTGTTTCGTGCCAACTTGAGACGTCCGCATAAGCTGTAGGAAAGCGCCCCGGCGAGATGTAAGTTTATCAAAAGCACAGTAGGAATCGTAATCAAAGGTACCACTACAAGGAAATAATCAAGTTGAAGTGTCCCTGCTCGTAAAACAGAGCTCAAAAGGGATGGATAAACAAGATTCCACGCTAGCAATGAGATTATTACGTATTGAAAGGTAGTGAGATGCAGAATGAAAAAAGGATTAAGGACGCTTATAGTGTGTCTACTGGTGCTAACCATGTTGGCTGGCTGCAAACCTGGTGGATCACCAGAAGTCGGCGCTGATCCCGATGAAAAACCCGATACCTTAACTGTTGTGATTCCTGTGGATATAGCTACCTTGTTCCAATGGGATTCAGAAGATAGCTGGGCACAAAACGTGTGGAACCATATATATGACCCCCTCTGGCGTATGAGCCCCATTGATGGCACACTGTCAGGGTGTATCGCTGAGGAATGGGAAATGTCGCCCGACTTCACAGAGTGTAAAATTAAGATTCATGAGGGTGTAAAATTTCATAACGGAGACCTACTTACCACCAAAGATGTTAAATGGACTCTTGAGGAAGCGAAGAACCGGCCAATCTGCCAACGTTGGACTCCCAATTTTGAAGGCGTAGAAATCATAGATGACTACAACTGCATACTTCATTGGTCAACCGGTGATCCAAACTATCTCAAGTATTTCGCCCAGAATTACATGAATATCCTGCCTGCCGACTACATTGCTGAAGTAGGCCTGGAGGCCTTTAAGGAACAGCCAATTGGAACCGGCGCGTTCATCCTGGAGAGCTGGACCCGGGGAGACCGCTTTGTGTTCAAATCCAATAAGGATTATTTCTTGGGGGCCCCGACATACGACACCTTAGTCATTCGGATGATGCCTGATAACAATGCTGCTCTGATGGCTCTGGAGGCCGGCGAAGTAGACGTTGTCTGTGATCTGAAGCCAACCTTCAAAGAAACCGTTGAAAAGGACCCTAATCTGCGTTGGGAACAGACAGCCTCAACCATGTACGTATTCATACAAGTTAACCATCAGAAACCTCCCTTCGATGATGTTCGGGTACGAAAAGCTTTGAACATGGCAATCAACCGTGAACAGTTACAGGCAGTTGCCCTAGCTGGTGGCGGTAAAATGGCGCCTTATGGTATCTCCCCGTATTCGCCACAGTGGAGCGACGATGATCCGCTGCCACCTTACGACCCTGAAGGCGCTAAGAAACTACTGGCAGAGGCAGGTTTTCCGAATGGCTTGGATGTAACGCTAAGCTGCCGGGAAGGCGATTATCAAAAACCTGCATCTGAGGTAGTGCAGGCGAACTGGGCCGATATCGGTGTAAATTGCAAAGTAGATATTATGGAGAAGAACGCACAGATGAACGACCTCATCGTAGGTAACTACGAGCTCGGTTGGCAGCAAACCACGGATGTTGTCCTTGACGGTGTTATCTGGGGCATGGGCCATGATAGCGCTTACTGGGGAGAGAAGGGCACAAACCGTGCATTTTGGAAAAACGAACGTTTTGACGAACTAAATCGGGCCCAAATGACCGAACTGGATCCTGAAAAGCGGCAAGAATACTTTGAAGAAATGAAGCAGATCTATTTTGACGAATGCGTGAACATCCCCGGTTTCTTCGCACCAATCACATGCGCAGTTAACAAGAATTTAAAGGGAACCTATGCGGCTCTCGCAAATTACTATCGCTATGAATGGTTTAGCTGGTAAAAGTCATCTAATGTTGATGTATCAGTAATATTGTAGGTGCGGGGCAGCGTCTGCATTTGCTTACTTGGCGTAAGCCCTGGTAGACGCTGCCGTCTTTGCATCGTGGTATTGCTCAATCGGAAGGCACACACGGCATACTTACAATGGAGGTCGGCCCCCCTGTGTTTTGTTGGTTATTAACTTTTAAGGGGCGGGGCCTTTTCTTTCTGCCCTTCTGCGGCTGGTTGGGGTTCTTCCTAGCCGCCCATACCGTTGGTATTTTCTGCTGCCATGTTACTCGTTGCAGTGGCTGCTCAAGATGGAGACTAACCGTCTGGGGGCCACATAACTCAACTGTTGCTGAAAGCGGCGTAGTCTATCTTGGTTTGCCATTGGTGATTAACTAACAATGGGTCTATGCAGTAACAGTAGGATATTGATCCATTGGTATGGACGAAGGAGATAAACAAACATGCTATCACACCTAGGTGAGTTAGCGGCTCTTGCCACCACCATCGGCCTCACCGTCGGTGCAATAGCCTATGAGTCCGCTGGTAAGAAAGTCGGTTCCTTATCTGTTAGTTTCATAAGGCTGTTCATAACATTTACAATGTCTGGGGTTTGCGCTTTCTTTGTCAGGGGGATTGTTTTCCCTGTTGATGCTGATCTACATACTTGGGCCTGGTTTGCAATGTCAGGTCTAATTGGGTGTGCGTTGGGGGACATGTGTCTATTCAAGGCCTATGTTGAAATAGGTCCTCGGATAACGCTCCTTATCATGTCCGCTGCACCACCGTTGACTGCTCTTATGGGTTTTTTTATCCTGGGAGAAAGGGTTTCCATTCGTGGACTCACTGGGATGGTAATAACCATGGCCGGAATATGTCTGGTGATATTGAGTCGTGACCCCGATGATGAGATGGTACGCTTAAACCGCCCTGTCAGGGGAATAGTGTGTGCATGCATGGGCGCATTGGGCCAGGCTTCCAGTTTTATTTTCAATAAGATCGGCATTGGCTCCTATAACCCATTTGCTGCAATGCAGATAAGGCTTTTGGCTGCGATTGTTGGTTTTGTGGCCATTATAAGCATCAGGCGAAAATGGCCGGAAATAAGAGCGGCACTTGGCGACAGAAGCGCTTTGAAAGTGATAATGTTAGGGTCTGTATTTGGATCCTTTATCGGTATGACATGCTCCCTGGTGGCAGTAAAGTATACAGCTGCGGGTATCGCTTCATCCATTTCATCCATTTCACCTGTTATCATTATCCCTATATCCATAATGGTATTTAAAGAAAAGGTGCTTCTTAGAGAAATATTCGGGGCACTTGTTTCCATAATAGGCGTGGTCCTATTATTTTGGTGAATTGGCCTTGCTCCGACCTCTTGTCGGCTGGAGTAAATCGGCATTGTACAAAGGACATCCATTGTTATCAAGACGGCGCTTTACCTGATCTCCTAACGGGCTCCTCACCTGGGGCTGTTTTACTTGCGCTAAAAACCTTCGGATCGATGGTACTACCGGTAATAAGCGCCGAATTACCATGTCATTACCATGATGGAAATGGCAGAAAGCCGGGCGAGACAAATGTAAGGGGCTTGCGCCCCTCGTGGGCAGCCCCTTGTCGCCGTTTTTGACTTGCCTCCCCAACAGCGGTACTGTTTTTCAGGACTTTGGGGATTGGGACAAAAGAGGTGAGCTGATGAAAACCGTATTTGGTTTCTATGACAGAATCGAAGAGCGACTCCCGGTGTACAGCATGGTTTTCAACGTCATCCTGCTATTTTTTCAGGTTTGCATGCGCACTATCTTTAACCTGTCTCCCTCTTGGAGCGAAGGACTATCCAGATATTTATTCATGTGGCAGACCTGTCTTGGCACCAGTATAGCACTGCGTGAAAACAAACATATAAAACTGGACTTAATACATCATATAATAAAACAGGAGCCGATTGAAAAGGCCATTGACATCATTGGCCTTATTGATTGGCTGTCGTTTAGCTTATTTTTATTGTGCACTGGAGCCAGGTTGCCCCTGTCCATCGTTAGGAGACATGCATTATCATGAGAAATGAGGATCCGCTACCCTTGGTTTATGTGGCGCTTCCCTTAAGTCCATAAGCGCTAATGCTAACTAAATATGTCATAGCCAGAAAGCACGGTTATGTGGGTACCCAACGCCAGGTTTCATTAAGGGAGGTATGTGGCTTCAGCACTTGCTTTGAAGAAGCATAAGAGCATACACCAGGCAGCTTAGGGAATCCCGTTGAATTGGATTAGAATACAATGCTGCTAGCAAAATTCTAAAGGTGTCTTATTTCTTAAAGGCTTAATCGGTTGATCTGAGACTGTTGCAGGTTTTTGAGTACCTAAAATCCAAATGGGCTTTGGGAGCGAGGCGTTCGGTTGTTTTTGCTTTGGGGGTTCGGCTTTCTTGAAAAAGGCTCACATAAAAATGGTTCAGAAAGGAGGAATTTGCGGATTGGCGTCGAACTATTGATATAAAGTTAAGTTCAACAACAGTCATACGGTAGTCATACGGTTGTCCAGGTATCAGACAACATGTAAACAAAGACATTTGGAAAGACTCAAGGAAGAGCCCCGGCCCCATTTTATGTGACAATGAAATAAGTTAGACCTTTAGGCGCGGTTGCGAAAGACACTAGTAAGGTTAAAGCAGCGGTGCCTTTTATTGTCCATTTCC
>MTKW01000032.1_pt1 | contig 10094 bp, 11 predicted proteins | sample 1042761 | NCBI WGS metagenome assembly MTKW01 (sample SAMN06205366, study PRJNA360243) | anaerobic digester metagenome | biome: Wastewater treatment plant; feature: Anaerobic digester sludge; material: sludge; isolation source: anaerobic digester fed with sludge from wastewater treatment plant ... | reverse complement strand
TGATTTACTCAACGGAGAAGCTACTCAAAGATCTGGGTGATAAGGTACCGGCTGATAAGGCCAGCTCCATTAACGCTGCCATAGAGAAGCTGAAGGAGACTATGAAAGCCGACGACGCGGAGGCTATTAAAGCCGCCAATGAAGAGCTGACCAAGTATGTCAACGAGTTATCGACTATGCTCTACAGCCAGGCAGCCCAGGCCCAGCAGCAGGACGCCCAACAGACCAGCACCGATACAAGCGGTGAAACGGTGGACGCCGAGTATCGAGTCGATGACGACGAGACACCCAAGAACTAGAGAATAGATTGGAGCAGGCGATGGGGGTTAGCTGGCTAACCCCCAGTTGCCGTTAGGGGGGGTTATATGGCTAAACGCGACTATTATGAGGTGCTGGGCGTTAGTAGGGATGCCAGCGATAGTGAAATCAAGAAAGCCTACCGTGCTCTGGCACGGAAGTACCATCCTGACGCCAATAAAGATGATCCCAATGCGGCAGAAAAGTTTAAAGAGGCCACTGAGGCTTACCAGGTGTTGAGCGACTCGGAGAAGCGGGCCCAATATGATCGTATGGGACATGCGGCCTTTGAACAGGGTCCTGGTGGAGCTGGCTTCGATTTCTCTGGCTTCGGTGGGCTAGACGATATCTTTGAAATGATGTTCGGCGGTGGTTTTGGCGGTAGGCAGCGTCGCCCCCGCGGCCCAGAGCGGGGCGCTGACTTGAGCTATGAATTAGAAATTGACTTTGTAGACGCCGTTTTTGGCAAAGAAGTTGAACTGGAGTTGCCTCGTACTGAGACCTGTGACACTTGTGGCGGCTCGGGGGCAGAACCGGGCACCCACGCTACTACCTGTCCCCAGTGTAATGGTACGGGCCAGATGCAGTATGCACAGAATACGCCTTTCGGTCGTATCATGACCAGCCGTACCTGTGACCGCTGTGGAGGCACTGGCTCCTATGTGGAGCATCCCTGCTCAGCTTGTCGCGGTCAAGGCATGGTAAGGCGCTTGCGCCGGGTAACAGTGAAGGTTCCGGCAGGCGTGAATGATGGCACCCGTTTACGGCTGAGCGGCGAAGGCGAGGGCGGGCTACGGGGTGGTCCTCCTGGCGATCTATTTGTTTATATGCGGGTGCGACCCCATCGGGAGTTTAAGCGGGACGGTCTCAACCTGATACGAGAAGCGACCATAAGTTTCCCGCAAGCGGCCTTGGGCGGCGAAATTAGTGTTAAGACCTTGGATGACAAAAATGTTACCCTCACTATCCCGGAAGGCACCCAAAATGGTACCATATTGCGTATACGCGGCCATGGTGTGCCTCGCCTTGGGTCAACCCAACGAGGCGATCTGTTAGTTCGCGTTATTGTAGAGACCCCTAAGCGGCTAAGTGCAAAACAAAGAGAGCTATTGGTAGCTTTAGCCGAGACAATGGGGGATAATGTTAATACCGAGAGCAAGGGAATCTTGGGCAAAATATTCGGCAAAAACTAAGAAGCAGGGGGGCGCGGCCAGTGAAATGGATGGAGATTACGGTTACGACCTCACAGGAAGCCAAAGAAGCAGCTGCTGATATCCTTTATCAGCAGGGGGTAAATGGATTGGTTATTGAAGATAGCTATCCCATTGCCCTGGAAGCGGATGTAGAAGATTACACTCCGTTACCGGAAACAGAATTTCCTCTAGAGGAAGTGCGATTGATTGCTTATCTACCACTGGATGAGCAGTTAGCTAGCAAAGTGGATTCCATCAGGCAGCTGGTGGCGGCCCTAGCCGACTATGATTTAGATCCAGGGCGGGCAGAAGTATCCTTGTCTGAAGTGGAAGATGAGGATTGGGCCACCGCCTGGAAAGCTTATTATAAGCCCATTCCGGTGGGCGAAAAACTATTGATTAAGCCCAGCTGGGAAGATATTGAGCCGACGGACCGTTTGGTAATAGAACTGGACCCAGGGATGGCCTTTGGCACCGGTACCCATGCCACTACCACCATGTGCCTAGAGATTCTGGAACGGCTAATTAAAGGCGGAGAACGCGTAATTGATGTGGGTTGTGGTTCGGGCATTCTCTCTATTGCTGCTGCTCTTTTAGGAGCTAGTCAGGTGCAAGCCCTTGATTACGATCCGGTGGCTGTTAAAGTAGCCCGGGAAAATATAACTACCAGTGGTGTAGGAGCAATTGTGAGCGTAGCCCAAAGTGATCTGCTGCAAGCAGCTTCGGGTAAAGCCCACATTATTGTGGCCAATATTATTGCCCGCATCATTATTCAACTGATTCCCCAACTGGATGCCTTTCTGGCGCCGGGTGGTTTGTTCATCGCTTCCGGCATTATTGGCGAGCGCCTAGATGCGGTGTTGGCATCGTTAGCTGCCCACGATTTTGAAGTGGTGGAAGAGATGAATGAAGATGATTGGTACGCTCTAGTTTGCCGTAAGAGGGAGTAACCATGGCCCGTTTTTTTCTGGACCAAAAGGGTTTACCTTCCGACCGCAATATTACTATTTCGGACGATGATGCAGCCCATATTGCCCGTGTGCTACGCCTTAGACCGGGGGAGAAGATCGAGGTGGTTGTAGCCGGTCAAGTGTATGCAGCCCAGCTTACTGAGGTGACGGCCGACTTTGTGCAGGCCCGAGTAGAGGAAGCCCTCGGCAGTAGTGGCGAGTCCAATTTGCAGTTGCATCTTTTTCAAGGGTTACCTAAGGGTGATAAGCTGGAATTGGTGATACAGAAGGCCACCGAGCTGGGAGTTAGCAGCATCACGCCGGTAATAACGGAGCGGGTGGTGGTTAAGCTTAAGCCCGATGCGGTGGCGAAGAAGCTGACCCGCTGGCAAAAAATCGCCCTAGAGGCGGCTAAGCAAAGCCGACGTCTGGTGGTACCGCAAGTTAACCCACCTGTTTTGCTGCAAGACATGCCTCCGGTGCCTGCACATCAGTTAGCTTTGGTAGCTTGGGAGGAGGAGCGGGCTGGGTTACGTCCACTTCTGCAAGGGAAAGCTGGTCAAGAGATAGGCGTCTTTATCGGCCCCGAAGGAGGGCTGGCTAGCGGTGAAGTTGATTTTCTAGTAAGCCAAGGCTGGCAAAGGGTTGGACTCGGTCCCCGTATCTTGCGCACTGAAACGGCACCACTAGCCCTTTTGGCCATAATCCAATATGAACTAGGTGATTTAGGAGGCAGCATATAGTGCCAACAGTTGCTTTTCATACGTTGGGCTGCAAGGTAAATCAGGGTGAAACGGCAGCCATGGCCCATCTCTTCCAGGAGGCGGGCTATGAGGTGGTGGATTTTTCTGCTGCTGCCGACGTGTATATAATCAATACTTGTGCCGTAACGGTGCAGGCCGAGCAAAAATCGCGGCAGATAGCCCATCGGGCTAGGGAGCGAAATCGGCAGGCTATGGTAGTGATGGTCGGTTGTTATCCTCAGGTGGCTCAGGGCAGAGGAAAGCTACCTGAGAACGTTGACCTGCTGGTGGGAAGTTCGGAGAAGCCGCGTATAGTGGAGCTGGTGGAGCGGGCGAAAAAAGCTAGCTCTCCTTTGATTGCCGTTTCCCAGTGGACCGATGATACTGGCTTTCAGATGATCAGTGCTAGTCAAGAGGTGGGACGTACCCGGGCTACGCTTAAAGTACAAGATGGCTGTCAGCAGTTTTGTGCCTATTGTATTATTCCCTATGCCCGTGGCCCTGAACGGAGCCGTGCCGTTGCCGAGGTGGTTCAGGAAGCCCGTTCTTTAGTAGAGGCCGGTTTCAAAGAGATTGTTGTTACCGGTATTCACGTGGGTAGCTATGGCCGCGATTTGCCAGGGCAACCAGATCTGACTCACCTGTTGGAAAAGCTCTTACAGGTGCCGGGTTTAGAACGTTTGCGTCTAAGCTCCATCGAGCCTAATGAAATCGGCGAGCCTATGATGCGCTTGATGCAGCAGTACCCCAATTTCTGCCGTCATTTGCACATTCCTTTACAGGCGGGGCAAGACCGCATTCTTAAGGCAATGAATCGGCGCTATGACACCGCCGAATACCGGAAGATCATCGACTTGGTGCGGAGTTTTGTACCCGAAATTGCAGTTACGACTGACGTTATTGTCGGTTTCCCCAGTGAAACAGCCGACGAGTTCCAAGAGACCTATGACTTTGCGGCCGCAATCGGTTTTAGCCGTTTACACGTGTTCCGTTATTCCCGGCGCCCCGGTACACCGGCGGCTGAGATGCCGCAGCAGGTACCAAAAGAAGAAAAGACTCGCCGCAGCCGATCCCTAATTGAACTAGGTCAGCGTATGGCCAAGGAGTATGCGGAAGGTCTAGTCGGCAGCGAGCAGGCGGTCTTATGGGAAAGCCAGGACGATGAGGGTATCTGGTCTGGTCATACGGATACCTATGTCACCATATGTAGCAGGGATAGCAGCCTGAGTTCCAACCAGATTACGCGGGTGAGAATCGACGGCATTAACGCTTGGATTAAAGTTTAGTGGCCAGGCGCAGCCTTTTCAGATTTGCGGGATTATGTGGGGACAGCAGGATTCTTCTTCGATTTGTCGAATCTACTATTTAGGAGCAGGGGGTGAAAAAAGAGTGGCTGATTGTGTTTTCTGCAAAATCGTTGCCAAAGAGCTACCGGCCGATGTGGTTTACGAAGACGAGCAAATTCTAGCCTTTCGTGACATTAATCCGGTGGCGCCGGTGCATATATTAGTCATCCCCAAGCGCCATATCGAATCATTGCATACTACGCAGCCGTCTGATGACCAGCTGTTGGGCGCTTTGTTGGGCGTTGCTCGACAAGTGGCCAGTGAGCATAATCTTACCGGTTATCGCGTGGCTACCAACATTGGTAAAGACGGTGGGCAAGTAGTTAAGCACTTGCACCTGCATGTTATCGGAGGGAGACCGCTATCTGATTTGCCCGCCTTAGGTTGACAGTTGTATGGGTGGGCTATATAATAGCAGAAGGTTCATTTTGCTAAGACCAGAATAGAGACAGCATCACTCCGAGCATTTTTTGAGTGCGGAGGGAGGGAAACTGAGTGACCGAGATCAAAATCCGCAAAGACGAATCTTTGGATAGCGCGCTAAGACGTTTTAAGCGGCAGTGCCAGCGCTCTGGCGTTCTTTCTGAGGCCCGGAAACGTGAGCACTATGAAAAGCCGAGTGTTCGGCGTAAGAAAAAAGCAGAAGCTGCTAGGAAGAAAAAGCGCTTCTTTTAAAGTTTAATTTCGAAACTAAAAGGCACCCGCAGGGTGCCTTTTTGTGTTGCTTCTTTTAAAGAGGTAGTCGGCATAAAAGTAAAAGAGACGGGTATGGTTTCCAACGACGTGAGGGAGGCGAGACGATGGGAAGGCGAAGTAGGATACGCACGCTGATGACAGAGGTCTTGGAATTACCAAAGGATCTGGTACTAGATTTGCCCCGTATAACTCTGGTTGGCAATGTGCAGCTAACGTTGGAGAATCATCGCGGTGTCATCCTCTACACCGATACCCACATCCGGGTAGCAGTGGCCCGCGGAGAAATCGTCATCAGCGGGCAAAAGTTGAGCCTGCGTTCTATTTTGCCCGACGAGATCATCATAGACGGGACCATTAGTAACGTTTCCTATATTAGTTAAGCCCTTGGGATGAGACCTGACCTACATAAGCCAAGTCCAGGGGGCGTGCTGGGAAAGGCCGTTGCTCTCGCCCAGCCACTAACCGGAAGTGGCAACCAAAGGAGCCCACTCTTTCTATTTATGTCCTGTAGAGCAGAGGTGGTAAAATGATATTTGAGCGGATCTTCTTGCGCTTGGTCGGTTATCTGTCCATCCGGTTTCAGGGACCGCGGGTTGAGCGCTTTATCAATTTGTGCCTTCAGGAGAGCATCCCCGTATGGGATGTTTACACGACGCGTCAAGGTGTGGTGGTAGGCAAGACAAGCATAGCTGGGTTTAAGCGTATGCGGCCTGTTGCCCGCAAGTCAAGGGTAAGAGTACGTATTATCAAGCGGAGGGGGCTCCCTTTCCTGCTGGCCCGCCTGTGGAAACGAACCGCCTTTGCCTGTGGGGCTTTATTGTTCATTGTCAGCCTCTATGTGCTGGGCTCCTTCATCTGGTTTGTGGAGGTGCGGGGTAACGAGGAAGTGCCCACGGCCAGTGTATTACAGGCGGCCGCCCAGTTGGGTCTTCGCCCCGGAGTTTATCGAGGGAAACTGGTGCCCAGCCAATTGGCCCGCTCCCTCGTTATTCAGCTCCCAGAGCTATCCTGGGCCGGCATTGAGATGAAGGGCTCCTATGCGGTTATTGAGGTGGTAGAGAAGAAGATAGTCACGCCCGAAGAGAAACCCATCGGGCATGTAGTTGCAGCTAAAAATGGCGTGATTAAAAAGATAGTGGCCACCAGCGGTAAGGCCATGGTCAAAGCTGGTGATACTGTAGAGCGAGGACAAATCTTGATCAGCGGGGCCTTTCAGGCCGATGAAGAAGCCGAGATGACTTATGTTCATGCCGATGGTATCACTGAAGCAATTATCTGGTATGATGGTATTGCCACCAGTGCGCAACAAAGGGTGGTGCAGGTTCGTACTGGAAGAGAATATGTTTGTGACATCCTAAGGATTGGCGATAAAGAAGTAATTCTACGCGGGAGCCATATCCCGCCTTTTACCTCTTACGAGGAGGATTCCCAAGATTTACCCTTAATTTGGAGGGATTTTGGGCTAGCTGTAGAACATAAACGCAAGACCTTTTATGAACTCGTAGAAGAACAGCAGGTAGTCTCTTTAGAAGTGGCGCTAGCTGAAGCAGAAGCTAGTGCAGAGAAGATGGCTCTAGAGCAACTACCTGAAAATGCAGTACCGATAGCTACCCATTTTCAATCTGAGCTGTTACCCGATCAAAACACGGTCAGGGTTCGGGCTATAATTGAGGCAGTAGAATCCATCGGTGAGTTTGTTGCATTGATTGCAGAATAGATTACCTAAGGGGGCAAGCTGAATTTGAGCAACTCGCACTCGCAGCAAGATGTGCATAGCAGCAAGCTATATTTGCATGACCTGGAGGAGGCAAGAGCTGTATTTGGTCGCTTTGATGAGAATTTGAAGGCGATCGAAGGGGCATTGCCGATACGAATAACCGCCCGCGATAATGAACTGCAACTAAGTGGGCCGAAAGAGGCGGTATTGCAGGCCGAAGCGCTCCTAAACCAGTTGTTTTCCCTGTTACGGCAAGGGATACCGATTAGTCAGAGGGATGTGGCCTACGGTCTGCGTCTGATTTCTGCCGGACAAGAACCTAATCTCAGTGAGATTTACGCCAACGTGATAATTAGCACCAGCCGTGGCAAGCAGATAAGGCCCAAAACGCGGGGGCAGCGGGCCTATGTGCAAGCCTTGAAGGAAAATGACATCGTTTTCAGCATCGGCCCGGCGGGTACAGGGAAAACCTATTTGGCCATGGCCATTGCCGTTGCTGCGCTGCGCAACCGGGAGGTGAGTCGGCTCATCCTAACTCGGCCGGCAGTAGAGGCTGGCGAACGTTTAGGCTTTCTGCCCGGCGACCTTCAGGACAAGGTTGACCCCTATTTGCGCCCCCTGTATGACGCCCTGTTCGATATTCTGGGGCAGGATACTTTCCAAAAGTACATGGAACGAGGAATAATTGAAGTCGCCCCCTTAGCCTACATGCGGGGGCGCACCTTAGATGACGCCTATATTATTCTCGATGAGGCACAAAACTCTACTCCAGAACAGATGATGATGTTTTTGACTCGGCTCGGCTTTGGCTCGCGGGCTGTAGTCACCGGCGATCTAACTCAAATAGACTTACCCAAAGGCAAGGCCAGTGGGTTGGCCGAGGCCTGTGAAATACTGCGGGATGTGAAGGGGATCGGTTTTATCTATCTTAGTGACCAGGACGTGGTGCGGCATCCTTTGGTACAGCGCATTGTAAAAGCCTACGAAGCACACTTGCAGAAGCAAGGTCGGTAGCAGGCCGCAGATTTATCCTGGGTTGGGGAGGGGTTTTTGGTGGTTACTAAACCGGCGAGAGCGCACCTGTTCTCAAGACGGTTTTGGCGCCGCCCGGTAGTCCGCCGGGCGCTCTTGCTGTTGTTTGTTTATCTAGCCCTATCTTTACTGTTATTCGTTGCTATCTTGCCCGAGTCCATTCAGTTGGAGGTGGGACAAGCCAGTCCTCGTTACATCGGCGCACCTCGCACTGTGGAAGATCGTTATACTACCAATGAGGCTCGAGAATTAGCAGCGCAGAGCGTGAAGGATATTTTTGAGCAAGACCCTAATGTGGCTATTACGACAGCTGCCCAACTAGCTGAGGTTTTTGAACAACTGCGAAGCACAGCTGCGCAAGAGGAGCTGTCGACGGAAGAAAAGATGGCTCTACTACGGGAGGGGCTCCCGGTACAGTTGCCGGACACGGCCCTGCAGACGGGGTTAAACCTGAATGAAGATACCAGCCTTCATCTGGAAGGGGTGTTGAGCACCATTCTAGAGCAGGCCTATGCCCGCGGTATTAAGGCCGAGGCCCTGACGACGGCAGAAGAGCAAGTGCACCGGGAGATAAATAATCTCTATGTCTCTAACAGCCAGAAGACCTTCCTGCGCCAATTGGCTAGTGTGCTGCTTAAACCCAATATGCTTTACAACGCCACCGCAACAGAAAAGCTGCGCCAAGAAGCGGTGTCGCGGGTATTGCCAGTAATGGTGCAAAAGGGGCAAAAGGTAATAGGGCAGGGCGAGATAGCCACCGAGCGGGAAATCATGCTGCTGGCGGATCTGGGCTTGCTAACCCGGGGCATTAATTGGCATTTGGCTAGTGGCGCTTTAGGTTATATGTTGGTTGCCCTGTTACCGCTAGTACTATATCTGAGCCTTTTTGCCCGCCAGACGTGGGAGAGCTCGCAGCAAATATTACTATTGGGCCTCATCCTTCTGCTTACCGGAGGGCTGTGTAAAGCCTTCGGTATTGTTTCCGGACTTTTGATGCCGGTGGCCACCGCCTCCATCTTGATGGCCGTTTTGATCGGTCCACGCATTGCCATTGCGGGTAGTATTAGCATGGCACTGATCGCGGGGGCTTTGTCCGGTTTTGATATTACCTTTATGGGCGTTGGCCTAATAGGTGCGGCAGTGGGTGCCTTCAGTGTGTCGCGCATGAACCAACGCTTTGACTTGGTGCGCGCCGGTGCCCTAGTAGCTATCGCCACCAGTCTATCAGCGGTGGCCTTCGGTTTGCTGAATGGGGAGGGCTGGGCTGCTCTATTGACCAATGCCATGTGGGCAGTGGCCGGTGGAGTATTGGCGGCTATAATCGGTTTTGGGGTAGTGCCCTTCTTGGAGAGACCCTTCGGTATTGCCTCTACCGTTAAGATGCTGGAATTGTCGAATCCGAACCACCCCTTGCTTAAACGCTTATTGGTGGAAGCCCCCGGAACCTATAACCACAGCATTATCGTAGCTAATCTGGCTGAAGCCGCGGCGGAAGCTGTTGGCGCCGATGGCTTATTGGCCCGGGTAGGTTCCTACTTCCATGATGTGGGCAAACTAAAGCGCCCCTACTTCTTTATTGAAAATCAATTTACTATGGAAAATCCCCACGACAAATATCCCCCTTCATTAAGCGCGTTGGTGATTACGGCGCATATTAAGGATGGAGTGGAACTGGCGCGGGAGTACAGATTGCCTCAGGTGGTTACCGACATTATTCAGCAACATCACGGCAATACATTAGTCAACTATTTTTATCATAAAGCTAAAGAAGCGGGGGACGCGGCCGACGAGAGTGACTATCGCTATCCCGGCCCCACGCCGCGCAGTAAAGAAGCAGCCATTGTTATGTTAGCCGACTGTGTGGAAGCGGCGGTGCGTTCCTTAGCGCAGCCCACCCCGAATCGCATTGATAACATGGTGCGCAAGATCATCAAAGAGCGCCTAAACGATGGACAACTTGATGAGTGCGACATCACGCTAAAAGAACTCGACAGTATTGGCACTGCCTTTGTGCATATCCTAAGTGGTATCTTCCACAAGCGTATTGAGTATCCGGAGAAACTGGCAGAAGGTGAAGGTGAAAAACAAACCAATGATACTGATCCAAAATGATCAGCAAG
>MTKW01010091.1_pt1 | contig 10096 bp, 9 predicted proteins | sample 1042761 | NCBI WGS metagenome assembly MTKW01 (sample SAMN06205366, study PRJNA360243) | anaerobic digester metagenome | biome: Wastewater treatment plant; feature: Anaerobic digester sludge; material: sludge; isolation source: anaerobic digester fed with sludge from wastewater treatment plant ... | reverse complement strand
GAGGACTTTCCTCTAATCGTGGGTATAGATCGCTATGGACGAAATGCATATGAAGAAGGAAGAGCATTGTATAGGCAGATTTCCTAGAGTTATGAATTTGGTGTAAGAAGGCAGCGGGTTTAGGAGTCTGTGAAACCGAGGATCTAAAAATGAGGAGGTAATGAGTCTATGGATATTCGTACCAAGGCGTTGGCTCTGCACAGAGATAACAAGGGCAAGATCGCGATCCAAAGCAAGATAGAGCTTAAGGGTAAAGAAGACCTAGGTTTGGCGTATACCCCTGGGGTAGCCGAGCCNNTGCAAGGAGATTCATCGAGATAAGAACCTAGTTTGGGAGTATACTTTCAAAGGCAACATTATAGCTGTCGTAACAGATGGAAGCGCAGTATTGGGGTTAGGCAATATCGGACCTGAAGCAGCATTGCCTGTCATGGAAGGCAAATGTGTTCTTTTCAAGAAGTTTGGTAATGTGGACGCATTTCCCTTGTGCCTTGGAACGCAAGATGTAGATAAGATAGTGGAGACAGTGAAGCTTGTTTCTCCGACCCTAGGCGGGATTAACCTTGAAGATATCTCGGCGCCCAGATGTTTTGAGATTGAGAAGAGACTTAAGAAAGAAATCGATATACCTGTTTTCCATGATGACCAACACGGTACAGCGATAGTAGTAGCCGCCGCAATGATCAACGCATTGAAAGTTGTGAAGAAGACCCTCAAAGACATAAAAATCGTTGTGAACGGGGCCGGAGCAGCGGGTATGGCCATCACCAATCTTCTTATGAATATGGGTGCGGGCGACGTAATCTTGTGCGATAGCAAAGGGGCTATCTATCAGGGTCGCGCCGAAGGCATGAACCCTTACAAAGAAGAAATAGCTCAAAGGACGAATAAAGAAGGAGCCAAGACCTTGGCCGAAGCCTTGCAGGGTGCTGACGCATTCATAGGCGTATCTGTAGGCGGTGTGCTGACTCAGGATATGGTAAGGACCATGGCCCAAGACGCTATAGTTATGGCTATGGCCAACCCGGTGCCGGAAATATACCCCGACGAAGCCAAGGCTGCGGGAGCGAAAGTTGTAGGTACCGGGCGATCCGATTTCCCCAACCAAATCAACAACGTGTTAGCCTTCCCAGGGATCTTCAGAGGAGCACTTGATGTTAGAGCGCGTGATATCAATGAAGAGATGAAGATAGCTGCTGCAAACGCACTGGCAAGTCTGGTAAGCGAGGACAAACTGGGTCCCGACTTTATCATCACCGACGTTTTTGATCCGCGAGTAGGTTCTGTAGTAGCAAAAGCAGTGGCCAAGGCCGCAGTAGATAGTGGCGTAGCTAGAGTGTAATCATCGAGTACGGAAAGAGCCGGGGTTGGTTTCCTTGACCCACTAAGTTGCCCTTTCTTGGCTTCTTGGTGGCAGGTAGAGATTGGGGACCCGCCCCGGCTTTTTTATTTGGAGCCTAAGTCCGTTAAGAAATGCAAACAATGCATAACTATGCATCCCCATCGTTTTAGCCGAAGACCGTATAGACCTCTGACATGCACGGGAGCAAATTGCACCTTGCCCAAAAACATTCCGCGCGAATTCGCATGAAAAATTCACTTTTTCATAGTGACAAGATATGCACATTGATGATAAGATATTCAGCAATTGTTCCTATGGGTTCCGAGGCTCTTGCACATTGAAAAGCTGCAAGGGACCAAACAGATCAAATGGCGGTACATGGGGTTTCATTGGTTGAAATTTCGCCGGATACAAACGCCAGGAGATTCGGAAGAACCGCAGTGAACAGAGACGGAAGAAAGAGGGGACGCATGGCAAATGGCTGAAAAAATGAGTTTGGTCGTTATAATGCTGTTGGTTGTTTCATTGGTAGCAAGCGGTTGTGGGGGAGGTAACCAAGAAGATAGTAATGGGGAACCAATTACTGGAGACGTTATCACCTATGGTATAACCGGGGATCCAGTAACGTTCAATCCCATATTGTCTACAGGCGGTACTGCAACCCTTATCATTTCCAGAGTTTTTAACGGTCTACTTAAGCAAGACGAGAATCTCCAAATGGTTGGAGACCTTGCGGAAACATGGGAGTTTTCAGAAGACGGTCTGGTATGGACGTTTAAGCTAAAAGATGGTGTTAGGTTTCACGATGGAGTGCCTCTTACATCAGAGGATGTGAAATATACTTATGATGCTATTCGACATCCTGATTATCAAGGCGTAAGAGCTACGGATTTTGAGCCTATCGAGAAGGTAGAAACCCCGGATGAACACACAGTAGTGCTTTATCTTAAGGAGCCATTTTCGCCGCTTCTATCCAAACTGTCGATTGGAATCATTCCTAAACACATTTTTGAGACTACCTCCATTGCGGATATGAAGCAAAACAAAGCCAACATGGAACCTATAGGGACAGGGCCATACAAGTACAAAGAGTGGCAGAAGGGTCAGTATATCCTTTTGGAAGCAAATGAAGACTACTTTGGGGAAGGTCCGTTCATTCAACAGGTAGTTATAAAGGTTTATCAGGACGAGCAGGTTATGCTAGCAGCCCTTGAAAAGGGAGACATTGACTACATGGATTCCATCCCTGTAGATGATATCGATAGGATGAAGCAACAATATGCAGATACCTTCGACTTCAAGGAAATACCAATGAACGGTTATCGCTATATTGGGCTAAAACAAACTCACCCGATTCTTAAAGATCTGAAGGTAAGACAGGCGCTTATGTATGGGCTCAATAGACAGCAGATCGTAGACGATTTGCTTCAAGGATATGCAACAGTCATGAATGCTAACATTCCGCCTGTATCGTGGGCATATGCAGACGAAGAGCTAAACCCGTACCCATATGACCCTGCTAAGGCAGAGGCTTTGCTGCAGGAAGCAGGCTGGATAAAAGGTCCTGACGGAATTTGCGAAAAAGACGGCATGCGGCTTTCATTTACAGTCGTCGCTAGAACCGGAAACAAAGAGGAAGAGGGTGTGCTTCTTCTTGCCCAAGAAGATTGGAACAAGATCGGTGTTGAGATGAAGCCTGAGTTCATCGAGTATTCGGTATTGTTGGAGCAATACCTTGATGTCGCCAAGTTTGAGGCATATTTGCTCGGGTGGTCTTTGGGAATAGATCCTGATTGTTACCTGTTCTTTCATTCTGAGTGCGGTGTTAATGAAGAAGGTCAGCTTGTGGGATTCAACGACGTAGAGTTCAAGAATGAAGAACTCGACCGTCTTTTGGAAGAGGGTCGCAAGGAGATGGATCAGGAAAAACGCAAAGAGATTTACAAAGAGGTGCAAGCTATAGTAAACGATCAACTGCCGTATGTATTCCTTTACTCAAGAAACAATGTCCAGGCGATGAACAAACGCATTCAAGGTGTTGTGTGGTCGAAACTGGGCCCTATGTATCCCGAAAAATGGTACATCGAATGATATGAAGGGGAGATATGTCGAAGTGGTTAACTACTTGGTCCGAAGGGTCGTTCAGATCATTCCGTTGCTCATACTCATATCATTGGTGAACTTCTTCATAATGCATCTTGCGCCTGGAAATCCAGTGCTTCTAATGACAGACCGGAATGCTCCTCCTGAAGAAGTTGCTAGGATAGAGGCGCTTTACGGACTGGACCAGCCAATATACATTCAGTATTTCAAGTGGATGGGTCACGTCCTGAAGGGAGATTTTGGGAATTCCTTTATCGACGGTCGCCCTGTTTTAGACCATATCGTGGAACGGTTGCCCTATACCCTATATCTGAACCTCATAGTTATGGTGATCATATATGCACTGTCTATACCTATAGGGGTGATCTCGGCGCTGAAACAATACTCGAAGTTCGACCACGCCGTAACGTTCTTTGCATTCTTGGGACAGGCGCTACCGAGTTTTTGGTTTGCCTTGATCCTGGTGTACGCTGTAGGCATCAAGTCTGCCTGGCTGCCTATATCAGGTGTAGCCACCATCGGCGTTAATCTCAGCACCCACGGGATCCTTGCAGTCATCGCCGATAGAGCAAAGTACCTTGTCCTTCCGGTAACAGTTATATCATTGGGCAGCATGGCCGGGATTACTCGATACATGCGATCTAGCATGCTTGAGGTCATAAACCAGGATTACATTCGTACGGCGCGGGCCAAAGGGTTGCCTGAGAAAGTGGTCGTTGTAAAGCACGCTCTGAGAAACGCTCTTTTGCCAATAGTGACTCTTTTAGGGTTCGAACTGCCTATATTGTTCAGCGGCTCGGCCATAATCGAGACCATTTTTTCGTGGCCGGGGCTAGGGCTTCTTGCGGTAAGATCCGTGTTCCAAAGGGATTACCAGGTGGTCATGGCCCTTAACATGATCGGCGCGTTGCTCATGGTGGCCGGTAATCTCTTTTCGGATTTGTTATATGTCCTCGTAGACCCAAGGATAAAGTACCAATAGTCAAAGGATTTAAGCGGGTGATAAATGATGGGAATTCGCGATAGATCAGTGCAAGCTAAGAATAAAGCAGATATCGGTTATTTTGATGTGGGCTTAGACGACGAAACGGCCATGGGGGTATCAGAGTCCTACGGGAAAATGGTTTGGCGTCGCTTCAAACAGCACAAATTGGCAATGGCAGGACTCTATTTCTTAGTCTTTATGTATCTAGTTGCCATTTTCGCCCCGTTCATTGCCACTCAATCATACAGAGAGACCATGCCTGCCGATCGGTTGGATGGCATTTCCTGGGAACACTTGATGGGCACTGATCACTTAGGACGGGATGTCTTTAGCCGAGTGGTCTGGGGAAGTCGCATCAGTCTGTCCATTGGTTTTGTAGCCGCAGGGGTTTCGGTTCTTTTAGGCACTGTCGTAGGAGCTGTAGCAGGATATTATGGTGGGAAAATCGATGACGTGCTTATGCGGGTAACAGAGGCAGTGATGTCCTTTCCAACGTTTTTCTTGCTTATAACAATAGTATCTGTGGTCGAGAGGAACATTTTCAATATCATGTTGGTCATTGGCCTTACGTCTTGGCCAAGTCTTGCGAGGATGGTGCGGGGACAGTTTTTGTCCTTGAGAGAGCAGGAGTTTGTGACCGCAGCCAAAGCGCTAGGCGCTAGTGATGCTAGGATCATTTTCAGACACATACTGCCCAACGCAATGGCTCCTGTAATCGTGTCTGCTACGCTAAAGATCGGAGGCGCAATACTTTCCGAGTCAAGTTTGAGTTTTCTGGGGCTAGGCGTGCCCGAACCGTTTCCAAGCTGGGGTAGCATTCTAAACGCAGGCCGAACTAACTTGCGTCAGGCCCCATGGATAGCTACGTTTCCAGGCATATTCATTTTCCTTACAGTATTGGCCTTTAATTACGTAGGAGATGGTCTTAGAGATGCCTTGGATCCTAGGCTCAAAGATTGATGTGAGCGTAAGGCGGATATCTTGGCGATGAAGGCAAATCATCTACTCTTATACTAGTGGCGAAAGAGAACTTTAGGTATCGATGAGGACCATATCGATGAGGATGAGGATGAGGATGAAGAGATGAGAAGAAATGCGTTGGCTCAGAAGTTAAACGGTAAAGGCAGCAAGAATACAGCGGAAGAAACCGTTGACATTGCCTTGGACGAAGAAGGTGTTGCAGAACACTCCGGGCTCTCTTGCACAGATCTTCTTTGCGTAAAAGACTTAAAGACAACCTACTATACTTACGAAGGCGCAGTTCCTGCAGTTGATGGAGTTTCTTTCTCCATAAAGGCAGGTGAAACAGTAGGAATAGTTGGCGAGTCAGGCTGCGGCAAGAGCGTTACTGCCCTTTCGGTCATGGGATTGGTCCCTTATCCTCCAGGCAGAATTGAGGCGGGTCACATTTGGTTTGAAGGCGAAGACCTTCTTACAAAGTCACCCGAAGAGATGCGGGGCATAAGAGGTGACAAGATAGCTATGATATTCCAAGAACCCATGACCAGCCTTAACCCAGTCTACACCATAGGTGACCAAATCGCCGAGGTATTTGAGTATCACAGGGGGTATTCGAAGGAACAGGCGCTGGAAAAAACCAATTTGCTCCTCACCTCGGTTGGCATATCTGACCCTCTTAGAAGATGCAATCAGTATCCTCATGAGTTATCGGGAGGGATGCGTCAACGGGCTATGATAGCTATGGCACTTGCGTGTAATCCGAAACTCCTTATCGCGGATGAGCCTACCACTGCCCTTGATGTGACAATTCAGGCGCAGATCCTTGAGGTAATGAAGGATGTAAGAAAGGATTTTGATACAGCCATCATGCTCATCACCCATGACTTGGGTGTGATCTCAGAGATGGCAGAGAGAGTCATAGTGATGTACCTTGGCCGGGTTGTGGAGGAAGCTTCTGTCCGCGATGTTTTTTACAATCCACTCCACCCGTACACAAATGCTCTTTTGAGGGCTATCCCAAGGCCCGGTTCGGCGAGAAAGAGGCTCTACGCAATACCAGGTGTGGTGCCGAATCCCATGTTTATGCCCAAGGGATGTAAGTTTAGCACGCGGTGCGAACATGCGAAGGATGTGTGCCGTACCGAGGAGCCTTGTATTACCGAAATATCGCCGGGTCATTTGGTTAGGTGTTTTTTCCCGGGCATCGATTGGTAGAAGATGAAAAGGTACCTGACTAACATGGCTCTTTCATGGCTCTTTACCGAAGGACTTCAAAGAGGTGAATTTGGTTGAAAAGTAAGATAGAAACAAACGAACTAGAGGTTGGGAATGCGATTGGGCAAGGACCTTTGTTGAAAGTGCGAAATCTAAAGAAGTATTTTCCGGTAAGAAGCGGGCTGCTGTCTAAGACAAATGGATGGGTGAAGGCAGTAGACGATGTTTCTTTTGATGTGTATCCGGGAGAGACTTTGGGACTAGTTGGTGAGTCAGGGTGCGGCAAAACTACTACCGGACGGTGCCTATTGCGTCTTGAAGAACCAACGTCAGGCCAGGTGGTTTTCGAAGGGTCAGATGTGCTTAAAATGAATGGTCGAGAACTACGGCATTTGCGCAAAGAGATGCAAATAATATTTCAAGATCCTTACGGTTCGCTAAACCCTCGGATGACAGTAGGGGACATAGTAGGCGAAGCCCTTACGATTCATGGCGTGGCTGCGGGCAAAGAAAAACAAGACAAGGTTGACAACCTGTTGCGAGTTGTAGGTCTTAGCCCTTATCATGCAAGACGGTATCCTCACGAGTTTTCAGGAGGGCAGCGTCAACGGATTGGTATTGCTAGGGCATTAGCCTTGCGTCCGAAACTCGTAGTATGTGACGAGCCGGTATCTGCCTTAGACGTATCAATCCAGTCACAGATCCTAAACTTGTTAGATGATCTGCAGGAAGAGTTTAACCTGACATATGTGTTCATTGCGCACAATCTCAGCGTAGTTGAGCATATATCCGACAGAGTTGGGGTCATGTATCTCGGCAGGATGGTAGAGCTTGCAGACAAAAGTACATTGTATGCTTCTCCCCAACACCCTTATACGCAGGCTCTTTTATCGGCGATCCCTGTGCCCGATCCAGACCACCAAGCCAAGCGCATAGTACTAGAAGGGGATGTACCAAGTCCCATAGACCCTCCATCGGGATGCGCTTTTCATCCCAGATGCCCTTATTCTATGGAGATTTGTCGCCGGGAACAGCCCCAATGGCGGGAAAAAGATCCAAACCACTTCGTTGCCTGTCACCTATGCTGAAACCGCAGGGCTCATTATGATACCCTTTTTAATTGTGACACATCTCCTTTCACATTATAATGATTGTGGGCCTGTGGTGCATTGGCATAAAGGCGCCTGAAGGTTGGTGGGTTACCTTTTGGTGTTTTTCATCTTTTAAGGGACTTTACCGTAATTGGGAGGTTGAAATGTCTCGACGAGAGATTGCAGTAATAATTCTGGCTGTGTTGGCCATTTTTCTTATGGGGTTCGTTTTTGGGAGGGTAATACTTCCGCGAATTATCATGTGGAATATTGGCACAAAGATAAATGCTCCAGAGGCGGGTATCAGCTTAAGGTTTTTCATGGGTCAAAAGGAAGCCGTGAGTATTTCTGAAGTAGCAGGGTTTCCAGTGCGCAACGAAGAACAAGAAGAACCTGGAGAAGATACGGCAGAAGGAGCAGATCTTCTCTTTGCGACGGCTGAATCTTCACATGGTGATTCTTCGGAAAGAGGTCCCGAGTACATCGCCGAGCCTGAACACCTTTCAATTGATGTGGATGTATCTATGCAGACGGTTAAGGTCTATCAAGACGGAGAGGTCGTAAGAGAAATGGTAGCCTCTACGGGGGTAGAGGGTCATGAGACTCCTTTAGGGACTTTTGAGGTTCAGAACCGCGGTTTGTGGTTTTTTAATGCAAAATATGGGCAGGGGGCTAAATACTGGGTGTCTTTTAAGGATTGGGGTATTTATTTGTTTCATTCTTTGGCTATGGACGAAAATGGGGAGATTATCGAAGAAGAAGCTGAGAAACTTGGCCAACCAGCTTCCCATGGATGCATACGGCTTCAAGTGGAAGATGCTAAGTGGATATATGATAATATCCCCGAGGGGACCACGGTTTTTATCCATGACTAGAAAGAGGCGAAGTTAAAGAGTTTCGGCGTGCAGAACAGTTTTTGTTGGTTATGTTTCTTAAGAAATTACTCATCGAGGAACGGGGAGATGATGCCTTGGCAAATATTGCCGTAGTTACTGACAGCACGAGTGATATCGGAGCAGAATTGGCAAAGGAATTTGATATCACTGTGATACCGCTTTCGGTTGTCCATCGTGGAGTGGTTTACAAAGATGGGGTTGATTTGACGCCATCTGAGTTTTATCCGATCCTCGAGGAAGCAGGCGAGGAATTGCCCACTAGTTCACAGCCTTCGCCGCAGGAGTTTTGGGATATTTACAAGCCTCTATTGGATTCCGGCAAAGAGATACTGTCTTTCCACATTTCTAAGGGATTAAGCAGTACTGTTGATGTTGCGCGGATGGTGGCGTCGGAATTGGCCCCTGAACGGATCCACGTAGTTGATACTCAATCCATAAGTTTTGGCATCGCGGGGCAGGCCATAGAGGCTGCTCGTTTGGCGATGGAAGGTTTTACCGTGAAGGACATTCTTGAAAGAGTTTCTAGACTGAAAGATCAAGCTGAAGTTCTTTTTAGTCTAGACACGTTGTATTACCTCCAAAGAGGCGGACGCATTGGTAAGGTGTCTTCTGTAGTTGGAACTTTGCTCAAGATCAAGCCCATAGTCCGTGTTGAAGAAGGTATTTACGTTCCCTTAGCCAAGGTTAGGAGCATGAAACAGGCTATAGGTGGAATGGTGGAGTTTCTGGAAGCGAAATTCAGAAGGCGCGGTGTGTCTATTGCTGTAGGCCACGGGCAAGGGTTTGAGTATGCTCAATCTCTTTTGAAACTGGCTTTGGAGAAACTAAATGTTAAGGGCGCTCCTTCACTCTTCGAGGTCGGACCTGTAATTGGGGTGCATACCGGGCCGGGTACTGTAGGGATTTACGCGAGGCCTGTGGAGTATTGAGCGTTGATCCTTGTCTGAGTGCGACAAAGTGATAGATGTGGAGCGATAGAGTGGGAAGATGTGTTAGGGAAGTTGCCGTTGGTGTGTAGTAAGAAAAGGGCCCGACGAAAAGCCGGGCCCTTTTGATATTACCAAGTGTTTTAGCCTAGGAGTTTCAGGATTGCCTGCGGTGTTACGTTGGCTTGGGCCAGCATTGCAGTGCCTGCCTGCTGCAGGATTTGGTGTCTCGTGAAGTTTGCCATCTCTAGAGCCATGTCTACGTCTCTTATTCGGGAGTTGGCTGCGTCTAGGTTCTCGGCAGCGGTGTCTAGGTTGTTGATTGTGTGCTCTAGTCGGTTTTGGTAGGCTCCAAGTTCGGACCTTTGCGTTGATACCGCTGATATCGCGTCGTCAATGAGTTTTAACTGTGTGTTGAAATCGAAACCAGGGTCGTCGAATTTGGTTACGTCTACCTTATTGTTAGTGCCGTCTGTGAGGCCTAGCGCTTTTGATCTCATGTCGCTGATTATGACGTCCATGTTCTGATCTTTATTGGCACCGATTTGGAGTACGAGGCTGCCGGAGGCTACTTCGAA
>MTKW01023820.1_pt1 | contig 10097 bp, 14 predicted proteins | sample 1042761 | NCBI WGS metagenome assembly MTKW01 (sample SAMN06205366, study PRJNA360243) | anaerobic digester metagenome | biome: Wastewater treatment plant; feature: Anaerobic digester sludge; material: sludge; isolation source: anaerobic digester fed with sludge from wastewater treatment plant ... | reverse complement strand
GGTGGTACTGGCAATTGCACTTTTGATTGCCAAAAGTTGTACTTTCCTATTGCCAAACACACAGCTATACCACCAATTATAGCACCACCATTAATCTCATCTAATTCATCTACTGAAACATCAACAAAATAAGCACTCATTTCAATACACTCCCTTTCGTTAGTTTATATTTTTTTTTGAATAATCGGATATCAAAAATATAATTGTACCCGTTGGAATTTGGTTTATTATATAGTAGTACTTAGCCTCACTAAGTAGCCACTTGATAATAATGCCTATGATTGTAGCGATAAAAATAGCAACAAAGAAATAAATATAATAATGTTTTGTAACCTTCTTCAACATACTTCTTAAACCGAAATACTTCTCTAAAAGCAAGTATTCCAGAAATGCAATTCCTAATACTATAAATAATTCAAAAAACTCTCTTTTCATAGCGACTACTAATTAAAAACGGCATTCCATGCCATATCCGCTAAGGTTTTGCCAATCGCTACATTTACAATGGGTATGGGAACTACGACAGTAACTATTCCGACAACACCACCTGTAAACAAGTTTTTGCAAGTAAACATATATGCATCATAAAAATCCCCACCGTCCACAATAAGTAGTTCTTCGCAGTTCAATTCTACAAAGTTGTTAGCAGTTAATTCTAATGTCATCATTAACACCTCCACATTTTTCAATATTTTGCCTACATTGGTACTCACCTCCTTCCAATTTCGTACGCTAATCAGATGAAAGTAAACACTTAATGTAGATTTATTATTAATTGTAAGTTAATGTAACTACAATTAATAAGCACGATTATATAGCTTTAATGACCTCTAAACTAAGGGGGAATAATTATAGCAAATTTGGGCTGACCCCAATATAAATATCCGTAATAATATCATCTAAGCTATAACCTAGCTCCATACCCTTAATCTGCACATTATAAGCACCTGTAATTTGTTGTAAATTATTATCGTTAATATATTTCATGAGTTCATTGTAAACATTCTCTATCATTTGAGGGTTACCTTGATATCTTGTATATAAAGCGTTTACAAGCCGGAATTCCTTTTTAAATTGATACTCATCTGGTAAATTTACTACTCTGTCTGTGGGGATAAGGAATTCCATATCTATTAATTGTTGGTTGTCCACTTGCTCTACAGCAAAAGTAGTTGTTACAATGGGTCCATCTTTTTTAATGTTATTATCTTTAAGATAATTAGAAATCTTACCTAATGACCCCTGTATTTCGATAGGGGTTGCTTTTTTTCTGTACGAAAGGCAATTTTTCAGAATTAGTTCCTTACCTGTTTCAATGTTAATCAAATCAATTCACCTCGTATATTGTTGTTGCGCCTAAGATGACCAACCCTAAGTTTATTTGGAATATTATTCCGATGTTGTAAATTAGTATAATTTAAGGGAATTATACAGTCAAGAAAAGAATTCCGACCTAAAACTCTAAATCTATACACAATACGACAAAATACTACAAAATGTAATATAGACAAAATTAATGTATTGGATATAGAATATAGAAAATATGGAAACATAAAACAATTAAGCGAAAGAGGAAAAATGACTACTAAACCAAAAATGTTTATACAAAAAATTATTAATGTACTAAAGAAGCCATTGCTCCATATCTTCAAAAAAAGATATTACTGCATCAAGCAGCACGACATAACTGATTGTGGGGCTGCTTGCTTAGCAACCATTTCTAAGCAATATGGCTTAAAGATGCCTATTTCTAAAATCCGCGAAGTGGCCGGAACTGATAAACAGGGTACAAATGCCTACGGTGTAATAAAAGCGGCAGAAAAATTAGGGTTCACAGCTAAAGGTGTAAAAGGGGATATGGAAAGCATTTTCTCAGCAGTTGCCAAAACTACAGGGCCCCGTAAAATCTCAAAAGAAATCCTCGCAAAGCGAGGACTCATTAGTTGTGTGGATTACTATTTGAATTAAACCGCCTAGTGCGGATAAGTATGCTAGGTGGTGGTGTGCTACGAAAGCCGCACGGAAGATGGAGGAAGGCCCTCCGGCAGGGACTGATCAGGCAGACCTGTCAAACCGCCTCCGGCGCAGAGTCGAAGAGTGACCAAAACAAGTAAAGGAAAGGAGAAATTCCCTCCTACCCGATTTACCGTTTATACTTGTATAGCAGATATGTAGAACGCGTTCTATAATACAAAAACCTAATGCCTATGATTATTCATTCCCAAGAATTCTTTAATAATTTGGATATCCTTATATTTTTCACTTTCATCGAAACTCAAGTTTGTGAGTGAATACATCAGCAAATATATTAATGCACCAAAAAGATAAATGTCCTTAATATCAATTATCCATGTTTTGATTAATATATAATCTAAGCTACCACCTAATGCTATTTTGTCTATAATCGAGCAAACACTAGCAGATATGAATAACAGCAATATCATTTTGATATGTCTATTCATATAACTGAGCTTTTTTATGCGATAGTAAATTAGTAATAATGCTATGAGTATAACAGCATTTAATACAATTAAGGTAGTAGTGCTTACGTCTAGATTGAATTCTAGGTTAAACATCGATAATTGGTCCCTATTGATATGGGGAAGAAAGCCAAGCCAACCATCAATAAGCGTTATCTTTGTATCCATAAAATTGAAATAGATTATGCCTTTTATAACTAAATCTATTAGAACTAATATGAGTAATGTCATTTTAATTTCCTTCCGCACTAATTATCGGTATAATACAATCATAACTACACATTAATGTGTAGTTATGATTGTAATGAGTTAATTGCTAAAGAAGTTTACCAAAGGGACCCATATGTATGGGTAAACAACATTCCTTCCAAAATCTAACCCGATTGAGTATGGGTTAATTACTTCAATTAATGCATTAACATCAAGATGTATTTCACCGCCATTAACTTCATACAACTCATTTACATTTAGCTGTTCCATATGAAATGCCTCCTTTCAATAAGCTTAAAGTTATAATTTCACAAAATTAGTTACCATCGGCTTGTGCACAACCTCTTATTGTACCCACAATGAACAGTCCTAAAATAACTAGGCCTACTACTGCTGCCGGAGCTATACCACCTTCAATATTCATAGTTTCATCGTAGTTTAGCTCGACCAAATTCTTGCTTAGAACCATACTTCGCACCCCCTTTCTATTAGACTAGTTGTTTATATAACAGTTTTCATTGATCGACATAACACTTAGGTTTGTTATGGTTATTTATTATATAATCTATAATACTAATTACCACTTGATTTGCAGAAAATTTGTTGTTTTGTTGGACTTCATTGAAAAAATGAGCGGAGTTACTAACATCGTATTTTGGAATAATATACCTTTATTGTAATTTAGTATAATTCAAAATAATTTTCCAGTCAATGAAAGATTTCCGATATAAAATGTCAAATACATACGCAATTCGACAAAATGGAGCAACGTACTACAAAATGTAATATAGACAAAATTAAGTAAATGAATGTAAAATATACAAGGAGTGAGATGTTAAATTCTATAATTGACGAAAGAGGTAGGCATGACTATCAAGCCCCAAAAATTTCTACAGAAAATTAATAATATAATAAAAAAGCTAGTGCCTCATATTTTTAAGAAAAGATATTATTGTATCAAGCAGCACGACATAACTGATTGCGGAGCTGCTTGTCTAGCAACTATCTGCAAGCAGTATGGCCTAAAGATGCCTATTTCTAAAATCCGCGAAGTGGCCGGAACTGATAAACAGGGTACCAATGCCTATGGTGTAATAAAAGCGGCAGAGCAATTAGGTTTCACAGCTAAAGGTGTAAAGGGGGATATGGAAAGCATTTTCTCAGAGTTCCCCTTACCTGCAATTGCTCATGTTGTGGTAAACGGTTCACTATTACATTATGTAGTGCTACATAAAATAACTAGGAAAGAAATCATAATAGCCGATCCAGCCGAAGGAATCGTTAAATATACCCCAGAAGAATTCTTTAAAATATGGACAGGCGTTCTTATATTAATGGTGCCTACAGTTAAATTTGAGAAGGGCGATCAGACCCAAGGGCTCTTCTCCCGATTTTTACACTTGCTCAAACCTCAAAAGAAGCTACTTATTAATATTTTTTTGGCATCGCTCATTTATACCGTTTTAGGTATTCTTGGTTCCTTTTACTTCAGGTTCTTGATGGACGATATTCTGGCTTATAATCTTAGGAAAACCCTACATATAGTATCCTTGGGAATAATTCTGCTAAATGTTTTTAAAATACTCTTGGGAGCCTTTCGGTCTCACTTGCTCTTATATCTCAGCCAGAGAATCGATATTCCTTTAATCCTGGGCTATTACCAGCATGTCTTGCAGCTACCTATGAATTTTTTTGGTACTAGAAAGATAGGAGAAATCATCTCCCGCTTCATGGATGCCAGTAAGATACGGCAAGCTATAGCGGGGGCTACTCTAACTATAATGATCGATACTTTAATGGCCATAGCTGGGGCCATTATGCTTTATGTCCAAAACGGATTTTTGTTTGGCATTTCAGTAATTATAGTGATCCTTTATGGTGTTATAGTAATTTCATTTACTAAACCTATCCGTGAGAACAATCGCCATCAGATGGAGGAGAATTCACAGTTAACATCATATCTTGTAGAGTCTCTTAATGGAATCGAAACAGTAAAGGCTTTTAATGCTGAGGAAAAGGCCAATGTTGAGACGGAAAAAAGGTTTGTTAGATTACTAAAGTATATTTTCACCGGTGGTTGGTTGGAAAACCTCCAAGCCTCTCTCACAGTTTTAGTTGCTTCACTAGGTGGAATTGTCATTCTATGGGTGGGAGCCCTTCAGGTTCTCGATGGCAAGATGACGGTTGGTCAGCTTTTAACATTTAATGCACTATTAGCATATTTTCTTGATCCTGTTAAGAATCTTATCGGACTCCAAACTACCTTACAAACTGCCTTCGTAGCGTCAGATCGTCTAGGAGAGGTATTAGATCTAGAACTAGAGAAATCAGCCAATGAGGAGAAAAAGATAATTCCTTCTTCTTTAAAAGGTGCTATTGAGATTAATAATGTTGATTTTCGTTATGGAACAAGACAGCTAGTCCTGAAAAATATTAATATGCATATTGCTAATGGCGAAAAAATTGCCTTGGTAGGAGAGAGCGGTTCCGGTAAAACTACTTTGGCTAAGCTACTTCTGAATTTCTATCCTTGTGAAAAAGGAGAAATTAAGATTAATGAGTATAATATTCGAGATATAAATTTGGATAGCTTGCGTGAGAAAATTGCTTATATATCTCAAGATGTTTTCTTATTTAGTGGTACTATTAGGGAAAATTTAACCTTGGGGAATGACAAGGCAACATTAGAAGAAATTATTGAGGTGGCGAAGAAGACAAAGGCCCATGAGTTTATTAATGAAATACCTCTAAGATATGAAACTATGTTAGAAGAGAATGGCGCTAACCTTTCAGGTGGGCAGAAGCAACGTTTAGCAATAACCAGAGCATTATTGAAAAAACCTGATATACTCATAATGGATGAGGCAACCAGCAACCTTGACTCCATTACAGAGAAGGCTATCGAGCAAACAATAAATGAAGTATGTCAAGATATAACAACCATCATAATCGCTCATAGGTTAAGTACGATTATGCGTTGTGATAGGATTTATGTACTCGATAAGGGAGAAATCGTGGAGAGTGGCAATCACTATGAGTTGATGAACAAGAAAGGTTATTACTACAACCTTTGGAAAGACCAGTTACCTGACTATTATCCGGAAGTGGCGTTTACGACGGAAAAGGAGGGTGACTAGGAAATGAAGTATATTATTTACGATATTAACGAACTAACCGATAGCCGAGAGTTAATGGAATCTAAGATCAATCCTTTTGTTGCCTGGTTCACATATATTATGTTGTTATTGCTTATTGTAGCTCTGGTGTGGTCTTTTTTTGGTGAAATAGATGATTATGTTAAGGCTAATGGCATAGTACGTCCCAGTGATAAGATTAGTACTATTAAGAATAAGGTTCCCGGCAAGGTTGAAGAGGTGCTTTTTACTGAAGGGCAGCGAGTCAATAAAGGAGATGTCCTCTATACAATTGATTACTCCACTTTAAAATTGGAACGAAATAATCTGAATAAGGATTTAAATAATGCCAAGCTTGAATTGGTTAATCTCAAGAATCTAAGGCAGAATATTCTTGATAATCAAATTATCTTTGACGAAAGTATAGAAGTAGCTGGTGCTGTTGAATCTAGTAAGTTTAGATTTCAAGTATTAAAGGAAACATTACAAAGCTTGACTTTACTGAAGCATTCAATAGAGCAGGGGGAATGCCTCCTGAGTATTGACGATAATATGTATTATCAGCAGTATCAAGACTATCAAATGAATGTAGAAAGATTAAAAAATATTGTTTCCGAAGCCAGGATAAATTATGAACGGAATATAGCCCTGGAAGAGGCTGGCGCCATTTCTAAAAAGGAATTGGAGGATTCAGCAAGAGTATACAATAATGCAGAATTAGAGTTATCCAAATATAAGAACGAATACTTACTAAATGTTAACGCTAAGATTGACGGTTATTCTACTCAACTAAGTAATGATATTATTGAATACCAGAAGACAGTCGAGAAATTGGATGCTAGTTTAAAGGAACTTGAAATTCGTTATGAGGATTATATAGTCAAAGCACCTATAGATGGTGTTGTTCAGGTGATAATGGAAATAGCCCAGCAGGATTTATTATTGAGTGGGGAAGAGGTATGTACTATAGTTCCCGAAGCTGGGTCGGACTTTAAAGTTCAGTTATACGTATCTAATAAAGATATTGCCAGCATACAAGTGGGCCAGAAAATTAAGTATCATTTCTTGGCTTTACCATATAGGGAGTATGGTGAATTAACAGGAAAGATTACAAATATTAGTGCAGATTCAAGGGATGATAATAGGGGCGCGAGTTATTACATAGTGGAAGCTAGTATTGATAATAAAACTGTATATAGCTACAAAGGTGAAAAAGGAGAGATTAAAACAGGAATGGCCTGTGAGGCTCAAATTATTAAGGGTTCTAAGAAAATCCTCGATTATTTATTAGAAAAGTTAAGTTTAAAGGATTAGTTATGTATTTTATAAGGATTGGTGATCTAATGAAAAAGATTTTAGTATTTGTGTTTATACTAATACTTGTTTTTCCTAGGATTGTGAATGCTCAAACGACATTAATTGATCTTGATTCTGCCAAAAAATTAGCTTTGGAGAATGCTAGAATAATCAAAATTTCTCAGCACGACCTAAATAGATTAAGAATCCAAATGGATCAAGCTGAGGAAATTTATCATAGGGAAGACCCTTATAAAAATTGGAACAATGCTATTTACAATATATCAATATTTGAACAAGAAATTGCTGAGCTAACAGCTTTATTGTCCGACCCTAATCTTAGTCCTGAAGAAATCGATGAAATCAAAGTTATTATATTAAGAAAACAAATGTCAAAGGCACAACAAGAAGAATTAGCACTCTATTATAAATCGCAAATGCCAAAACACCCAGGAATGGCTAGTCAAGTAAAAAAGAACTGGGATAATGCAGTAAACAAATATAATGATTCTAAAGTTAGTCACGAACAAATGTTGAAGCAATTCGAACTTGCTATCGAAAAAATGTACTTGAACCTCTTAGAAGTTGAAACTGCAATTGATCTACAGTATAAAATAATAGAACTGAATCATATTAATCAAGAGATTACCTCATTAAAAAGTAATTTAGGACTAGGTACACAGGTGGATGAAGAATCCATAAAAGCTAATCTAAGTAAAGCTGAAAAGAGCTTGACGGAGCTTAATAACTATAACAAAGCAATGAAATTTAAATTAAAAGATCTTATAGGTTTAAATGAAAATGATGTTATAAAGTTGGAGAAACTAGACTATATTCCGGCACGTCATAGTTTCACATTTGAGAGTTTAACTAATTCTTTTTTTAAGAGGAACAAGATAATAGATCAATTGGAAAGAGATCTAGCTGATTTGGAGATGGATCTTAGTTGTATTAACGATAATTCAAATGATAGAGCGCTAATTAGTACAAATATTAAAATAAGCAAGTTGAATATCGATGATACCAAACAAATAATAAAGGAACAAATTCTTGTCAGTATTAATACAGCTAATATCCGGTATAACGAATGGCAGACAGCCAATACCTTAAAAAATCAAAAAAATAATACTTTTACAGTAGATAAAAAGAAATATGAGCTAGGATTAATATCTAAAGTACAATACTTATCTAGTGAAATTGAGTACTACCAGAGTATAGCTAATGAGCAAAAAGCTGCTTTTGCATACTACTTGGCCNNAATAACAAATAATTGTAATAATACATGCGATTGATACAATAATAAATGCAAAACCAACTGCAGGTACTCTAAAAACGATATAATTAACTCCGGATAAAATGGTACAAATGATTGATATTAATATTGAGAATCTATATGCTTTAATTTTCTTTTCTATCATCTTTTTTATCTCCCATTATAAAGATAATGCTTATAGACTATTTTATATTATAAAACTATGTAAAGAAAGAATCTTATAGATTCTTTTTTTACATAGATATAGGTTTTACAAGTTTGATGCTATTTGAGCAATGCCTCCACCAATCATTGCCACTCCCCCTATTATCGCTGCAGCTCCACCAAATTTAGTTGCTGTTGTAGGCTCGGGAACGGCAAGTAAACCTGCTCCTCCAATAATCATTCCTACTCCTGCAATTACTTGAGCTACACCGCCAACAACTCCCCAAAAACTTCCTGCATTGATTTGAGTTAGAGTGTATTCATTTAACTCAGTAAAGTTATGAGAAATAGTTAGTTCCATAATTTTATCCTCCTAAATATAGTTGCTTTTAATTATTATCAACTTATCTAGTAGCCGCTAGTAGCCCAATCTAACATGGCGGATCCTGCTGCTACCATACCAGCTGCTGCAGTAATTCCCGCACCCACTCCTACTAATGGTGATCCCACAACGCTAGCTCCTACTCCAGCTAATATGCCTACAGTTGGAGCTATTCCGATGCACACTGCTCCGGCAGTTGCGACAAGGGCTCTCCACAAATTACCTCCATCAACTAACATCAATTCAGCACTTGTTAGCTCAACGAAATTGTGATTTTACAAAGCTAAAGCCTCAGTCATCTAAACCCCTCATACCTCAAAATAATGTATTTTATTTTAACTGTAATCCTGTACATAGGCTAGCACTATGTAATTAAGGAATTACAGCTAAAACCAACTATAGGATCGATGGGTTAACTCCTATGTAAACATCGACAATCATATCATCCATGGGTTGTCCCGGCTGTAAGTCAACAACATTTACGTTGTAAGCCACTGTTATCTGTTGCAATTTCTTTTCATTGATGTATTGGGCTATCCGATTATATGTATCTTCCAACAAATTAGGATCGCCCTTATGTCTAGCATAAACGGCATTAACAAGATGAAATGCTTCTTTTAGCCTATATTCACCAGTCAACTCAACAGGCTTGTCCATAGGAACCATAATTTCCATATCAAGTAAAGGTTGTCCGCTTGACTGTTCAACTGCAAAAGTGGCGGTTACAATAGGACCGTTTTTCTTAATATTATTTTGCTCAAGAAATTTGCCTATATTTTGCATTTCTTGCAGTAGTTCTGCTTGTGTCATTTTCTTTCTTAACGTTAATACATTTTCTATCTTAAATTCTCTCCCTGTTTCTACCATTGACATTATAATCTGTCCACCCTTCTAAACGAAATTATTTGATATCTGATATCTTGTACACGGCAACTTTAGTGTATTGCAAATAGAAATAATTGTGTGCATCTATCCCAATAGAGTATTAAGAAAAGCGATTCAATAATATACCATTTCTGTAAATTAGTATAATTTATGAGTATTATAGTGTCAAGCTGAGAATTTCGACAAAATATTACACAATACATAAGGCCGGAACCACGACATCTTTTTTAACGTTAACGTAAAATTACCTTGGGATAAAAGTTAGAAATAAAAAATGAGAGTATCTCCGCTGT
>MTKW01001593.1_pt1 | contig 10099 bp, 11 predicted proteins | sample 1042761 | NCBI WGS metagenome assembly MTKW01 (sample SAMN06205366, study PRJNA360243) | anaerobic digester metagenome | biome: Wastewater treatment plant; feature: Anaerobic digester sludge; material: sludge; isolation source: anaerobic digester fed with sludge from wastewater treatment plant ... | reverse complement strand
GCGCCGTGTGCGTCCACATGGTGTAGATGCGGCCGAGTTGTTCTTGAACCCGAAGAGGCGCTATGGCCCGCAGACGTAGCGGCCATGTTGAGAGGAGTGCTGGATTTGACCATGTATCGTATACTGCGCGGCGGACGCTCGGCGAAGCTTATGTGCGTCGCGGTTGCCGTTGCCCTCGTGCTCACGTTCGTCCCAGGCTGCGAGAAGGTTCCGCTCGAGCCCGTCACAGAGAAAGTGCTGGACCCAAAGATCGTGAAGTCGTTCCCGGTCGATTACTGGGTGTCATCAACCCCGAACAAAGCCATTTCTCCCGACGGCAAGTATGCGCAAGTAGTGAAGTGGGGGACGGAGGCTAACGCGGTGGTCGCGCTGTCCCTCGTGGCAGATGGCGCCGCAAGCGGCGCCGGGGATATCGAACTCTTCAAGGCCAAGCGGACCGATGGTTATGGCGAATACGTTGAACTCATCGGGGTCGGATGGATAAGCGATACCGCTTGCGTCTTCATCGTGTCGGGCGTTCAGCCGCAAGGGCCGCACGAGGGTGCGAGAGGCGTCGCCGCGTACACCGCCGATATCGTTACTGGCCAGGTTGAAGAGGTAGATTTCATCCCGCTTGAGAAGGACCGGGGAACCTTCAACGGCGCCGAACTTGTGGCGGAGAGCGGCAAAGTGCTTATACACATATCCAAGGAGATATGGGCGGTCGATCTGCAGGCGAAATCCACTCATTTGGTGAAAGGCGAGCTACCGACCTACGACGGCCAGTTCACCCCGCGTTTATCGCCTGACGGCACGGCTTATGCCTACCGGATACTGGACGACGGCCGCAGAGGCGTATACAGGCTTGACGTTGAGAGCGGCGAAGAGAAACTCCTCGCCGGCGAGGGAGAAACCGCTAGCTTCGGACCCATATGGTCACCCGACGGTAAGTACATCGCGGTTTATACTGTCCCCAAAGTCGACGACACGAATGACCCGTGGCGGAACTACGAGTACTACCTGGGAGAGGATGGGCCGCTCACGATATCTTCCGCGGTTACAGTGCTAAATTCCGACGGCGGGGTCGTGAGGACCGTTTCTCTGGAAGACAAGATCCTGACTAACGTGATTTGGTCCCCAGACTCTACACGGATAGCTTTCGTCGCCGGGCCGAAGCGCTCGACCAACCAGTACGACGAGGATGGGAACTGGGCGCAGACCTCATTCATCTGGGACGGTATATGGTCGGCAGACGCGACGGCACAAACCGAGCCGGTGCGGCTGTGGGACATGAACCCGCCTGTCGACAGCAACCAATCGTGGGCCACCCCTGTATCGTTCGACCCGCTCGGGAAGGGAGTCTTCGTCCAAATAAGTGCCTCTGATGACGAGAGCACCGCTGTCTGGTACGTGGGAATGGGCAAGGCCGCTTTGCAGACGGCGGAAGACCAGCCGGTGCGGGTGCTCGATGGCCACTGGGTGTATTACCCGTGCTTGCCGATGTTCGGCGACTCCCTCGTCGTGTTACTGGACGGTGACCCGGGGACGATGTGGATGATGAACTCCGACCGGGTTACCAAGGTGGACGAATTCCCCCAAGCCAACACCGAAGTCATCGCTTACGATGGCGATACACTCGTAACCTTCGAAGCGCGATACAGTCAGTCGAACACGATAACGGTGCGCTCGATGTTCACCGAGAAGGCAGTGCAGCAAGGGAAATAAGCGTGCGGGCGGGGGCCCAGAACGAGAGAATCCTCAGGGTTCGCACGGCTTCACTGCTGACGTCAGGCGGCGAGCCGATTACCAGTTCGAANNCTGATCTAAATGTTATAAGTGAGCGCGACCTGGATGTACGAGAAACTCGAGGCCACCTGCCAGCCTGCAACGGTGGTAGTCGGGTCGAGGGTCCGCAAAAGGGCTGCCATTAGGACCGGCCTGCCAAACATCTGGATCATCGAGGCAATTGCGAGAGGCAAACCGAACTTTGCGACTTTGGCTTGCCGTGATTGCCGGCTCATCGTGGGCGACCTCACGAGGAGACGGCAGAGCGAACCGGGCCACAATCGATGCCAACAGCGCTTCGGTGCTGATTCCAGCCACTAAGATCGCAGCACCGACGGGGTCTTCCAGCCGCAAGCCCGGCAGGAAATACGCCGCGGCCAACATCACCAGAACGCGGATGCCCATGGGGGCCGTCATCCAGTACGTTTTGCCGGCTAGGACCATCCGTGACTGGAAAATGGACCGGATGGCCGACGAGACAGGCCACATTATTAAGACCCTGAACGAGGCTATAACAGGGGATAGACCTCATCAGGCACCTTCATTATAGTTTTGAAGACTACTGAGACGAGCGGCGTCCAGGCTGCGAGGGCGTAGGCGGCTGCCAGGATCGCGAGAATAGTGAAACCCGTTCGCATCACTATCGAGTCCGACTGCTTGCTGCCGCCGAACGTGAGGCCCATCCTTTGGAGGCTGCGGCAGGGAGACTCGAAGATCTGCCCGACAGCGTAAGCCGTGGAATAGGCGGCGATGGCAACGGTGGGGTTGTAAGTCCTCTATACCGCCCCCACGATATCACACTGTGCGTAACCATCATGAGCACAGATGTGGCGGCCAACGGCACTTAAAATCGGAGGATGTCAGACCATACGATATAGCGTTTATGTCCGTTGCTGGAACACTATGGACAAATGGGTATATACAGATTACAGTACCTGACGGCTTTGAGAGCAAGAAAGGTTTACTCGATGCTACACTAGATGAGAATACAGTAGCGTTCACCAGCAAAAATAATGAACTGGTTGATCAGATTAAATCGAAAATTGAAGAATTGATGTCTCAACAACGTACGGGTCATATAATTAATCAGTTAAGTCCTGCAGATGAGAAAAGAAAGTATAAAGAGTTGCTTGATGACGGCGTAATTACTCAAGAAGAATTTGAGCAAAAGAAAAAAACAGTTACTCGGATTATAGGGGCCTAAGGGCTCTTTTTATTGCACTAAAGCAGGCGATATTATGCCTAAATGGTGTTGGGACGTGATGCGGTATGGCAGATTGGTTAGCTGAGCCAGTATCTTGACAACGCAAAGACTGTTGAACTTATTTCATATCTGGTTCAAGAAGAGGTTTCAGCCAAAGATGCAACGCTTAGAGAAACTAGTTTAAACAAGGCCAAATCTCCCAGTTTAGAGACAATAAATAGATGGTTTTAATTTTGCATTACAACCTATCGTAGACGAGGCTAATATTAGGGCATTGGTCAACCTAGATTTTTTATGTTCTGCTGAAAATGTTTTGTTCCTCGGGCCCAGTGGAATTGGGAAAACCCACTTGTCCATTGCTCTAGGCTATGAGGCGGTTAAAGCAGGCTACAAAGTGCTTTTCATTACCACTCAAGAACTGACATCGCAACTCTACGCTTCTTTCGCTGATGCCACATTTCAACGAGAACTTGAGCGTTTGGGCAAGTACCATCTCCTAATCATAGATGAATTAGGGTTCCTTAGCCTGGACAAAACTGCTTCCAGTCATTTCTTCCAAGTAATCAATCAAGCATACGAGCGCCAGTCTGTAATCATAACCAGCAATAGACCCTTTCAAGAATGGTCTGGATTGTTCTATGATGCAGTGATCGTTACAGCCATTCTTGACCGGGTTTTGCACCATGCTCATATCTTTAACATGAAAGGGGATAGCTACAGACTACGCGAGTATATGCAAGTTGAAGAAAAGAAGGTGATGCCACTATCATAAATCGCTGAAACAAGGTCAGGAAGAGACAAAAGGAGGTGGGGAATTTCTTGTCCGAAAGTGGGTACTTTAGAATGTCGCTTGACAGGAGTTTAACGGGTCATTTTTCAACCTTTTTAAAAGAAGAGCGAAACCAGCCAAACGTGAAGAACGATCTGTTCAGAATAGAGTAACGACTAGAGACGTAAAACAGCCCAAAGCAAATATACCGTCGTTTATAAAGGTGACTTCGGAAATTATATCCTCTGTTGCAGAAGAAATTATTCCGGTTGAAAAGAGAATGAAAAACGCTATTGCTAGCAAGCATTGCTTATATCCCCATGAGATTCTGGTTCTTGATTATCCGAGCTCGTACTATACGGAGGGTAATTCTTTTCAAGGTTTTTGGTGGTACAGGTATGGTGTGAGGAATGTTGATAAATGCCTTCATTCAGTGCTTGACCGGGGATTCCTGAAAATCGGAGATTTACAGAGCGCTATTGAAAAAGAAACCGCAGTAGTCCTTAAAGAGGAATTGAAGAAGCACGGGCTTAAAGGAAGCGGCAAAAAAACCGAATTGGTACAGCGTCTGATGGAAGCGGTATCCTACGAAGAACTTAACTCCCGTTTTGTAAGAAGAACATACCAGTTAACTGAATTTGGAAAGCAAGCGCTTGATGAAGAAGGTTATGTGTCATACATACACCGGCATAGACTTGAGGATTTGGATATATGGTCGTTAAACAGAATAATCCATGAGCCGTCTTATATGCCGTATCGAGATAAAATATGGGATTATATCAACAAACGTAGCATGAAGCATTTCGCTGCTCGTAATTTTGGTTTATACAGAAATTGCAGGTATGATATGTCAACTTTTCTGATGGAAGAAAAGAAGATAAAAGATGGGCTGGGCATGTTGTCCGAAGTCGTTTTCTACGATTTGAGGGGCCTTGGTAATTGCTATGATCCTCAGTTCTTGGACATATATGCTCAGAATTTTTCCCTTACGAACACCCTACAGTTACAGTGGCACCCGGTATAACAAGTGCGTTATACTTTGTCAAAAAGAGCTTAATTTGTTAGATGAAGAACTAAAAGTAACAATGCTTGAACGGATGAATTGCTTGAGTGCTCTGCTACATCTTTTTACGCCGGAAGAATGCGTAGATATTGTTTTAATGGAGAGCAGCGAAGATACTGAAGCATTGACAAAAATATATGCCAAAGCGAAACAGCGGTTCAGGCAGCGTTTTCCGTGCATTAAATGCTAAGGCATTTTGGAGTCTCAGTATGATTCTATCAGACCACTTTAAGGTTACTAGATTTTAATGATTCCCAGTAATGGGAACAACAGAGGCTATGTGCGCGTTTGTGGATGGAGAAATACAAAAAGTTGGCAGATAAAGGGGGATGGCTTGTGAGTGAGTCTATAAATGACATGTTTGTGAAGAAACCAAAAGTGCTCAAGACATTTTTCTTTTCTGGTAATCAGACAGAAATTGATGTGTTTTTTAGTATGAGTTGTCTGAAAGAGTTAAGTGATTATTATGAACAGAGCAGTGATTATAGACTGGCTTTTGCCAGAATTGCTTTTTATATGTACCAGAAGACAGGGGGTACAGGTGTAGGAAAGCCTTTAGAGGAAAGTGATTTTGTTAGTGCCTCAGATGAGGAATTAGAGGCGCTTTTAATTAGCATACTTCAAACCGATGAGCGACTAAACAAAGAATATGAACGAACACAGGCTGTCAATCCCTTTGAGCGCTTTTATAAAGCAAATGATAATCTTGTAAAGAGCGCTCCTGTTGCAAAAACATTAAGTAAGATACCGAAAGCAATCGATGTTTCAAGTGTAACCGCTATAAGAAATATCGTTGAAGAGCAAAACGCTTTTATGCGCTCAATAGACATCCCCCATATCAGAAAAATGCAGGAGCTTTCAGAGATTTATAATGAAGTGAACTTTTCACATATTACGGAGGCTTTCCGTTATACGGAGCATATTCGGGGGTTGGATATAAGTTACATGAATGCCATCCCGAGATTTGATTATCCTGAAATACGGTCAGTTTTAGATAAAGTTTCTCGGATAGGCTTTAATATTGCAGAAGTTGTTAAGCCCATTGAGTTGCAAATGTCTCAGTTTCAACCAGATTTTTATAATCGGATGCAAGCAACGTTTTCAACCATCACTAATTTGATGTCATCGATAGATTTTTCTATGCTGATGTATCATCATCAGTGGAGCGAAAAACATGATTTGATGGTCAAATTCGGATGGTTCTATCTTAACGAGCTACCAACGGAAGTGATTGATGAGATTTATGATAAGAAAGATTTAATTACTCAGGATGAAGTTGATCGGTTGGTAGTTCAAACTTTCAGATCAAACAGATGCGAAAGACTAAAGAAGGTTGTGAAGAAATGGAATGGCTCTCCTTATTTCAAGCGAAGAGAACATGTTTTACACGAAGCTTTGGTATGTCATTCACAGCGTTACTATAATGCATCTACAATGCTTTTAAGCATACATACTGAGGGCATTATAACGGATTTCATGAGGATAGGATTGGAAACAACAAATTTCGGTACGCAGCAAGCGATTAATTGTATTAGGGAATACTTAGTTGAACTGCCGATGAGCAGTCTATCCTTTTCAGATTGGCAGATATATCATGAAGTACTTGACCGTATATCGTCTGCGTTCGTTGAGCATTTTGACGCCGCTAACCCCGATAGCGCCTCGAATAATTCAAGGCATAAAATAGCCCACGGACATGTGACTGAGGCCGAGACAGAAGTAAATTCGTTGAAACGTTTTTTGTATTTGAATGAAGTGTGTAGGCTTTTATCGTATATGGATAAACGGATACTGGAAAAGAACAATACTGCCGAATGTTGATAGATAACGATCTTTGATGTGATGGTGATAACAAAATCTTATATGACTTCTGGTTTGGGCGTTTTCCGACCTTGTAAACAATACGGAGCGGGGCAAGCTGGTGGAATTTATTGTTGCAATGGCAGTCGGCTCAACAGACGGAATAAGCGGCTCCTGGGAAAGCTAGGAGCTGCTTACACCCGACAGTATTCAGATCGAACTAAAGACCTTGGCCTACCTGCAATNNCATGGGACAGCGAAGAAAATATATGTGCCGGTTCTCTTCAAAGGCAAGCAGATGTATATGTGTTTTGTGTGCTTAAGCATAAGCAACAGGAAACGCTCAATCCACTTGACCTTGACCAATCGGAGTTCTATACACTTTCAACTGAAGTGCTTAATAGAAGAACAAACAATCATAAAACTATTAGCTTGTATCGTATTGTAAGCCTTGGCGCCAGCAAAAGAGTAGTGGCCTTATACTTCTGTAAAAAGGTATCGTGATTGATTCGAGATACTGGCTCCTCTGGTAGACTGGTTGATTGGAAACAAAACTACTAGTTGAGGAGGAGCAGCAGTGACCCAATATCAGATTACACTTTCGGATGAGTTCGTGCACGGCCTATTTAAGGAAGACGGAGCGATGGCAGGACTTGTGGAGCAAGCGTTGAAACAAGTACTTGAGGCTCAGGTGACTGAGACGTTGTAGGCGAAGCCTTACGAGAGGACTGAGGAGCGCCAAGGTTACCGAAACGGGCTTGAACCTAGGACTANNGGTAAGCCACCCCTACCCACGTAGGCAAGGGTGGCTTATACTAATCGATCACGGTATCAGCCCAAGCCACTCGCCGTAAATGGTTTCCAACACACCGAGCAGGAGTGAAATACGTCCCATAACGACGTTGCCGAACGAGACTCCAAATGTGATCATCATCATGACCCTGCCGAATGTAGATAAGTGTTTGAGGGGGCCCTTCACCGACACGGTGAAGAGGAAGTACAGCAGGACGCTGATAACACCGATCACCAGGATGCAGTTGTTGATTGTGGCGCCCAAGTCTCCGGCTACGTACAGCGGCACCATGGTGGCTCGAATCTGGGCCAACAAGTTGGAGTTGTAGATTCCATAGATTGAGATGCCGGCGCCGGCCCCGACCAAAAAGGACATGCTCCAGCGGCTGAGCCACTCATACCCTTTGATAAATCGCGAGTACAGTAGTACCCCTAGGAGCATCGGGATAATCAAGAGCCACCGGCCGTCGTCGGTGATTGGCCGCCAGCCTTGGATAACGATATTGCGGTAGGCTTGCGAAATGGCGTATCCGGCGCCGCTGCCCACGAAGATATGCTCGGCGGCCTGGTAAACCCGTGTATCCTTGAACACGGAGGACAAGATGGCGATTGAGCAGAGGGCGGCAACCCACACCCATGGATCTGCGGAGATGTTCATCAGTTTTCGCCTCCCTCTTTATTCGCCTTGGACTTGCCCTTTGTCGAGAAATAGCCGATGTTGCCGATCACGATGAAGAAAATGATGGCCAAGTGGCCTAAGGACTGCGCATCCATTTTAGCGACCGCGGTCCCCGGTTTATCCATTAGTAGCTCGTATTCGGCGGCGCCGCGCAACCCTTGGGTAAGGCCCGCAAGCTGACCCGAGGTGTAGAAGGGCATCACTTCAGGCACGCTCACGGAAACTACTCCCGCCAGAAGGCGGATACCCAACGGGCCTTGCACTTGGCGGATCCACTCCTGCACTCCTGGGTTATATCCGTGGAAGACGACCACCAGTTCAAAGTCACGTACGTCGGTGACTCCATCCAAAATGGGCATGCTTTTCAGGTCGTTGCCGTGATAGTCGGCTTTGGCGGTGCCGATTACGTCCCGACCGAAATTGCGGATGGCGGTTTCGCCTCCGGCGATGAATCCGAGATTGACCAGGTCTTCACCGTACACCTTGCCCGCGGCAAGGTGGGGGGCCATTAGGCCTTCGATTAGGTTCGGACCGGCGGCTGAAAAGCAAACTAGCGCCACATTGACGTTATTGGACATCAGGTGGTCAAGCATGACTACCGCCTGCGGNNGTCCCCTGGGTGATCAGAAGCGGAATGCCCAGGGGGCTAAGCAGCGGCAAAGAGACTAAGACCAGCATGACGAAATAGATAATGCGCCGATCGAGGTTCACCAATTTGTCCACTCCAAGGCACCTCCTTTACTGTAACGAATGTCAATCGGCTCCTAAGTAGCTTCGTTCGATGCCGAATAGAATGCGGAGAGAAACGGCAAAGCCGCCGATTGCCGCGCCCATCATAATCGCGCGCTGCCCTGCGTTATTAGGCACAGACATAGCCCAGCCGGCGATTGAAGGGAACTTGTCCCATATGAGCGCTCCTATGGGAGCTTGCCCGAGCATCATGACAACGCATGCGATCAAGAGAATAGTGGCGTCGACGTTCCGCATGCGGAACACTCGGTATGCTGCTGAACCTAGGTAAAAGGCAATGAGAGCGAACATGGCTGCACTTAGGGGGGAGAGCACGTTCTCGTACATGTTCTGGTTGAGACCGGACCAGAACGTTGAGTCAGGCATATGGAACTCGATTATGCCGACCAGCGAAAAGCAGAACATGGAGATCAACAGTAAGAGGCTGTTGATCCTGTTCTTGCCCGAGAAAATATTGTGCCCATGAATTAGCACCAGGTTGACCGTCGCCAATCCCACGGCGAAGGCCGAAATGATGATCACCCATGTACCCATCTCTTGGGCCAGTTGCGCCAGCGAATAATTGCCCATAGGTATCACGATGAAGTTGCTAAGCAACATGATCAAACCAACGACGAAGGTTATTGCGATTGGGATCTCACGACGCATTGGGTACACCTCCTTCTTTGGAGTATAAGACGCAGACCTCGCTTGACCAACGTGGCCGCGCTTGCCTACATGAACCTACTTGACCAACAACTGATGCAAAAAGTCATACTGGAAGGTCGCGGCCAAAGCCCCTAGTATCACCAAACCTATGCTTACGATCTTTAGGTAATCCTGCGCGGCTATCGAACCGAGCTCCATCTTGTCCTGCGACAGATAAGCCCCGCCGGCGAACAACTCCTCGCCGATCAGGGTATAGTCGCAGGCGGCGACAAAGAAAGGGATCTGGTGCAGGTTCGCGGTTCCGGCGACCTGAATGGCCCCTACGCTGGCACCGGCCTCGGCTATCAGCAACGACTCAGCCCAGAAGGCGCCTATCATGATGTTGGCCGCTACTTTCTCGCGTGTGATAAAACCCATGCAACGGGCCGAATAGGCGAACTGCTCGCTCGAGAAGAATTGCACCGTCGTTTCTTTGAACATCTCGGGCTTGCCGGCGGCAATAAAGCGTTGGCGGGTCACTTCCTGCGCGATGGGGAAGAGGTTGGGGGTGCGGATGCTGACCACCATCTCGTTGCCATACTGGGCGACCAGATCGGAGGTATAGGACAGAATTTCCATTGCGGCCATGGT
>MTKW01011786.1_pt1 | contig 10109 bp, 7 predicted proteins | sample 1042761 | NCBI WGS metagenome assembly MTKW01 (sample SAMN06205366, study PRJNA360243) | anaerobic digester metagenome | biome: Wastewater treatment plant; feature: Anaerobic digester sludge; material: sludge; isolation source: anaerobic digester fed with sludge from wastewater treatment plant ... | reverse complement strand
CATACAACCCTTAGGGATGTGGTAAGATGGGATACCTTTTTTACAAAACACAAGAATATGCAGAAAAGAGGTAAATATGAAAAAATGCTTATTGAGAAGATCGGGCATGTAATTGGCAGGACATCCTGGGATCGTGATCACGTGTGGGCTATCAACCCGAATGCTACTTACCACTTCTGTAATGAAACATTAAGACCATCTTTTTATAAAAACCGGTGGTCGTTACAACAATGTGAGAGATATTCGATTTTTGTAAGCCAGGCACAATATCCGATTAAAGGTTTTCACCAATTGGTTAAAGCTCTGCCAATTGTTTTAAAACATTATCCGGAAACAAGAGTTTATGTTGGCGGAAGAAATTATTTTTCAGGAAGAGGAATCAGACTGAATGGTTACGGGAGTTATATCAATTCCCTGATAAAAAGATACAAATTGTCTGACTATATTGAGTTTACAGGATTTTTGTCTGAAGAGGCAATGTGTAAGCGATTTCTTAATTCTCATATCTCAGTGTGCCCTTCTGCTATCGAAAACAGCCCGAACTCGGTGGGAGAGGCACAAATATTGGGAGTGCCTTGCCTGGCTTCGTATGTAGGGGGTACTGCAGATATGATGGAACATGGTGAAAACGGATTGCTGCACCGGTTTGAAGAGGTTGAGATGCTGGCATCCAACATTTGCAGAATCTTTGCGGATGATGAATTGGCGTTGAAAATCTCGGAAAATGCAAGGGTGTGCGCAGCAAAACGTCACGATGGTACCCGGAACGCTTCTGATCTTTACCAAATTTATCAGAAAATGATTCAATAAACGGGGTGTTATGCTTAAATATGTTTTTCCGAAAATATTAGCGTTTGCAGTTTTGCCAATTGCAATATATTCGTATCAGCGATTCACCTTGTTCCCTCTTGGCAGTACCGCCATATGGTGGTTTATTCAAACTATGGTTTTAATGGTTTTAGTTGCAGCTCGTTTTCTCTATTTTGAAGCTGAAAACAAACGGAATTTTCTTATTGTGGATATGTTTGTGGCTTGGATTGTCTTTAGCCTTATACGGGGAATATTTATGGCTGAAAACTATTGGGATTACAAATCACTGGTTGAGCGTATTTTCGACCTGCTCATTATCGTTGTTGTTTATGTAGCATCAAATAAAGAGAGGCTGCAATCCATATTGTCGTTTTTTGTGAAATATGTTCTGCCTTTCTCTCTGATTCTTGCTATTTACCAGGGGGCGTTTATGTCCAGAGGTATGTTTTTATTTCCAATCTCTTTTTTAATACTGTTTGTGCCCGGGTTAAAAATACATTGGAAATTAATATTGATTTTTATTACGTTAATAGTCTTTTTTGATGGTATAGCCACAGGAACGAGGAGTTTTATATTTAAATTCGGGGTGCCGGTAATTTTACTTTTGCTCTATTATACCCGTTTTTTTATTGCATTTGATAAAATTGTGAAAAATACACATCTGGTTCTCATTGTTGCTCCATGGTTACTGTTTGTTCTTGGGGTTTTTGGGATTTTTAATGTTTTTAAGATTGATGAGTATCTTAAAATAGACTATGTAGCAGAAACAACAACAGCCGAAGGAGTAGTAAAAACGCAAGAGATAACGGAAGACTCTCGAACTTTTATATACACGGAAGTTTTACAATCTGCTAAAAAATACAACTATTGGATACTTGGGCGCAGTCCGGCGCGGGGAAACGAAACGGTTGCTTTTGCAGATTTTTTTGAGGAAATTTCCGGAAGGAACGAACGATACAAGAATGAGGCAAATGTGCCTAATATATTTACATGGATGGGTATTATCGGGGTGTTGCTCTATTTTCTTGTTTTTTTAAAAGCTTCTATGTTGGCAATCTACCGGTCCAACAACATATACAGCAAGCTTTTAGGTCTTTTTGTAGCAGCGCGCTGGGCGTATGCCTGGGTGGAGGATCCTTCCGGCTTTGGGATGAACGATTTTACGATTTGGTTTATGATTGGAGCTTGTTTGTCTGAATCTTTTCGTAAAATGAACAACGTTGAAGTGAAACTATGGGCACGGGGCATTTTTGAAAGCAGGTATGTCAAGTATATGAAATATCTAAAAAAGGATTTCCATGAAAATTATGCTCAAATTAAATCGATTCAATTTTAAATGGGAAATAATATCTGTAATATAGCTGTTCTTTTAACCTGCCACAACCGACGGGAGAAAACGTTAAGTTGCCTGCAATCCCTGTTTGGTGCTACAATGCCTGAAGGATATAAAACTGAAGTTTTTTTGGTTGATGACGGATCGACCGATGGGACAGGCGAGGCGGTTGAAAAATGTTTCCCTCAGGTAACCGTAATTCAGGGAGATGGAAATTTGTATTGGAACAAGGGTATGAATCTGGCATGGAAAAATGCCGTTGAAACATTTGATTACGATTTTTATTTGTGGCTAAATGACGATGTCATCCTAAAAAATGAATCTATTGAAGTTTTATTGAAAGATTTTCGAACAGCAGGGGCTGACAATGTAATTATTGCCGGCGTATGCCAGTCTGCCAACGGAATGGTTACTTATGGCGGGTATAACAGCCTGGCAAAAAAAATAGAGTTAACACCGAACGGGGAGATACAGCAGTGTGAATATTTTAACGGGAATGTGGTGCTTGTCCCTTCGGCTGTTTTTAAACGGGTAGGTTTTCTGGATCCAATATTTCATCACGGTCAAGGGGATTTCGACTACGGACTAAAGGCTAAAAAGTCAGGAATACAATCATTTGTCAGTTCCAGTTTTGTTGGAGAATGTGAACGGAATAAGGAATTACCTCGGTGGTGTAATCCCCGATATTCTTTACTTGTACGGGTAAAAAGTTTTAAAAGTCCACTCGGAGGAAGACCCGGATCAACATTCATTTTTCAAAGAAAACACATTGGGTTTGTACCTGCTTTGTTCCATTATGTTACCATACATATGAGATTGATTTTTCCAAGTTTGTGGAAAAAAAAATGGAGCTTGTAAATAGCAGTGGCAAATATGAACAGACAAACAAGTTGTCGCTAATATAAAAACGCGCTGAATATGAATAACTTAAAATTTAGACGGCAATTTTTATTTACACCTGTTAAGTGTAAGCAACTAGAAAAGTGGCAAGTCGAAAAAGTTGACAAATATTTTATATATGTACACCCGGATTGTCAATTTGAAAAGTCATTTGGAATTAATGATTTATATTTAATAGGTTACTTTTTTAGTCCACACGACACAAAAAAAACATCGAAAGAAATTCTTGATAGTCTTTCAAGCCTAAAAGATATTAATGATTTCCCAAATAAATTGTACAGTTTGGTTGGCAGATTCGTGCTAATTATTAAAACAGAGAATGACTTTGTTTTTTTTAATGATGCTTGTGGTTTAAGAACATTTTATTACACAAATAATAATAATAATATTTATGCAGCATCTCAGCCATTATTAATCAATAAAGTTTTGCAAATCAAAAAAACAAAAGCATACGAAGATTATTTCAATTCGGATTATGTTGCAAAAAACATAGAGCATTGGTTGCCAAGCGGTGTTACTTTTTATGAAAATGTTTACCACCTGGTTCCTAATCATTACATCAAAGCATCAGAGTTTGAACAAAAACGCTATTATCCATTTCAAAACCTAAAAACTGGAAATTATTCAGAATCCGTTATAAAATTTTCTACACTATTAAAAAAGATAGTTTCAGCTGCAAATAACAATATGGATTTAGCTTTTACCTTGACTGCCGGGTGGGATACCAGGGTTATTCTAAGTAGCTGTAAGGACATTATTGACGATGTTACTTTTTACACATTAAGATACAGGAATATGGATGACAAACATATGGATATAAAAATACCTATGTCTTTATCTAAATCACTGAACTTAAAATTTAATATTTTCGATTGTCAAAAAAATATTTCCACCGAATTTGCGAAAATATATGAATCCAATACAGATATGGCTCACATTAATGATTGGGGAAAAATTGCTTTTGGAATGTCAAAAATTTATCCGCAACAAAAAGTAGCTGTAAAAGGAAATTGTTCAGAAATTGGTCTATGCCTTTATTTCCCAGAGAGAACGATAAAAAACAATTTAACTGAAAACGACTTTTTACAATTAGAGAGTGGTTGGGGAGAATTAAATTTCATAAAAGAAGGAATAAGAAAATGGAATGAACTAATAAAAGGAAATAGTTTTAACTACAACTTGTATGATTTGTTTTACTGGGAGCATCGTATGGGGAGTTGGCAAGCTCAAAGCCAGTTAGAATGGGATATAGTTCAAGAAGTTTTCACTCCATTTAATTCAAGAGAATTACTTGATCTGATGTTAAGTATTGACAAATCAAAAAGAAAAAAGAATAGTCCATTACTTTACGTAGATGCTATGAAGCACTTATGGAAAGAAGTTTTAGACGAACCAATTAACCCTCTTCCTTTCAAAAAGAAAACGCGAAGATTAGCTGTTAATATAGTGAGGAAAGCAAGTCTTGTGAAAGTCCTAGAAAAACATTACAAAAAGTAAATTCTCAAAATTCCTAAGAATATCCCGATGTGATATAAACCTTCCTCCGGGCTTTTATTAACTCATTTATTTATTGCAATTCTATTTTCCAGGTCATGAAGAATATTTTGCTGTTAACATCTGTTTATCCTGCCGATGACTTTACCGATGAAGTTACACCTGTTGTCCATTTTTTTGCAAGGGAATGGGTGTTGCAAGGGTACAACGTCAAGGTTATCCACAATATCAAGTACTACAATCGGTTTGTCTATCTGTTGATCAGTACATTTAAAAATATTATATCCAGATATTACAAATTTATATTCAGCACTAAAGGACATACAAGAGAAAGAAATTATGTGATAGAAAAGGTAGATGTTTACAGGCTGCCGATGTTTAATAGGTTCCCGTTATTGCTCTTTTCCCGTACTACTCAAAAAAAACAACTTAACAGGATTAAAAGACTAATCGATTCAATGAATTTCAGGCCGGATATTATCATTGGGCATTGGGCAAACCCGCAATTGTTGCAGGTTTCTGAATTAGGAAAACGATATAATTCCAGGACATGCATGGTTATCCATTCGGATGTACGGATTATTGAAAGAATGTACGGTGACAAATCAAAAAATATTGTTGCTTCCATCGACGTCTGGGGGTTTCGTTCCAATGCAATAAAAAATGAATTTGAACATCTGTATGGTAAAGTGGACTTATCTTTTCTTTGTCACTCCGGTATTCCGGTCAATAATGTCAACCCACCGAAGCGAACATTTGAAAAGGGTATCAGAAAGTTTCTTTTTGTCGGTCTGCTGATTCCGCGGAAACATCCCGATGTTCTTATAAAAGCTATAAATGATGCGTTTAAGGGGAAAGATTTTCATATAACTTTTATCGGGGAAGGGATAGAAAAAAACAAGCTGGAGCGTTTGGTGAAAAAATTGAACCTGTCAGACAAAGTATCGCTGCCTGGCCGTATTCCGCGCAACGATGTATTTAAAGTGATGCAGGAATCCGACTGTTTTATTATGCTCAGCAGCCCGGAAACCTTTGGCCTTGTTTATCTTGAAGCGATGAGTATGGGGTGTATAACAATTGGTTCAAGGGGAGAAGGTGTTGATGGAATCATTCAACATGGGAAGAATGGATTTCTTTGTAAAGCAGGAGACGAAAAAGAGTTATCGGTGCTTTTGAAAAACATTTCAAGGTTTTCGTGTTATGAGCTTCAAGCTGTTTCAAACAACGCCATCCATACAGTTTCAGGACTTACAGATGATAAGGTTGCACAGCGTTATATCGAATTTGTAAGCTCGGTAAATTCGGGTGATAACAATATCCTTAAGGACGAGGGTAATGCCAAAAAAGTAAAACAGTCTGAAATAGGGCTAATTGGTGAATATGAACTCCATGGTTAATCCGGTCATTATAAAGTCATTTAATAGTCTTAAGCTTTATTGTGAGGTCGGGAATTTTAAAGGTTGGGATCCTTATGACGGGTTGAACTCCGAAATATTTCAGGCCACACCATTAAAGCATTGGCGCTTTGCCCGTCTGGCCTGGATTCAGGCATTTAAGCGCAACCCGGTAAACCTGCGGAAACTACTGTTAATTCCCAAGGGGCATAATTCCAAAGGGATTGGGCTGTTTTTAACGGGTTACTGCAACCTCTATAAAATAGCTGAAACAGGAGATTACACTTTTGGAACAAAAGAAGAGCTGCTCTCTACTATTTCACGATTGTCCGGTTTGTTAATTTCTCTTCAATCCAAAGGTAATTCCGGAGCATGTTGGGGGTACAACTTTGATTGGCAAAACCGGATGTTTTTCCAGCCAAAGCATACGCCTACTGTAGTAGCAACCTCGTTTTGTGCCGACGCCCTGTTTAATGCTTATGAAGTTACCGGCAATAAAAAATATTTGGAAACAGCATTGTCATCTGCCAACTTTGTAATGAAAGATTTAAACCGGATAAAATGCGGGGAAAACTTTCTTTTTTCATATTCTCCGTTAGACCATTCAAAAGTTTATAACGCATCGCTTCTCGGTGCAAGATTGTTGGCACGTTGTTATGCATACAGTAAAAATGAAAAGTATTTATCTCTTGCCGGTCAGGTTGTAAATGCGTGCATGAAAGTTCAGGCTGCCGATGGCTCCTGGGTTTATGGTGCAGCAGGCAACCAACAATGGATCGATAGTTTTCATACAGGTTTTAACCTAGAATGCATTTGGGAATACATGCAATATACCCGAGATAATTCTGTAATGGATTCATTTCGAAAAGGGATGAAGTTTTATATAGAAAATTTTTTTTGTGAAGAAGGGATTTCAAAATATTATCACAATAAAATCTACCCGGTTGATATTCATGCACCTGCCCAACTGATAGTAACTTTAGCCAAAACCAAACTGTTAGACTCACATCTTGAGTTGGTAGAGAAGGTTTTGGAATGGACCATAAACAACATGCAAAACCGGAAAGGATTTTTCTATTACCAAATGAAAAAAGGCATATCATCCAAAACACCCTATATGCGATGGGCCCAAGCCTGGATGTTTTATGCCTATTCCTCGTATTTCAATAAAAACAAAAAAATATAAGCATGACACAAAAGATACTTCTTGTTTTCGGAACACGTCCCGAAGCAATAAAAATGGCTCCACTGGTAAAGGCTCTGCAAATGCACCCCGATCGTTTTCAAACGGTCGTGTGCGTGACAGGGCAGCATCGGGAAATGCTTGACCAAGTATTGGAAGTTTTTGAGATCACACCTGACTTTGATTTGAATATCATGAAACAGGGGCAGGATTTATATGATGTTACCTCCCGCGTATTAATCGGTATGAGGGATGTCCTTAAAGAGGTTCAGCCCGATATGGTACTGGTTCACGGCGATACCACCACATCTGCAGCAACGGCTTTGGCTGCATTTTATCGGCAAATTCCGGTGGGGCATGTAGAAGCAGGGTTACGTACACAAAATATTTATAGCCCGTGGCCCGAAGAGATGAACCGACAGATTACCGGACGGCTTGCAACCTTGCATTTTGCACCTACCCCGTTGAGCTGTGAGAACTTAAAGCGCGAGGGGGTGAGCCAGGACAGGATTAAAGTAACGGGGAATACGGTTATCGACGCCCTGAAGTTAGCTGTAGAGAAGATAAAAACAATACCGGGGACAGAGCCTCGTTTAATTAAGTTGCTCATGGGCCGGGGCATTTCCGAAAAGCTGGTTTACGATTGGGATAGAAAGCGTCGATTGGTTTTGATTACCGGCCATCGGAGGGAAAATTTTGGTGACGGGTTTCTGAACATTTGCCAAGCTATTAAAGAGCTGGCAGTTGATTACTCTGATACCGATTTTGTTTATCCTGTTCACCTAAACCCAAATGTAAGAAAGCCGGTTTATGAAATTTTGAGTAGTAATGGTAATGTGACTATTCCAAATGTATATTTGATTGCCCCTCTTGATTATCTTCCTTTCGTCTATCTGATGAGTAAAAGTTATCTGGTGCTTACAGATTCAGGTGGTATTCAGGAAGAAGCTCCGGGACTGGGTAAACCGGTACTGGTAATGCGTAATACAACCGAAAGGCCTGAAGCGGTGGAAACCGGTACAGTTTTGCTGGTGGGCACCAATAGGCAAAAAATCGTGACCGAAGTGAGCCGTCTTCTCGACGATCATGGTCATTATCGCAACATGTCGCAGACATCAAATCCTTATGGCGACGGGAAAGCGAGCGCCCGTATTGTTGAGTTTATTGAGCTATTTATCACAAATAATCATTTATGAACTATAGTCAAATATGTTTTTTGGGATTGGGTTACATTGGCCTGCCCACTGCTGCAATTACTGCCGATAAGGGGCTTTCAGTATTGGGAGTAGATACAAATAAAAAAGTAGTTGAAATCATTAACAAGGGAGAGGCACACATTTCTGAACCCGGATTAGATGAGTTGGTAAAAAAGGTTGTTGCCCGGGGGAAATTACGTGCGGTAACCACACCTGAGGTCAGCGATGTTTATTTAATCGTGGTTCCTACACCATTTAAAGGGGACCATGAACCAGATATTTCTTTTGTGGAAGCTGCAATCAGGGCTATTATTCCGTTACTGAAGAGAAACGATCTCTGTATTATAGAATCCACATCTCCGGTAGGTACCACTGACAAAATGGCCACGCTTATATACACGAAACGTCCCGAACTTAAAGAGAAGATTTATATTGCTTATTGCCCTGAACGGGTACTTCCGGGAAATGCCATTAATGAGCTGGTGCAGAACGACCGCGTAATCGGTGGAATTGATGAAGTTTCAACGATAAAAGCGAAGGAATTTTATTCCGTTTTTGTAAAAGGAACACTACATACAACCAATGCCCGTACCGCAGAAATGTGTAAACTAACTGAGAATTCATCGAGGGATGTACAAATTGCATTTGCCAACGAGCTTTCACTGATTTGCGATAAGGCCGGCATCAATGTTTGGGAGTTGATTGAATTGGCCAATAAGCACCCGAGGGTTAACATTCTCCAGCCGGGTTGCGGTGTAGGTGGACATTGTATTGCTGTTGATCCCTATTTTCTGACTTCCGATTTTCCGATGGAATCGCAAATAATAGGGAAATCACGCGAGATCAATAATTATAAATCATTTTGGTGCGCCGAAAGAATCAGAAACTCTATGCTTGGCTTTGAGTTGAAAAGCGGCAGAAAACCACTGGTGGCAATTATGGGGCTTTCATTTAAACCCAATATCGATGATCTACGGGAAAGCCCCGCCAAATACATTGCACAAAAGGTGATGCAATCGGAACAGGATGGCTTGCTGATAGTTGAGCCAAACATTAAAGACCACGACGTTTTTAAACTGACAGATTATCGCGAGGCTTATGCAAAAGCTGATATTGTCGCTTTCCTTGTTGCTCACAACGAATTTAAAACCCTAGAATATCGGAACGATAAAGTAATACTGGATTTTGCCGGGATATTTAAAAAGTGAAAACTGATCATCAATGAAGATCTGGATAGATTTTATCAATACACCCCAAGTCTCTTTTTGGGTTCCTTTTATAAAGGAATTTGAAAATGAAAAACACGAACTTTTGCTTACCTGTCGTGATTCGGGTAACACCATCGCATTGCTTCAACTCAACAGATTAAAATTTCATGTTATTGGCGAAAAGGCGGGCAGAGGGAAATGCCAAAAAATGTTTCTTTTCCTTAGGAGACTGACAAGACTGTATGTATTTATCCGAAAAAACAAGCCTGATATTTCGGCCAGCCAGAGTAGTTTTTATCAGCCGGTAGTAAGCAGGGTATTGGGGATTCCCAGTTTATATACGAATGATAACGAACATGCAAAAGGCAATATTTTTGGATTTTGGTTCGCTAACAAGGTGGTTTTACCAATCGCTTTCCGAAACGAAAAATTTACCCGGAAATGGCCGTTAAAGTCAAAAGTCTCTTTTTACCCAAGTGTGAAAGAGGCGATCTATCTTTCACAGCAAAAAGGATTATTTCCAACAAACGGTTCGGTTAAAAATGTCATCTATTTCAGGCCCGAGCCGTGGTCGGCACAATATTACCATGG
>MTKW01021171.1_pt1 | contig 10112 bp, 9 predicted proteins | sample 1042761 | NCBI WGS metagenome assembly MTKW01 (sample SAMN06205366, study PRJNA360243) | anaerobic digester metagenome | biome: Wastewater treatment plant; feature: Anaerobic digester sludge; material: sludge; isolation source: anaerobic digester fed with sludge from wastewater treatment plant ... | reverse complement strand
GGCCATTTGTGGGGATTTTCCGTGGCCATTTAAGCCCATTTTAACTTGGCCATTAACACAGGGTTCTATTCATTGAAAACGTTTGATCGCTACTGCTTCGATGAGATTGGATTCCCGGGCGAACTGTCGGTTCCCGCACTAGATACAGCAACGTTGATTGATCAAAGAAGAATCTGGTGCTCTATAGCAATGTGGGCACGGGACAAAGGCACTTGCTACAGCAATCAGTACCCAGGCCTACAACAGGGGCAAGACTGTGCGCTTCTTCAGCACGGCCGCCCTGATCAATCAACTCAATGAGGTTCAGAAGAGAGGAGAGATCAGCCGATTCTTCAAACAATTAACCAAGACAGATCTCCTGATCTGTGACGAGTGGGAGTATGTGCCTCTGGACCAGGCCGAATCCAAGCTTCTTTTCCAGGTCATCTCAGACCGCTACCATGATTCACCGTCTGGTCCATCACGGCTACCCTCTGCGTTTCGATGGCCAGAGCCATCGGATCAAGAATTCATTGATGAGAGATAACTCTTAGAATTCCCTGCGGGGATGCTGCAAAACGAGTCTGCAGTAACAGAGAAAAAGTACTTGCAGAAAACACTAAAGGATACTTACGCCGTATTCCTCAAACTCCCTTCTGATAGACTCATCCAGAGAATCATCGCTTATTATCATGTCAACATCTTCTAGATCAGCGAATTTGACAAGTCCGGCTTGCTTGAATTTCGTATGGTCAGCAAGAATAATTGTTTTTTCGGCTTTCTCTACCATGACTGACTTCACTTGGTGCTCTAGGTAGTTTGAATCCGTAAGGCCATGCTTTATGCCAATTCCCGTGCATGATGCGAACAACTTATCGGCGTTGTACTCCTTGATCACTTTCATGGTAAGCGGCCCAATAAACGAGCATGAAGCTTCTCTCAGAAGTCCGCCGGTTGAGATGATATTCAACCTATTTCCTGTATTCAACTCTAGTAATTCAACGACAGCACGCGCCGAATTGGTTACAACCGTCAAGTTGTTGAATTGACCTAGTTTTCGCACCAGGAACATCACCGTACTGCTTATGTCCACAAAAATAGTATCCCCATCGTCAATGAACCTCAGTGCCTTCTCCGCTATTCTCTGCTTCTCTTCAACGTTGAGCTGCCTTCTAGCCTCATATGGAGTTTCGATCCTGCTACTTACAGAAACGGCTCCTCCATGAATCCTCTTTAGTTTCCCCTGGTTATCGAGAATATCTAGATCCTTCCTAATCGTTTCCTCGGTAAGACCGAAGAGCTTACTCAACTGACTAACAGTCACATGATTTAGAGTCGTGACCTCTTCAACAATCTTTTCTCTTCTTACTTCGGCAAGCATCTGAACTTTCACCTCACTTTTTGCCTGGGTGGATGCCATAATGGCATCCACCCATGTTGATCCATCCATAGTCTATATTACACTATCTTGTAAGTAGTACCTTGACTCCCTTTCTCTGTTCACATATCTCAAATCCCTTTTTCCAATCCTCAAGTGGAATTTCGTGGGTAATCATTGAGTCGAAGTCAATCTTCCCAAGCTCAGCAATTCTAATTGCTCTTTCCCAGGTTACAGCCCCGCCAGTGGTCCGAGTTGCCTTTTCAGGATAGCCCCACCAGCCCCAGCTTCCTTTTACGTCTAGGCATTTCCACGCGATGTGGCTTAGATTGGCCGACACCATTTCGTTGTCATATACTCCGAAATTGTTGATCTGTCCACCCATCTTCACTAAGTCAATACACTGCTGCAGTGCTTCGTCAGCACCCGACGCTTGTATGGCTATATCTGCGCCCTTGCCGTCTGTCAGTTCCTTTACTGTCTCTACAACATCTTCATCGTTGAAGAGTGCATAGTCTGCGAATTTCTTCGCAACCGAAAGCCTGAACTCATCAGTGCCTCTTAGTCCTGTAATCAGTATCGCCCTCGGAGAGTGTAGCCTTGCAATCTGAGCCATCATGCAGCCAATAGGTCCAGGTCCTGTTATGACCACGAAGTCTCCAGGCTTGATTCTCGTTCGCTCGAGCAAACCATGCTGACAGCAGGCAACTAGCTCCATCAAAGCAGCCTCTCTAAGAGAGATGTTGTCAGGAAGCTTATGAATCTGGTTCTTGGGCATGGCTACATACTCGGCATGGGCACCGTCTACTACGTCGTTACCCATAAGACCCTTCTCAGTCATAAGGTCAGATACTACTCGGTCTCCGGGCTTTACGTGTGTCACGTTCTTGCCAACGTCTGCTACTACTGCTGAGAACTCGTGCCCGATTGTTAGGGGCGGTTGATATATGCTATATTCATCATGGTATATATGTACGTCAGTACCGCATATTCCGGATGCATGTACCTTCATAAGCACGTCGTCTGGCCCTATCTTGGGGATTGGTATTTCTCTAATCTCAAGATTTCCTGGTCCTTTTGCGTACTTCACTAACGCCTTCACAGTATCTCACTTCTCCTTCTAAAAGTATTATGGTTTGCTGTAGTGAACATCTTGCAATGCACGTGCGCTACTCGTACAACAACGGTGCAATATCTTCATCATCCATATTTGACTTGTCGTACCATTTGAAGCCCGTATCTATAAACGATTCAACATCTTCACCGTTGCTTACCTTAATAGCAGCCTCAACAACCTTATAGCCAATGCCTATGGGATCCTGTGAAATAGAACCTGCCAAAACGCCATTCCTAACAAAATCCTTCTGCAGCTTGCCGGAGTCGTATCCAATGCCCATAATTTTCCCTACCTTGTTCATTTCCCTGATGGCAGTTCCAATGCCTACAGCACACGCATTTGAGCATCCAAATATGCCCTTGATATTCGGGTGAGCCTGTACCAAAGACTTAGCAACGTTAATGGATTTGTACTCATCTCCATCACCATATTGCACGTCAACAACTCTGATGTTCGGATATTTCTTGTTGATACGGTCTATGAATCCGTCGCGCCTTGCAATAGCAGTTGAACTAGTTTGGTTAAAGCATATTACTGCAACTTCGCCTTTTCCACCGATCAGGCTAGCCATCTTGTCTGCAGCGTATGCTGAGGCGGCGTAGTTATCAGTAGCCACGTGAACAACGGGGATATCACAATTCTCAACGGCGGAGTCAAATGTAAGGACGGCGATATTGCTTTGCCGACACTTCTCAAGCACACCAATGGCAGCGTTTCTGTCCAGCGGGGCGAAACATACAGCTTTCGGTCTTTTTGCAATGGCTGCCTCGAATATCTCTATTTGCTTGTGAATCTGGCTTTCATTTTCAGGCCCTTCAAAGGTCATCTTCGCGCCAAACTGTTTGGCCGCCTTTTCTGCGCCAGCTTTGACTGCCTGCCAAAACTGGTGCTGATAACCCTTGGCGACAATTGGAATGTACAATTTGTCATTTTTCTGTGCAGCAAATACGTCCAAAGTGAAAGATCCAATCAGTAGACTCGTTACGATGGCCACTAGTAAGACTTTTGCTGATCCTTTTTGCACTTTCCTAGCCTCCCAGAAATGTGTTTTTTGTATTTAACTCCGCATGGAGCCAATACCAACTGTTAATTGCTTCGTTTTCGGCGCACTAGGTCTGAATACACAACAAAGTAGATAATCAACCCGGTAACTACTTTCTGCCACTCCTGCGGGACCGAAAGAAGTCGAAGACCATTCGTCAAGACGCTCATGACCAGCGCTCCAATTACAACTCCAGTTGCAGAACCAGTTCCACCGTTTAATGATGTACCTCCCAAGACGACAGCGGCAATCGCTTCGAGTTCGTACCCCTCCCCCAGACAAGGCTGTGCCGAGCTTATGCGGGATGACATCAATATGCCCGCCAATCCACTGCAAATGCCGCATATCATGTACATGACTGTTTTCCATCGGTCAACGTTTACGCCAGAGAGCCGTACAGCCTCTTCGTTGCTGCCTATCGCGTAATTGTATCTTCCAAGTATCGTTCTCTTTAGGATAGTCTCTGCAACGATCACCATTATGAAGAATATCAACACTATGTTAGGAATCCCGAGCTTGGGTAAGATTGATCCCATGGAGATTTTTGCGTATGCAGGATCAAAGTATATCGGCATAGCTCCTGACACAATGAGTGAGAACCCCTTTGCAATCATCATCATGCTCAGTGTGGCTATGAAAGGAGGCAGCTTCATCTTGGAAACTGCAACCCCATTGATCCAACCGCACAACGCCCCTGTAGCTATTCCGCCCAAAACCCCCAAAGGGATTGGCAACCCCCATTTAGAAACACAGATGCCTGTCATCATAGACGAGAATGTCATGACTGTTCCTACTGACAGATCAATGCCTCCCGTAATGATAACAAAGTTCACGCCAATCCCCAGGACCCCCACAATGCTGGCAGCAATTAGTATCGAAACCATGTTGCTCCACTGCAAGAAGTTGGGAGAAGCAAAGCTGAACACGATGATTAAGAATGCCAAACCACCAAAGGCTAAGGCTTTGTGGAAATCTATGTCTTTACATGTCGACTTCATTGAAGGCATTTTCTGCATTTTCAACACACTCCGCCGAGAAATATTTAGATCGCCAATCTAGTGCTGTGTGGATAATTGCATTATCCGTTGCTGAGTAGCCTCTGATGCTGCCAATTCACCGGTAATTCGGCCTTCACACATAACAACGACGCGATGGCTCATACGTAGAATCTCCGGCAATTCTGAGGAAATCATTATGATTGACTTCCCTTGTTTGGTTAAGTCGTCAAGAAGCTTATAAATCTCGCCCTTGGCGCCTACATCAATGCCTCTTGTTGGCTCATCAAATATCAATATGTCGCTCTGCCCAACAAGCCATTTTGCGATAACAACCTTCTGCTGGTTGCCTCCTGAAAGATTCCTGGCTACTTGCTTTATGCTAGGAGTCTTTATCCCAAGAGCATCAACATAATCCTCAGCTATTTTGGTTTCGTCATCTCGCTTTATGAAGCCCAGAAGACCAAGTAGTCTCCTTAATGAAGACAAAACAACGTTATCTTTAACATTCATGTCAAGCGCTAATCCGTATCTCTTGCGGTCCTCCGAAAGATATCCTATTCCACATTCCACAGCATCTTTGGGCGACCTGATATGAACCTTGCGACCGTTTACGTAGATTTCGCCAGAATCAATGGGGTCGGCACCGAAAATCGCACGCGCAACTTCAGTTCGCCCTGCTCCCATCAGCCCTGCAAAACCTAGTATTTCGCCCTTTTTCAGCGAGAAGCTTACATCTTTAATGGTGTTGCCTCTGTTAAGATTCCTTACCTCAAGAACGTTCTCTTGGCTTGCTCCCTCGGGGATTTGTGGTGACTTGTCATAGATAGGGCGGCCGCCTACCATCATGTCTATGATTTGATTCTTTGTGACGTCCTGCATATTCGATGTATCTACGTAGTGCCCGTCACGCATGACAGTAACGCGATCACAGATCTGCCTGAGTTCATCAAGGCGGTGAGAAATGTAGACGATGCCAGTGCCCTTATTCCTAAGCTCACGTATGATACGGAAGAGATTCTGTATTTCCTCTTCGCTCAGAGCAGCCGTTGGTTCATCCATGATAATGACTTCAGAGTTGAACGACAGGGCCTTTGCTATCTCAACTAACTGCTGATGCGCCACAGTAAGTTTTGATATTTGTGTTCTGGGATCTATGTCGACTTGCATCCTACGAAATAGCTGTTCTGCTTCTTCATTGGCTCTTCTCTCATCAAGAAAGAACCTGTTGCTCTTACGAGGCTCATGCCCTATGAAGATGTTCTGGGCTACCGTTAGGTGAGGCATCAAGTTGAATTCTTGATGTATTATGTTGATTCCGAGACTCTGCGCCGCCTTGGGATTTGGAATCTCCACTTCGTGCCCTTTGCAAACAATACTGCCGGCATCCTTTCTGTATAGGCCCGCAAGTATCTTCATCAAAGTTGATTTGCCTGCGCCATTCTCACCGACTAACGCATGCACTTCTCCAAAACGCAATTCGAGTTTGGCTTGATTTAGCGCCTTAACACCAGGGAAGCTCTTATCAATGCCTTCCATTAGAACAAGAGTTTCCAATGTACACATTCACCTCCAACGCATAGTGCACCAACCCATGGACCGATCAGTCGTTAGAAATCCTATGCCTTGTCGACAGCCCGATTCCGCATACTTACGAAAACCGTTCAGAATATGTAGTGACTATGTTGCCAGCACAAATACTGCATATGTGTTAGCCTGATCAAGCATTTGGTTTTTCACAATACGAGAACATGAATGACTGATGGTTCAGGCTAATCTTGTCTCGTATAGGCGATTCAACCGTCGAAGCAATTTGCTTTGCCAATATCCTATTAAACATTAGATTGGGAAATCCTCTTTTCTTCTTTTATATTCTGGTTTGTGTTTGTTTAACTTGGGTTCCTGGCCCAGGTTGCAAGGCCCATCAGGGATCCGACGCTCAGGGTTTTCTTCGCCAAAGCCATGCTAGGGCCAGAACATCTTCCCGCGCAAGCTGTTCGCGATAGAAGAATTCATGACAAGCACAGGATGCTCCCTCGCAGGCCGATGGCGTTCCTGTGCTGCGGATTGGGTCTCAGGGCAAGAATCCACGGCCTCTGCAGCGCAGAGAACACGATCCTCGTACATTTCGGCCCCAGGCTTAGCTCACCATGCCTCCAGACATGTGGATATCTGCGTTTTTGCAAGGAGACACAGATATTTACTGATAGGAAAAAGGATTTATAGGTCTTTATGTCTAACATTACGGGTGGAGGTGACGTCTCTCAAGGAAGAAGAGCCTTAGGAATTGTGAGTGAAATACGGCGAATCAAATAGCAATGCTTGTCGGCAACAATGTGATTAATAGGAGGGGAGGCAAATGTCAAACTACTTCCTGGGCATAGATCTAGGGACAACGGGAACCAGTATCATCCTCATGCGTGATGATGGCAAGGTAATAGATAAAGGTTACGCTGGTTACAAGCTTTTGAGTCCCAGTGACGGTTACGCAGAGCAACGTCCACAAGACTGGTGGGAACAGCTTTGCATAGTATCCAAGGAGCTTATCGAAAGAAACTCCCACTTGGCCAAGAGTATTGCCTGCATTGGCGTTGATGGGCAGATGCATACCCAGGTTTACCTTGACAAGAACGGATGTCCATTGCGCAATGCCATAACTTGGATGGATCAAAGAAGCAGCAAGATCGTTGAGGAGATCAACGGAAAAGAGAAGAACAGGAAGTTCGTTTTTGAGCACACCTCTAACTTCCTCAACACAACTTACACTGCTCCCAACATCAAATGGGTTCAGAAACATGAGCCCGAGATATACAGCAAAACCGACAAAATACTTCTGGCCAAGGACTACCTCAAGTACATGTTGACTGGAGAGATGATCACTGACTACTCCGATGGCGCTGGAACCATGCTCTTTGATGTCTGCAGCAAAACATGGTCGGAGGAAATGTTCAGCTTCTTCGGAATAGACGCTTCCTTAATGCCTGAAATAGGGGAATCAGCCACCGTAATTGGCGCAGTAGCAAAGGAAGCCTCTCGCGCTACAGGTATTCCAGAGGGTACACCGGTAATCAACGGCTGTGCAGATCACGCAGCTACTTCCCTCGGAGCCGGTGTAGTCAATCCCAACCAGGCTTCAGCGATTATCGGAACAGCCGGCGTTCTCTCCGTCTTGTCCGACAAACCCATGCCTGATCAGTATGGTGGAACCTCGTGTTGGAATTACTGCCTCCCCGGGAAATGGGTTAATTTGGGTGTAATGCAGACCGCAGGCGAATCTTTGAACTGGTTCAGAAGGGCCTTCGACGGGGAAGCCGGTCCTGACATCTTCGATGATTACAATAAGAAGATTGAAACGATCGACGATGGCTCGGCAGGCCTAGTCTTCTTACCATATTTGATGGGAGAACGGACCCCCTATTGGGACTCAAAGGCCAGAGGAGTCTTCTTTGGCATTAGCCTTAACCATACGAAATACCACTTCGTTAAGTCCATTATGGAAGGCGTAAGTTTCGCGTTCAAGAACAACCTGGAATCGTTGGAGTCCCTGGGGATCATTGTCAATGAGCTACGGCTCTTGGGCGGAGGCAGCAAGAGTCAGGAGTGGAGGAATATCCTGGCCACTGTGCTTAATAGAACAATAAGCACAGTGGAAGCCAAAGAGACAGCAGCTCTAGGTAGTTCAATCCTCTGCGGACTGGCATTAGGCATGTACAACAGCCCTCAAGAGGCTGCCAATGAATTGGTTAGGATCAAGGAAACACTCTACATAGAGGGTCTATCCATGCCTTACATGAAAAACTATGCAATATTCAAGGAACTGTATCCAAGCCTGAAGAAGCTGTATCAAGAGCTGTGAACCTACTAAATTGCTTCGGGAGATGAGTAAGGTGTTAATGCGAGAAGAAAGAGAGCTCGTCAGGGAATATGGGAGGAAACTGATTGAAACGGGCCTGACCACAGGCACCGGAGGCAACATAAGCATCTTCAATAGGGAGAAGGGCCTCATGGCTATTACGCCCAGCGGAATCGATTACATGGATATACAGGCGGAAGACATAGTGATCATGGACCTCAAAGGCAACACAGTCGACGGAGATAAGCTCCCCTCCAGTGAATATGACATGCACCGCATCTTCTATCAGAATCGCGACGATGTGCAGGCAGTTGTCCATACACATTGTATCTACTCCACCACTGTCTCCTGCTTGAATTGGGAGATCCCTTCAGTTCATTACCTGGTAGCTTTCTGTGGTGAGAAAGTGCCTTGTGCCGACTATGCTACATATGGCACTCCAGAGCTTGCCGAAAACACTTACAAAGCCATGGGCCAGCAATACAATGCCACTTTGCTTTCAAACCACGGTCTGCTGGCAGTGGGTAGTGATATCGCCACTGCATTTGCAACTGCCGATCAGATAGAATTCTGCGCTCGGCTGTATTGCCAGACCATGGCTATCGGCAAACCCGTGGTACTGCCTGTAGAGGAAATGGAAGCTGTCAAGGTGAAATTCAAGACCTATGGCCAGAAGTAGCTACATAAGAAGCGGGGACCATTATCGGTTAAGGATAACCAAACACCTCCAGAGGTCCCCCTAACGGGCTGAATTCCTTATCGAACCGCTGTTCCCCCATATTTGCTTGCACTCCCATTGCGATAGATAAATAATCGCAATGGGAGGCGAGCAAATTACTGAAGGCGCATCGCGCCGGAACAAGCTTCGTGATCGTGCAACTCACAGGCGCTGGGCATACCTGCTATTGAATTCTCATGGCTCGTCTTTGGGCCATATGCATGCCGGGTACATGAACAGGCTCGACCGGCAATTTCTACCCGTCGAGCCTGGAGAGTTAGGTTCGCACGACCCGACACTACAGTCGCATTATCTTGTGCTTATTGAGTCACCACATCCGCTGGGTCGTTCCTGGGGTACCGTACCCCTTCTGTCGCGCCTGGCAGAAGAAGAGCAACGCAGGTATCAGATACAGGAAGAAGCCCTGCACGAGGTACATCTTCAGGAATAGGATGGCGCCGAGTATTGCTGTCTTCTCAATCATGCACCAATCGATCTTCGTCTTCCCCTTCTCGAAGGAGCCCCCCATGTCATACACTGTGACGCCGTTCTTCTGTCCTTGATACCATCTTGCAACAAGCATGATAGCCACCAGACCGTTGCCCATCTCCATTTCCACGAAGGGCACCCAAGTGTCAATCTTGCCGGCAATACCTCCACATTGGCTGGTAAACGGATACAGAACCCCACCTACGAGCATGTTACTTGTCGCAAACGGCAACCAGTTGCCCTCTTGGGCAAGGCAGCGCTTAACCAAGGTTTGCGGTTCCTGCGAATCTCATATTTTTATCAAGCACGTTAACTGTGAGCATAGGCATGGAGGAAGCCACGCCAGGGTCATAGAAGAGTATGCATAAGTGCATGGTATTCATGATAGGTGCCTGAGAGGGCTACTAAAGGAAAGCCTGACGTAAGGCAAATGCATTGAGAATACAGGCAGTGCTGAGGCAGGAGGTGTCATTTTTGTAGCCAACAAGGTAAGATTTCTCGGACACGCTGCGTTTGAGATCATAACCTGCGGCGAGAAGAG
>MTKW01008136.1_pt1 | contig 10113 bp, 8 predicted proteins | sample 1042761 | NCBI WGS metagenome assembly MTKW01 (sample SAMN06205366, study PRJNA360243) | anaerobic digester metagenome | biome: Wastewater treatment plant; feature: Anaerobic digester sludge; material: sludge; isolation source: anaerobic digester fed with sludge from wastewater treatment plant ... | reverse complement strand
ATAAAAACTTCTGTAATGCCCCCGGGAAAAACACAAGCGGGATCAATCCTCCTGAAAATATACTCTGCATAAGCAGATATACCCTGCGCATGCCGGCAGCCTGTACAAGCCAGAAAGCCGTCATGCCAATCGTATAGTTAAGGTATAGATTCATCAAAAAAGCAAGAGCCACCGAAATAATTGCCCAGCCGAAATTTGCGGGGCGCATGTTTATTTTAAATATAAAAACAAAAATAAAAAGACACGGCAGAAACTCAAAAAGAAAACCAAGAACCCTATGTCCTATCTTCTGCGACAGCGCAAAAAAGCGATGGTGTATCGGCCGCAGCGCAAAGGTCAGAAACTTCCCTGTCCGCACAAGCATCTGAAGGTTCCAGTCCGCAAAATCCATTGTAAGGTATCCTATTAAGGTGGTAACCCCAAAATAAGTCAGCATTTGAGAAAGCTCCATTCCATTGAGCGAAGTCTTCCCCGAATAGACAACCGACCAGATAAAATACTGAACAATGAAATAAACCGGCCCTACAAAAATGGATACCATCGAATGTGTGCGGTATGCGCTCCATTCCTTATATGTAACCAGCGCCACGGCTTTAACAACCCTGAACTTCTTTACAAGGAAATTCATTATTTCAGCCCTGACCATATTATTGCAGCCACATTGAATAGCCCATGAGCATGCCAGGCATCATTCGTGAAAGGCACAAACCATGAGGCTACAAGTTTTTCAAACGGATCGATAATCAGACAGCATGCCCCGGCCCCTTCGTGAAAATATGAGCCCTTGGTATAAAACGTTGACAGGTTATACCTCATATCCGGGCCAAGGCCATACAGACGAGGAACACCTCCCGCGTTCCAGCAGTAATCCTTTATATCACCCGTAAGATAGAATGTTGACATTTTTTCAACCGCTTTTCTGCCAATTATCCGGTTTCCTTCATATGTACCGTTATTTAAAAGCATTGTCCCGAATTTATTCAGATCATAAGCGGTTGAAAACATTCCGCCCCCGGTTGAGGGAATTTTGCTCCATATACTGTCATCCTGCGTTTCACCATTCAAAAACGACAGCATTCTTTCTTCCCTGCGTTTGTTCAGGACATTCATCCTTAATACCTGTTCCCTGGTGGGGGTAAAACCCGTATCTTTCAAACCGCACGGCTTAACTATGTTCTCAACAATATAGTCATGGGCAAACATACCGCTTACCCTTGTAATAACCTCGCCGAGTATAACATAACCAAAACTGCAGTACGCCCATTCTTCTCCGGGTTTCTTGTACATTCCCGCGGAAAGAGCGGCTTCAATCCAGTTCGTCCCCTTCATATTTTCTATAAAATACCACGGAGACTTAAAGTATTTGTTTTCAAACGATCCGGGATCGGAATACATACCGGATGTGTGCGACAACAGGTGGGCAATGTTTATTTTGTTGAACGGTGGTTCCTTGAATTCATCAATAAATTCACCCACTGTCTGATCGAGCCTCAGCATGCCGTCTTCTGCCAGTTTGAATATCGCGACCGCGCAGAACAATTTCGTAATTGACGCAATCCATTGTATTGTGTCGGGCTGCAGTTGACGATCATCGTCCTCCCTGTACGATAGTTTTCCCACAGCAGCATTAGCGAATATTTTGCCATCTCTGGACAGGCAGTAATTGGCGGACAGAATTTCGTTTTTCTCAATCATTTTTTTAAAATGTTTGTCCAGGACAGTCAGTCTTTCCTTGTCGTAGTTCACATCAGCAGGTAAATAAGGAGTATCGGAGCGTATCATAAAGTCCACCTCTTTCTTATTTATTTTTTTCAAGCCTTGTCGGATAGTCGGAATATTTTGTAATTATTATCAAGTGTCCAAGAAGTTACAAATAGATGCATACTTGAAAAAAAGAAAAAATTCACTAAAGGTGCATAAAATATTGATTTCCTTATTTTATGAAATTTTCAAACATAAATCAAGCCCTAAAAATTCGAGCTCACCTTTATTAACAGGAAACTTCTCAAAAAATTAAAAGCTCTTATATCATGGACTTTCTGCTATATCAAAGTCGGGTATAAAAAAGAAACAGCTAATTGACAAATCATTTCAACTAACTGTTTCTAAACCATCCTCTGTCTTTACTGCGGCATCTATTCCGTCAAAATCAGGCTACAATAAAATACAGCATTATTCCCATCAGGTATGTATTCAATAGAGACCTTATATTTATTCCCATTCCAGTAAATTGTATTGCTGATGTATTCATCCGAATCCCTCCAGCCTCTTTCTATGTAAGATTCCATGTATTGCCGGACATCGTCTTCGGTAAGTCCGCTGTACTCGAAAATTATGAAGTATGCTTTGGAATCGCCGTAAGCTTCTACTTCGCCGATCATAGTGCCTTTTGTCGGCGGTACAATTTCTTCAGGTATTTCGCCGTAAGGCCAGGTACCCTGTTCTTCGACATACACGGTTATCTTCAGCAAGCTCTCTCTGCTGAATTCAAAATAAAGGGACATATTCTCTTTCTGGGCGTAATCACTGTCGGTATACCACCCGTCGGCTTCCAAAAGCTCCAGGTACTCATTCAAATCATCTTCACTGGTATTGTCTATATAGATTGTGTACCCTCCTTCGTCCTCAAAAGAATTAGTTACTTCCCCCTTCGTGTATTCCGGAATTTCGCTCGGAATTTTATCAGCCGGCCATCCCTTGCGGCCCATCAGGCTGCCGAAAAGGTTCAGCATATCCCCCATCTGCGGAAGTCCGGTGTTTCCCGATGCGTCCGTACCTGAATCCGGCGAAATTACCAGACCCGAAGAAGTCGTGGAACCCGAAGAAGTCGTGGATTCTGAAGAAGTTGAAGAACCCGAAGAATCGGAAGAATCAGAAGAATCCGCCGGATCCGAAGAATCCCCAAGCTCTGAATAATCCTCCCAATCTTCGCCTTTTCTGTCCCCCGGCAGGCCTCCTTTCGGTACGCCGACCATAACCGCGTCCCATTTTCCAATAGCGCCTAAAACAATTTGAGCTCCCTTCGCAGTTACCGATATATAATAAGTTTGCATACGCGTTCCTCCGCCTCCTCCCCGTTGTTGCGCATCAGGAAGGACCTTTGGGCCCACAATGCCGAAATCAAAATTACCTTCCCCACTCATATTCATAGACCCAAGACTATGCAGAAATTCCCCCACATCAACAGTCGGGTCGCCTGGACGCAGTTCGGTGGGAATGTTCTTTCTTCCTGAAGGATTGTTCGAAAGAGAAAATTCAAGATTTCCGGTAAGGGTAAGCTTTAAATCGCCATACGCCACCATTTCCACTTCTTTCGGCACTACACCCTCTTTCATTTTTCCGGTAATCGTGATCACAGGCTTTCCGTAATACTTGCCGGTGATTTTGCCGCTCCTGTTTACAGCCGTCAGCCGCATATTGGCTTTAAATTCCCAAACTTCATCATCTTTTATCATCTTGAATTCCTTTGCGGGTCCGTTTGCGACAAAACGCCACTCTTCCCATTCACCCTTGTTTTTTGTATTTTTCCTGGCACCGCCGGAACCGCCTTTACCAATCCCGACAATGCTGAAATGGTTCAGCTCCGCTGTTACATAACTGATTCCGTCTTCGCGTACTATTTCGCTGTCCACCTCATAACCTGCGCTTTCCCCGTCTTCATAGACTATAATGCATGCGGATTCGGGAATTTCGGTTTCCACCGCGAGGGTAACGAAAACCGGCATCGAAGGCTGGATTGTCTTCCCTTCGTGTATGGCTTTCAGTTCATAAAAAGCAGATAATTTCTCTCCCTTTAGCCCTTTGTCTTTCGACAGCGGAGTTATCGAAACATTTGTCCCCTCGGGGAAAACCCCGGGCATCGCGACAACTGTAGCTGTTGTCTCTTCCGATTCAACTTTGAAATGTGCCCCCTCCAAATCGGTTACCGTAGCGCTTTGCTTTTTCGATGTATCCAGCGCGATGGAATTCTTTTTTAATTTTGTATTCCCTTTGCATCCTGTGAATAAAAATATAATAGCGAGCAATAATGCAATAACATAAAATAACTGCTTTCTCATAAGCATGCTCTCCTTTCTGTGATAATGCTGATGAATATTACATAAATTCTTAGTATTTCGGATTATCCTCTTTTCAACAGGACCTGATGCCAAATACAAAAACACCCGATTATATTTTATTGTCATTCCGGTTAAATAGATAGGTAATATATAATTATAAATAATAAGAAAAGTGTGAGACAGATGGCTGCCCTTTACCTTTGATTTCATAGATTTCTGATATGATCTTTTCCATTGACAGCTTAGTTAACCGACCACTCATACCGGCGGTTTGGCGGCTTGCCGTCGTTTGCGCCGCCCACACGCCTTGTGGAAACGGCAGCTGGGCATTTTTCTTACCTTTTTGCGAGCTAATAAGCCATGAGCCGGTTTTCTCATAAGCGTTTCTCTCTCAAGTGGATTGTACGGGTCATCACTTCGCGCTCTACTGGCGCATAATTATCCTCCGTGCAGAACAACGCAACCTGTTCCGTCCATCCGCCGAGAAGGAGGATGGTGTGCCTTTTCGGCTTGTATTTGACCTTCGTGACGCGGTTCCATTTAAGAAAAGTCTCCTGCCGTGACTGCGCCAGCGACCCCGCGCCCGCCACCGCGGGTTTACCGGAAAGCAGCCCCAATACGACCGTAATGGCATTTACGATTCGGTTCTTTTTTGCCTGTTTTGCCTGCGTACGGCAGAGTACGCCCTTGTCATCCAGCACAAATTCCGCCTCATATTTTCCCCGATAGACCGCCATGATGAAAAGCCAGGTGAAAAACAGCAATGCGGCAATGAGCCCGAGCCCATAGAGCGCATAGACGCTTTTACCTGACGCAAGCCCGATGACCAGTGCAACAAGGCCGAAGGGGATGCCGATGACAATCCCCAACTGCTTCAAAACAACCGTGTTTTTGAATATGGATACACTTATCTGCCATTGTATTTTTTCCATCGTCATTCCCCCTTCCCATAACCGTCTTTAATAATAGCCGCCAATGCCGCCGAGCAGTTCTCCGATGATACTTATTAGAGCGGTTTGCCTCATGTGACTTCCACCCGGGAAAACCCGAGTCACCGACCCGGTATAGCGCTTACCATTCACGGAAAACTGATAATCCAGTTTGTAGCGGCTGGGGTTCCTTGTGGATTCGTCATTGTTAATGATATACTTCTGCTCATATCCGGTCACCTGGGCGGTGACTGTACTGCCCGCCACTCCAAGGGCCAACTGACCGATTCCCAACAGAATAAGGATGACTGCAATGGGAATCATCAGCAGATCCATGATCCGGCCTTTCAACGGCTTTCGCGATGCCGTAGGCCGGTCGGACACGGGTACAGCAGGCACGGACGAGGCAGGAAGGACGGAATTCTCCCGCCGCTGCGCCGCCCCACAGGAAACGCAAAAGCGCGCGTTTTCGTTTATCCGGTTCCCACAATTTAGACAGAACACCTGCAACGCCTCCTTTCTCGCTTCAGTCGATATCGACAATGCCGGGGATGCCTTTTGTATTGATCATGGATTAAACCTCCCTTTTCAGAATTTGATAAATACCGTTTCCCGTCTATTTCAGCAGCGGGCATTTGCCTGCTTCTATTTTTGCTTCTGCCTGTCAAGGCAGCAGTGTCGGCGTGATTCCCGTCTCATAGCGAAATCGCTCAGAAATTTGCTCCAGCACGACTGGATCGATTACCGGGCGCAGAAGCCGGATGTTCTGTGTTCGCTTTTCCGTGCCGTAGGTGAAGGAGATGAAATCCGCTCCGATCTCCACAGCCCTGAGGCGGATGCCGTCCTGGTTGAACTTGATGGTCTTTTCGCCCAGCAGAATGCCGAAGTACGAGACGATCACCTCGGTATTTTCGATATTATCCGTCCGCACCGCTTCACCAGACAGATCGCTGATTACGGCGATGCTGACATGGAGGATTGGATTTTCTGCAATGAGCTGCGCGTTCTTTAGCTTGCCTACCCCCCGCAGCCAAAACGACGCCGTAACTCCACTAACAATCACTGTGCATGTTAGAAGTATCTGCACTCGGATTTCAGACATTGCTCCCCCAAAAACAAGAAGCATACCGCCCGTCAATATGCCAAAGCCGGTTAGAGCTGCCAAAACGAAGTTTTTTCTTTTGATCGCTTTCAAACGTACGCCCCCTTGTCCGGTAGGATTTTATTCTTCAAGAGTAGCATAGCAAAAGCAGGGCCAAAAAAAATCACCCGACCGGGTGGTTTGCATGAAAAAAGCCCCACCTTTTTCGGGTAGGGGCTCAAATTACATGATTTTCAGGGGTATTATTCCTTAAATATATCGTGGTGTTTATATGGGATATCAGATACTACCTGTCCACCAGGACATACCAAAAATTATAGGGGGGACAATGGGATAAATTTTAATCATTGCCGCCTCTTTTTTTCCTGTTCATAAAAAAGATAAGGAACCCTCCGGCAATCATCAAAACCACCTGTCCGGCTCCGAGTCCTGTGTCCCGCTCCATGGCGTTTATATAAGGGAAAGCAGAAAAATACCGCACCTGCACAGTCGATGTTCCATCGGCATTCAGATAGACTGAATCTCCAATCTTCTTTGTAAATCCGTTAATCTCTTTCCCCTCAGGAAGGGTGAATGTATAGCTTATATTGTAGGTATACCGCCCCGGCTTGCCGTCAGTTCGCTCGCCGCCCTCACGCCGAATATCGGTGATGACGGCGGACGCGCTTTTTCCGACAAAACCGAGAATGGCCTGGGATGCGCCCATGAAAATGAGGCCAATGCCCAGCAGTGTGATAAGTATACGAGGAATCAGTCCCTTTTTCATAATTGGTTCCCCTTATGGCTGCTCATTCCGGTAAACGCCGTCCTCGCCCACAGCAGGAGGCGCAAAAGCGTGTATTTTCGTCCAGCGTTGCCGCAGTTTAAACAAAACATGATCTGCGACTCCTTTCATTTTTTTGGGGGAGTCAGTTCGCTTCTCTCCACACATAGTAATATTTAAAGCCGTCGTCGTTCAGGTAGAGTATAATGGCCATTTTTCTGCCTTCTCTTCCTTGAACCGCTTTTTTCATCTGTAGGGTTCCCTGATATGTTTGCACGTATGACTCTCCGTCGGGTGTGACAAACATGACCTTACCCTCTGTTGCTCCGCCGGGATTAACGGTTTCGATGTCAAAGTAGAAGTGTAATCCGCTGATGCCCCAATCGGACTCTACACTCCGGTCGACTGTTATAGACGGCATATCGGTCCCGCTGAAATATTCAGGCGGGTCGGTCCATTTTGTCACCGCCTCGCCGTAAGCGATTATATTGCTGCTGTCGTCTGTGCGCCAATATTTGTTTGTAAAATTATTTTTTTCTCCTGTTCCCTCAATGTGATCCCAGATGGTGTCTGTCGTGCCCATCACGGTATTTCTAATAGGCCCCGATTCCGCCGTATCGTTAGGATTTTTGTAATATTCCCAATGGGTGAAATACCAGCCGGGTTCTTTCTTTTCTTCTTCAAGAGTGATTTTACCGTTTTCGAACGGCAGCGGTACAGCGACGGTAGCGCCCTCAATGATGCTGAAGGTCAGAACTTCCTCAATGCCGCGACCGCGGATGATCACCTTGTAATTTCCCAGCACCCAGCCATCGTCCGGCTGTTCCAGTATGAACGCGCCGCGGCCGAAATCCTCGCCGGTTTTTACCTTGAAGGTGTGGATGGAATAATCGTCGTCTAAGTAGATCCATTCGACCTCGATTTCGTCATTGCCAAAATTGTCGTAGACAAACCACACATAGAGCTCCTTCGCGTCCGCGGAGTATTTTGTGACCGTATCGACGGGAATAAACTCCTCGATACGCGAGGTCATCCGCGCTTCCAGGAACCGCGGGTCACCTTTCCCGGTCATGTCTCCGTATTTTTCCGCGATGGCCTCGACCATCGCCTTCTCCCGGGACTTTTTGCCGAAGCTGCCGGGCTTGAAGCTTCCGCCGATATCCAGACATCCGGAAAGAGTCAGTGCCAGGAGTACGGCGGCACAGATGATACAAGCAATTTTTTTCATGGTAATCCTCCTAATTTTGATAGATTATTTCAGCAGCGGGCATTTGCAACGGAAACAGGTGCCCTCGCTGCAATATAGAAACTAACGACAGCAGCAACGGCAAGAATTATGGAAAATGAAATCCGTTCCGATCTCCTGTCCGGCATAATTTTATTCTTCAAGAGTAGCATAGCAAAAGCGAGGCCATAAAAAACCACCCGAGCGGGTAGTTTGCATGAAAAAAGCCCCTACCTTTTTCGGGTAGGGGCTCAAATTACGTAATTTTCAGAGGGTTATACGGGAGGGGGGGCGTCCTCTTTTTTCAATATGATGTTAATCAACTCTGCGCGGCTTTGAATACCAAATTTGGAATAGATGTTTTTCACATAATACTTGACCGTGTTTTCGCTGATCGTTAATTCGCCGGCAATTGTCCTGTAGGTCTTTCCCTGAAGCAGCAGGGAGGCGACTTGCCTCTCCCGTTCCGACAGGTTTCCGAACCTTGCAGCTCGCTCAATCTGGCCTGTTTGCTCCTGAGCGGACAGTCCGGAGAACTCCGAGAGGTACGCATGACCTTTGAGCAGAGAGGAAAGATGCTTGTGCAGCGGCGGCAGGAGAACCAGCGTCACACAAACCACGACCAGCGCCAGCAGAGTGGAATCTGAAATACGCGTACTCGCAGATGTGATGGCTTTGCCAATGAGCCCGCCCAGCAACACTCCCAATACGTTGGCGGAGAGGCCAATACCAAGAATCTTCGCGGGATTTTTGTGAAGCTCCAGCATTTCTCCGAGAATACTCCACCAAAACAGGTCATACACGCCGCAGGCCCCCAGCATCAGTGTATTGACTATAAGATAGCTGGCCGCCCCGCGGCCAAGGCTCATAAACCCGATAAACGAAAGCCCGATCATGGCGATGGCCACATAGAGGATATAGGACCGGTTAATTCGCCGGGGCAGATTTCTCATGACAAAGAGTGCAACGATATAAGGAACGGCCCAATACCAGCTTGTTAAACCTTCAAGATGCGCAAATGCGGGAATCACCACCTGATACATGAGCCCCGAGTTTATGGTGATAATGATTATGAACAGGCACAAGAAAATTAGAAGCCTCGCAATGCCCACGGGATTCTCACTCTGTGCGGAGGGAGCGGAGGAAACTGCGTTATCATCTGACGGAAGCTTTAAGGCAAAAACGAAGGCACCGAGCAGCATAAACATGACCAATGCGAGCCCTGTCTGCGGCGATAGATGGATGGCCGCCATATTGCAAAGTATCATGAGGACATTGGATAAGATCAGCATATCCGCGATCGTTTTGATCCGTTCGTTTTTCGGCGTGCCGCTTTTCAGATAAAACGCCCAGGCTGCCACGCAGCCTCCAGCGAGAAACGAGCTCGCGATAATCCCAACCGTCCAGAATGCGGACGGCGGGAAGAAAAAAATAACAGAGACGGCGATGAAAAAGAGATAAGAATACAGAAACAGCCGTTTTGCAGCTTTCTTTGTTTTTATAAACAGCCCGCACAGCAGCAGCCCTGCGAAAACGGCCGCGACTGCGCTGAAGACCATACCAGCGGGATCAATTTTATAGCTATCTGTCAGGGAGTAGAAGATTTGGCCTTCAAAAAGAAAGGCCAGCAACCATGAGGAAAACAGGGAATGGATAAGAACGGAAAGTTTTCGTTCATCCAGATTTATATGTAATATCTTTTGCGGATATCTGTCCGCCATCTCGCCACCCCCAAATAAATATGCACCTCTAATGCTGCTTTTTTATGTCTTCCATCAGCGGGCTTGGGGGCATCTTTTGGTATTAGCTATAGAATACCCTTTTTTACCGCACCTTCAATTCTTTTGGTAACGCAATACAAAACAACCATGCGGCTGGTTGCGCCCTATAATAATCCAACTTATAGACTCACCAAATTGTCGATATCACTATTATACTGTACGAGCTCACACATTTCAACAAATAGAAAATATGTGTTTGTGTCAAGTAAACGTGGGTAAACCGGAAAGAACCATAAAGATGCTGAAAAGCGGCTG
>MTKW01033537.1_pt1 | contig 10118 bp, 3 predicted proteins | sample 1042761 | NCBI WGS metagenome assembly MTKW01 (sample SAMN06205366, study PRJNA360243) | anaerobic digester metagenome | biome: Wastewater treatment plant; feature: Anaerobic digester sludge; material: sludge; isolation source: anaerobic digester fed with sludge from wastewater treatment plant ... | reverse complement strand
CGGGACCGCGAACTCTTCAAACGCTATATGCCGATCGTTACAGAAGTTGCAGAAGCCGGATGGGAGCCCGAAACCGGAGCCCAAACGAACGACGAAACGCTCTATGTCGAACGATTCGGAGCCTTAAAAGACGCTTTCGTCACGTCGAACGATTTGCGGCCGACCGACGACGTCTATTTGACGCTCTTCAACGATTCGCAAGAAGAAAAGGAGTATGAAATTCAGTTAGGGGGCGCGCTCTTAAACCATATCAAGAAAACCGGCGCTAAGATCGTCGAAGTGCTTGAAGATAAAAGCGTCGAACCCAACAATGGAAAATTGAGCGGCAAACTTGGCGCGCAAGACGTCCGCGTCTTCAAAATCGCCAAATAATCCCGCCTAGAAGAATCGTTTTAGGCGCGCAGACTCCGGCGGTTCTCTAAAAGGAGCCGCCGGTTTCAAAGAGAAACATACAAACGACAAATTCCAACAGCGCTCGCACTGCGTCAATACGGATTAGATTCCGTCATCTCCCAAGCGCGGACGCTCTTGACCGTTACGTCCGCCGCGCCGCCGTTCCAAAGAGAAACGCCAAGCGCGTCGTTGGGCGAGCTCGGATAGACGCGGCGGCAAATCGCCTGCTTGTCGTTTGCATAGACTTCGACAACCGTCTTATCGACAAAGACGCGCAGAGTGAGCGCTTCTCCTTCTCCAAGTTCCAACGGCGCGCGTTCTAATGCCGGACGGCCTAATTTTCCGCTCGAACGCGAATCGAAAACCAATTCTTTTGCTTCCGCGTCGTAATAGAGCGTCGTCTTCTCGTCTAAGTTTTCGTCGACGCGAACGTTGACCCCGAACTGCGTTGTTTTCGCAAGTTCCGACGCGTCAAGTTGAATTTCCAACTCAAACGAATCGCCAGGGAATCCCGAAAGTCCTGCAGCGCCGTTGGCGGGCGCTGTCAGGTTCTCAAACAACTGTTCGTTCAAACGCAGCGCTTCCAATTCTGGAACCGGTCTCATCCTTAACGTTCCGTCGCCGCCTGCCCAAAGGGTTCGAGGCAGACCATAGACGCCGCTCCAGCCTCTTGACGCCTCGTTATCCAGATTGTCGAGCAGCCACGCCCACATAATCTGACGTCCCTTCCCGTCGACCAACGCTTCCGGCGCAAAATACGTGTTGTCGACCCACGTCATACGACCGTGACTCGTCGGTAAAAATTGATCGTTCTCGGTATCGTAGTCGCCAACATAGTACTGACAGCCTCTGTTATGGCTGATAAACAACAATAAATGCTTGCCGGACGGTTCGCCGCCGTCAGGAGAGCTCGGAAGAGGCAGAAAGCTAGGGCACATATTGTCTTCGCTCGCGTCGGTCCATTCGTCGCGACGCTGATAGAAGACGCCTTTGTAATCCCATTTCAAAAGGTCGCTAGATTCAAAGAGATAGAGCCGATCCCCTTTCAAATGTTCGGGAGCGTCTTCATCTCGACCGTATTTGTTCAAAAGACAGAGATTGCCGGTCAACACATAGTACTTGCCGTCTTTTTTCCAGATATTCGACGGATCCGCCGAGCCGCAGACAAGCTCGCCGTCCGGCATTGCAAGTTCTGTAATTCCAAATTCCGTCGAGGGAATGATCGGCGGACCAAATCTCGTCCAGTCGTAATAAGGCGCGACGCTCTTCGCCGCGCCGATACCAAGATCGCCAAGCTTCCAATAAGTCAAATACGCCGTGCCGTCGTCGTCTAAGAACGCGCCGCCGCTGAAACAGCCCGTATCGCGCTCGTCAGGGCCAATGGCGTCAGGACAATGCCGCCAATGAACCAAGTCGACGCTCGTCAAATGCCCCCAGCAGAACCCGCTGCCGGTTCGCGCGTATAAATACATCAAATGATAACGTCCGTTCTCGTAAAAACAGCCGTTAGGATCGCCGGGGACGGCGACGTCTTCAGGGGCGACAAAATGCCAACGCGGACGATAGGCGTCGTCAAGCAGTTTTTCACGGAGCAAACGGGTCGATTCTACGACGGCCCCAGGGACGCCGCCCGATTTCGACCAGTACGTCGGAACCGGCGCGCGCACGGGGTCGTCCGCAGAATTCGTGAAAAAGACCTTGCCTCGATTAGCGCCTAAGACAAGAGCGCCGTCAGAAACAGCAACGTCTCCCTCGGTCAATACGTTATTGAAGCGTCCCGTCCGATCAAAAAGTCCAGACGAGCCAAAATCCGCCCAGAACCAAGGTTCGACTCCGTCGAGCGGCTCGCCCGGAACAAGCGCTTGAATCTGGTCGGCTGTGAGCGCCAAGGGATAGACGCGAGCGTCTTTTATCTTGCCGATGAAGACGTCTTCTTGCTTATCTACGTGGCGAGGACCAAGCAAAATCGTCGCGTCGTCCGAAAAAGCCTGTTGACCGCTGACTTCGTAACGCGCCGAAAGGTCGTCGTTACGATAGATCTCGATCATATTCCCGCGATAGACGATGCAAATACGAACAAATTCGCCGTCAGCCGCCGTCTCTTTAAGCCAATTCTCCTGCGCTTTATGCGTGCGATCAAACCCAGAACTTCCTGCCATCCATGTATTCGGAGCGAGCTCGGCAAATACGACCGCGTCAAAATAACCCGCATTCGCCATATCGAGCGTCAACGCGCTCCCGCCGTGTTGATCCAAAGTAGCGGGAGCCGCCCACACGACAAGCGTCTTGTCGCGCAGCGTCTCTGCGCCTGTCGCGTTCACGATGAGCAACGCGCCGAAAACAAGCGCTGCAAACGCGGCGACAATTGACGTCGTCTTCATTGATTAATCCCCATAGACAATACTACTGAATATAATTCAAAATCTTTAAATTTCGGATCGTTCCGAAAAATTGATACGAGTCGCTCTGCTCCGCCGAATACTGCCCGACAAAAAGTTCCCCGCGCCAAGCGTTGCTATTCGGCTGACAAACGCGTTCCGCTATGACTCTGCCGTCTTGCATAACTTGCAGCTTGTCGCCGTCGTACGTTGCGACGAGACGAACTTCTTTACCGATCGGAACGGGTTCCGACGAGTCGCAGTCGACGCCGCCAAAATGGAATCGAATCTTTCCATTAAAGCTTTGCAGGAACCAACCGCTCTGATTCCAACAGCCGTTTGAAACGATCACCGGCATGACGCCCGGCGCGTCGAACCGAACGTCAAGTTCGAGCGTAAACCGCCGCGCCGCGCTATATTCGTCTCGGTGCGGATACGCAAGATACGAGCCGCGCCCGATCGTCAGCGCCTCGTTCTCAATCGCAGGCTTGTCGACAATTCGAACGCCCGTTTCGCTGCCGTCTTCCAGCGTCCCGTTTACGTTAGACGCATAAGGGGCGCTAAATAGTTCCAACTTTGGCGCCGCAACTGCGCGCGCCGCGCAAACGCCCGGCTCGGAACGAACGCCGCAAGGGGAAATTGCCGCGACTGAATAGACGCAGTCGACTCCGACCGGCGCAGTTTTGTCCACAAAGGTCGCTCCATAAATTGGAGCAGGCGTCAACGTTTCTGCTGAATCTGCCCCGCAGCCTATTTGACGCGTAACGACATATCGGGACGCGTTCTCCAATCCGTCGGCGGCTCCGTCCTTCCACGTCAACACAATCCGTTCGAACTCTGCCCGCGCTTGAACGTCGGTCGGACCGTTCGGCGCAGACGCCTCGATAATTTCAACATTGCGGGAAACCGGCGTCCCTCGAACAGCCGCAAACGCTTCGTTCGCGCGATTTTCCTCGCTGACCCAGTAAGCGCCGCACGTCAAGCTTGGCTCGGAAATCGGCGTCAGTTCGTAACGTATTTTGCCGACAGGGGGCGCGGCGTCGACGAAATCGAAGCGTTCCGTCCGCGTCAACAGGGTTCCGGATTCTGAATCGTTCAAACCGCCAAAACGACGCAGTTCGAAGACCAGTCCGATCATCCGCGCCGAGCGTTCCCAATTCAATTTAACGACTCCGTTCGGCGCAGCCTTAGCCTCAAACGGAACTTCGTACTCAGGAACCGGCAACGGGGTGATTTGACGCGAACGCCCTTCAACAATCCCGCCGGGCGCCTCATAGGCGTTCGGCATATCGATTCGAGGATCAGACAGCGCTTGAGCGCGCGCGTTCTGGATAATCGCCAACATCTTGCGATACGTCTCGTTCTCGCGCGACTCAAAAGAACAAACCGGTTCGCCGCTCTCGTCCCATTCGCGCCATTCCTGAGTCGGGAACATACGCAATTCCTTGACCGCGTGTTCGTATTGCCCGTTCGACATGATCCCCAAGCGCAGGAAATCCTGCGGAAAGGCGCGGTTGCGGCACAGCGCGAGACCTGCGGCCGCTAGAGGATCGGCGTCGAGTTTAGCAAGGGGCGCGCGTAAAATTCGGCTCGATTCCGGATTCGCTATATTGATCCAGTCGTTTTCGAATCGGCGCGAATCGGCGTGACATTCGGAACAACCGCTTTCCGGCGCGTTCATGAGCGCGATAAGTTCGCCTTTGGCGCTCTCTATCGGCTTCAAAATCGGACCGGACGCCGTAAAGTCCCACGTTCCGTAGTAAATACCGTTCGAATCGATCCAAGTGAAGACTAATTCGCGTTCCTCTTGAGTCAATAAGCCTTTATGAACAGGATCGTTCAAGAGAATATCCGCCAACGGCGCTTTTCCGGATCCATGTTCGTAAGGCTCGAAGAATTTACACGAATAGTACGCCGTCCCGTTCATACAGCAGACGCCTGCGATCAGGTCGACTTGGTACTGATTGCGACGACGGCTTGTGAGATTCTCGTAACTTATATTGAACAAGCGTGTCGGCGCGCCGGAAAGATCAAGCCCGGCGTCAAGGCGTTCGCCGCCGTGACAAGAAACGCACTTCGCGTCCCAGATCGGCTGAATATGGGTCGGATAATCGAGATACCCGCCGCCCCAAGACTCGTCGCGAAGCTTCTCGACGGCGTCGACAGGATAACGCGCCGCTCCTAATTCCGTAAGTTCCGGCGGACCATATTCGTGACAGCCGACGCAGCCGCGCGTAAAGCCGGGCGACGCTTGAATAAACGTGCGCATTCCGCGAATCATGCGGTAGTTCTCGTCGAGCAGTTGAAAATAAACGGCGCGACCCGTCGGAACTTCAAAATAAACGGACCCGTTTTCTTTGACGGAAACAATTCCAAGATAGATCTTTGGGCTCCACGCCAACGCCGCCGATATCGAAAAGGTTTGATTCAAGCCGTTGCTTCCCGGCGACGCCGTTACCCGCGACGTCTCTTCAATGACGCGAAGCCACTTGACCGACCCGCGCTCAACGCCATTAAGCCCTTTATAGACGTCCTTTACAAAAAATCTGCCGACCGTTTGCTCCTCGTCGATCATTTTCGGCACAATTCTTGGCAAAGCCCGAGGAACAACAGGAATCGGCGAATGAAGATCGATAGAATCGTCGCTGAGAACTTCAACGCGCTTGCCCGACCGGTCAATAAGAAGGAGAGAATTGTATTGTCCAGGAGGCTGCGGCAAAACCGCTCCAATGCGTTCCGGCTGATGGGGACTCGTCGGCTTCTCGGTCGGAAGAGGCTCGGAAATCATGCCGGAGTACAAAACGAGGTTCTCGTTGAGCGCCCAAGGATCGCACGACTGACCGCGGTCGAACGTTGGCACGTCGTGATATTCGAAATTAAATATTGCGTTCTCGTCGTTTTTATCCCCTGTAATATCGACCATAGCGATAGCGCCGCGAGGAGGCCCGTTATGGGCGGCGAACGTGCCGACGACAAGTCCAGGATTTCCTGGGACCTGCTTGGCTTGCAAAACCGCTTCCGGAAAGACCATATTGTTCGAATAGAGCGCCGTTTCATTCGTACCGTCTGGAAATACGGTCCACAGACTCTGAATGGTAAGCGCGTTCTTATCGATATATTCCCAACGCCCAAAAAGGATCCGACCGTCGTCCAAGACGCTCGGATTGAATTCCGTCACGTTGTTTACAGAAAGCGTGTGAAGATTGCTGCCGTCTGGGTTGACGACGAACAAAACAGCGACGGCGTTATTCGCGCAGGGAACAAGGCCGGAGTAGCGCGTCGACGTAAAGACAATGCGCCCGTCCGGCAAGTACGACGGCTGGACGTCGTGCCAACCCGACCCTGCCCCGTAGTAGACGTTCGCCCCTGCGTCAAAATTGGTTACTTGACGAAGACCAACGCCGTCGATTCCGATTTCGTAAAGTTCCGTATTCCCTTGCGCAGAGCCTTTAAATGCGAAAACGACCCGTTTCGCGTCGTAAGAGAGAGCAGGAGAAGAATAGACTCCTTCCCCTAAGGTCTCGGGCGTCGTCGCGTCGATGACGGCGCGAACGCGTTGTTCGTCTTTAGGGGCCCAAGGATTTTCTAACACATAGATTCCCCCGCCGGGTCGGTGTTGGAAAAACGCGTCGTAAATATGCAAGCCCTGATAGTTGTGCTCTTTAGAAAACAATATCGGGAAATCAAGCGCGGCGACGCTTGCCGTCTCCGCGTCAATTTGAGCCGATAGCCGAGGCGTAAACGCCGCAAGAAGCAAAAGCGCGGCGACGGCGATTCGAATTGAAAAAGAACGGCGCTCCATATCAACTCCATAGACGTCCAAAACGGGAGAATCTTAAAACTAACTGACGAAAAGACGCCTTACCACAGGCGTCCCCAATGCTCAACGCGCGGTCCTGCGTCTAATTCCTCTTGATTCTTCAAGGTGAAGACGTCGTTGCCATAGTCTTTGAACTCCGGCTTGATCCAACGCGAATTTTTGTCGTGTCCAGTTGCGGCGCGGAATTCGTCAAAGGTCATCGGCTCTTTACCGTTAGCGGCGTCGTAACAGAAATACTTGTCGCCAGATTCATGCGGCTTCGTTTCGTCGACCCAATAGACGTTGTCGTCGATATGGTAGTCGGCAATACGGTTATGCCAGCATTTGATAAAGAACTGCTGCGTATCGTAAAAGACGTTTTTACGGATCGTTATATCAACCGTTTTCGCGTCGAGACCGTACCCCAAAATCGGCGTCGCAATTTTATTCGGACGTTGATAATGGCTCCAGTCGCGGCCGGTATCGACGCAAAGATTATGTTCAAAAACAACCCCTTCCACGACTGTTTCAGGATGAGTGAACCAGATTTCAAACGCTTGTTCGCAGCGATAAATTAAATTGTCGCGCATGATAAGATTCTTAGCGACGTCTTTTTCTGGTCCTTGCGCCGTAAGCGCAACGTCATAAATTCGAGAAAATCGGCACTTCTCGACGACGCAGTCTTGTCCGCCTTCCCAAAACTCAACTCCGTTGCCAAAACGCACGCGGCGCCCTTCTCCGCCTTGACCATAAAGGTCGCCGCCCCCTATCCAATCGAACGAGCAGTTGCGAATCGTTATGCGTTTTGGATTCGGCAAAGAGACGCCATGCGCGCCCGTATGTGAAAACGTAATGTTCTCAATAATGACGTCGTGACCGGGGCACACGCAGCAGTGATCGCGCAAAGGCGCTTCGATCGAAACGAATAACTTGCCGGGGTTCTCTGCCGAAACCATGTAGACGCGGCGTTCTTTATTGTCGTACCAGAAATCGAGATACTCCTTGAGTTCGTCGCGCGACCAACGCTTGAATCCGGCGTATTCCATCCTGTCCGACGTCGATGCGAAGAACTTCTTAGGTCGATATTCAAAGAGCGCCATAATTCCGCGCGAAGGTCCCATCGGAGAAGGTTCCGTCAAGACAAGATTCCCGACGTCAGAATGGAGACCAAGAGAAATATCTTCATATTCATGAGTCTCAAGAGGCACAAAATCGAAAGTACCCCCTTGCGGAAGCTTGCCCCCTAAAAAAAACGTAATACGACCGTCGGACGCGTCTTTAGCAGGACGAAACACAACCGTATATTCGCCCCATTCGGTCGATATTTCGCCTGGAAGTTCAAGCGTCTCGCCGTAACTGCTCCACGGCTTGCCCGTCATCATCAGGCTGACGCCGCTGTCGATCGTTACCGGGGCGCTCGCGCGCGCTTTAAAACGCAGCGCGACATAGCCGCCGTCCTTAACCTGAAAACCTTGAGTCGTCCATTGAAGGTAAGTCGCCTCAGAGCCCGGCTCTGCGCATTCGATCCGATAACCTTCCGCGCCGTCAAGGTCGGCGAACGTCTCCTCGCGACAGCTCGCTTTCGCGTCCTCTTCTGTATAAACGTGCCACCTGCCGGACGCAAAGCCGCGAACGTAGTCGGACGTCGCGCCAAGATCGCGCCAACTCCCCTCACGGGTCGCCCAAAGATTCGAGTTCTCGTCTCCTATGCGCGTCCATTTCGCGCCCCCTGTCAGGTCGACGCTGTTCAAAATGCGAGGCGGGTAATATTCTTTGCCCGTCCTGTAGTCCGTATAGACTATCGGATTGCCTTCGGCGCCCGACTTGCACCGCAATTTCCCGCGCCAAATACCGTCTCGACGAAACCGAATGACGTCGCCCGGCTCAAAATCCGCCTGATTCACCCGGTCAAGCGTCTCCCAAGCGCTCTCCGGACTCGTACCCGACGCCGAATCGTCTCCTGCATGGGAGTCGACAAAATATTCTGTCGCAACCCCTTGGCTCACAACGCCAAGGGCCGCAGACAACAAAATAGCTAAAAAAGTTCGTTTCAATGCCGCGCTCCTTTTATTACCTGTTCCTTCCGGATTTAGGCAGAAAACTTTCTAAAAGCATATAGGAGCCGCAGAACAAATTCAAACCCTTTGCGCGGAGCCCCATAAACGTCTTTTAGTAAAGTCAAATACTACGTTTTACAAAAAACGGCGCCAAGGGAATATCTCTTGCGATCGCTCGGCGCCGTCAAACCACAACGCCTCATGGAAGCGTTACGAAAACGCCTTCGCCAGAAGCGAGCTCGAACGAGAAATAACCTTCCGCATTCGGCTTGATTGTCTGAGGCGTTCCGCGATACCAAGCGACGGCGGACTCTGCCGCGAGCTTCATGCGGACCGTCGCGCCTTTATTGTCCTGAAGTTCCGACATATTCACAAGCGTAAACGCGCCGCTCTTCGTCTCGTCTTTCTTTTCGAAACACCCAACAAGGAGCGGTTCTGTGCAATCTATCTCTTCGATTGCGGCAAAATCCTTATATTCGCCAGTCATCTTCAAGTAGGGCGTGGCGTCCGTGCAGTTATGCGTAAACGCGCCAATGTTGCGATACTTGACATATTCGTCCGAAAGGCGGCGAAGCTCCCAGAATACCGGACGCGCGTCGTACCAAGCGGTGGTTTGGCGGCTCTGCGTGTCGACAAGGGACGGGAAATCGTCTTTGTAACCGGCGTAAGTCCAGCACAAAATGCAGCGGCAGCCAAAGGAAAGCATCGAGTAGCACTGCCAACGGTATTCCGCTTCGGTAGGCGTGCGCTTGCTGGGAACCCAAGCAAACGTCTGGATATAGCACCAGAACTCACGATCATATTCGCGCGCGACCGACGCAATCACATTAATCGATTCGACATAGTCCGGATACGTTGTTTTCTTATGGTCCGCGTCCCAATTCAACGGATAAATATCCGTGCAAATGTAGTACGTGTCAAATTTTTCGCAGAAATCGACGCAGTACTTGCGGAACAAGTCGGGATCTTTGTCATAATACTCGATGGCGGCAGCGCCCGCGCCATATTTCAGCTGCGCGGCGTTCGCGTACATCGGAAGAAGATTGACGTAAGGCTCTTTGCCCGTCGCCTCTTTGTAAGGATTGCATTTCGCCGCTATCTTCTCGAAATCGTCAGAGCCGGGCTCGTCGATCACATACGCGCCAGTATAGCTTGGATGGTCGATATACTCCGCGTCTCCTGCAAGCGGCTTGTTATACCCTCCGTCGTTGACATAGACCTCGACGCCATATTTGTCAGCGGTCGAAAGCAAATCTTTTGTCGGAATACCGCCCATCGCAAGAAGGAAATCGAAACCGCAATCGGCGTAAACGCGCATATACTCTTCGTCAAAGTCTGACGGACGGAAGTTGCCCCATGCGCCGACCCGGAGACGTTCGCGCGTGAAGTATTCGGCCGGATAGGAAGCGTCGATATTGACGCCCAGCGCCGCGCGGATACGCTCCATGATAAAGGTCGCCGCCTCTTCACGAGTCATCCCGTTCAATTCTT